>R14__coassemble_712_pt1 | contig 20661 bp, 18 predicted proteins | sample R14__metabat2_high_PE_034 | metagenome-assembled genome bin R14
GAAGCCTGCCGAGGCCGCTCCCCGGGCCGAAAAGCCCGCAAAGCCCCGCCAGGAGAAGGCCGCGAAGCCCGCTCTCGCCCCGGAGGCCGCGCAGGAGGCCGTGAAGGAAGAGGAGCCCGCAGTCGAGGCCCCCGCAGAGGAGGCTGAAGCCGCCGAGGGTGAGGAGCAGGCCGCTCCCGCCAGGCGGAAGCGCCACCGCTCCCGCAAGCCGAAGATCGCTGCCGACGAGAAGCGTGAGGAGTCCGCGGAGGAGAAGAAGCCTCTGCCTCCCAAGGCGCCCGTGCGTCCCCTGGAAAAGCCCGTGGTGACCATGCTGGCCGCCGAGGAGATCACCGTGGACTCCGCCGCCGGTAAGGCGAAGGCCTTCCTGGCTGAGCTGACCCACCTGATGGGCGTGGATGTGGAGATCGCCGTGGGCACCGATCCCGAGGGCAACATCTTCGTGCAGATGACCGGCGATACCCTGGGCGTGCTGATCGGCCGCCGGGGCGAGACCCTGGACGCCCTGCAGTACCTGACCAGCCTGAAGGTGAACCGGGGCCAGGAGGGCTACACCCGCGTGACCCTGGACACCGAGAACTACCGGGCCAAGCGGGAGGACACCCTGATCCGCCTGGCCAACCGCATGGCCAACAAGGCCGTGAAGACCGGCCGCAAGGTGAGCCTGGAGCCCATGAACCCCTACGAGCGCCGCATCATCCACAGCGCCCTGCAGGCCAATGAGGCCGTGGATACCCACTCCGAGGATGAGGAGCCCAACCGCCACGTGGTCATCACCCTGCGCAAGTAAGCCTCACAGGCAGTCCGGAAACGGGCTGCCTTTTTCTTCGGGAAAAATGAATGCAGGAATTCGGACAGCTTTGTCGAATCATTAACCTTCCACCTGCGTGAAAAACCGTCCGGCGCAGCCTGTGGATGAAAACGGCCTTCCTCCGCGTTATCATGGGTGAAGGACTGCGAACGGAGGAACGAAGGATGAAGAAGCTTCTTGCGATGCTGGCGGCGCTGGTGCTGCTGGCGGGCTGCGCCGTGGCGGAGCTGTCGCCCCAGGCCGCGCCGGAGGAGGAAACGGCCGCTTCCGGGCCGGTCCTGGAGAGCGGCAGCCTGGCGGTGGGGGAGAGCTCCGTCACCTGGCCAAAGGTCACAGGTATGGCGGACGAGGCGCTGCAGCAGGAGATCAATGACAGGCTGCTGGAGCTTTGCGGCGTGCAGCAGCTGATCCTGCGGCTGGCCCAGGTGATGTCCGCGCCGGAGCCCCTGACGGCGGACTGGCAGGGGATCCTCGAGGGCGGAGTGCTGTCCGTGCGGCTCAGCGCCCGGGGCCCCGTGGAGGATCTGCGCGCCACCGAGACGCTGCGCTGCGCCTGCATCGACCTGCGCACCGGGGAGGATATCACCCTGGCTGAGCTTTTCACCGACGAGGAGGCTGCCCGGGAAGCCCTGGAGACCTACATGACGGAAACCGTGGCGCCGGGGCTCAGCGGCTATCTGGACGCGGCGGAGCTGCTGCCGCTGCCGGAGCAGTGGTATATCGACGCCTGGGGTATCACCTTCTGCTATCCCATCGGGCAGTACGGCACCCTGTCGGAGCGGGCGGGCACCGTGTGCGTCCGCTGGTATGAGCTGCGGGAGCTGCTGCGCCTGGGGGAGGACACCGTGCTGTCCCGCATCGGCGCGGAGGCTGCGCTGACGTCTGACGCGGCGGCGGTGGCGGACTGGGTGAGCCGCGGCGCGCTGCCGGGCATCCCCGTGAAGCTGGGCGACAGCATGGCGGAGGCCGTGGATGTCTGGCGCAGGCTGACGGACCCTGACCTGTGCGAGGCCGGGCGGCTCTACTGGCTGGAGGAGGACTGCTTCCGGGGCACCGCCCTGCTGACGGACCGCCTGAGCCGCGAGCTGACGGACAGCGTGGTCGAGGGACTGCGCAGTGAGCGCTGCAATCTGGGCGGGCTCATCACGGGCGTTACGACCCAAAGCGAGTGGCGGGCCCTGCTGGGAGAACCGGAAAGCACGGTCACCCTCACCGCGGAGCAGGCTGAGGCCTGGCGGCTGACGGAGGGCACCAGCGATTATTACATTTTCGGCGAATACCGCCTGCGCCTTCACTGCGACGCGGAGGGCGTGCTGGTGACGGTCATGGTCACCGGGTGAGGCGGCGCACACCGGGAACGGCTTATTGAAAGAATCGGAAGCGGAGGACACATGGCACAGACCACACAAAAGAAAAAAGGCAAAACTCCCCCACGCAGCTATTCCGGGTAGACCTACCTGCTGCTGAAGCTGAGCGGCGCGCTGCTCTGCGGCATGGGCATCATGGTCCTGCTGGCGGTGGTGCTGCTGATGCAGGGCGATATGTTCAAGGCGCTGCGGGCCCTGTGCTTCGGCGCGGCGGGCATGACGGCGGTGGCGCTGCCGGTGGTGCTGATCTGGGGCGGCGTGCTGCTGATGCTGGCCCGCAAGGCCCGCACCCATGCCCGGCCCTATCTGCTGGCGGCGCTGCTGTACCTGCTGGCGGCGGGCGTGGCGGAGCTGGTGGTGACCACCGGCAGCCCGGCCCTGCCCCTGCTGGACTATATGCAGCGGCTGAACAGCTACGCCATCGGCTACGGCGATTATCTGACCCGGGGCTATGAATGGAACATGACCGTCAGCTACGCCGGCGGAGGCGCCATCGGCATGCTGACGGCCTGGCCCCTATGGCGGCTGCTGGGCTCTGTGCCGGCGATCGTGGTGCTGGCGCTGGGCATTCTCACGGACCTGGGCTTCCTGTTCCATGTGAAGCCGAAGAAGCTGCTGGAGCGGCTGAAGGCGGTCACGGACGGCATGAAGCGCCGGGGCGCCGAGAAAAAGCGGCAGCGCGAGGAGGAGCGGAAGCGCTGGGAGGAGCAGAAGGCGCTGCAGGATGCCCAGGCGGCCCAGGCTCAGCCTGAGGCTGAGGAAAAGGACTACAGCGGCGAGTGGCAGAAATTCCGCAGGCCCGGGGAGGCCGAGCCCGAGGTGGCCGCCCATCCCGGCCCGGAGGCAAAGCCCGTGTCCGGCGGCAGGGGCCGCAGCCCGGTGGGCCGGGAGCCCTCCGATTATGGCTTCCAACCCGGCGACGAGGAGCTGCGGGATCCCTATGCCGGACAGCAGACACAACCGGAGCGCAGGCCCGGCATCCTGAGCAGATTCCTGGGCAGCGACAGGCCGAAGCCCATGCACATCCTGGACGACAGGCGCCAGCCGGAGCGGCAGGACTACGCCGCCTATCAGCGCCCCGGGACGCGGAATGCTCCGGAGCGGGAAGCGGCGGAGCAGGCCGCGCCTGACCGCAGCCCCTATCAGCGCCCCGCGTAGCGGAAGCAGGCCGCGCCCGGCCGGACCACCGGCCCCCAGCTCCCTGTGACGGAGGAGCGTGAGCAGAGGCCTCCGCAGCGCACCGGCAGCTCCAGGCCCGTGACCGGCAGGATGGCGGCCGTGAAGAATCGCCCCGCGGATGAGGCGGATGAAGGCGATCTGCGCTATGCCGAGCCCCGGCCGGAGCCGCCCAGGGGCATGCAGAAGCCCAGGGCCTCCTGGCAGGAGGATGACTTCGACAGGACCACGGATACCCCCGGCCTGCGCGGCACGGGCAGGATCGGCATCCCCGTGGTGCAGGGCAGGAGCGAGCCCTCCGCGCCTTTGAGCATTAAGGCCACGGAGGAGGACACGCTCGGGCAGCAGGCGGCATAGAACATCGTGAAGAAGCGCCGGGCCGAAACGCCCTATGTCTGGCCCAGCCGTGACCTGCTGCGGGAGCCCGCGCCCCGGACGGACATCAGCCCCGAGGAGGACGCGGTCCGTTCCCGCCGCCTGGAGGAGACCCTGGCCTCCTTCCGGGTGAACGTGCGGGTGGAGAACGTGACCCACGGCCCTGCCATCAGCCGCTTCGAGCTGAGCCTGGAGAACGGCATCAATGTCAGCAAGGTGACCAACCTGGCGGACAACATTGCCATGAACATGGAGGCCAAGTCCCTGCGCATCGAGGCCCCCATCCCCGGCAAGAACCTGATCGGCATCGAGGTGCCCAACAGCACCCGCTCCACCGTCACCTTCAGGGAGGTGCTGGATTCTCCGGAGATGGAGAAGGCCCAGACGCCCATCACGGTGGCGCTGGGCAAGGACATCGCGGGCAATCCCGTGATCTGCAACCTGTCCCGCATGCCCCACCTGCTGATCGCAGGCGCCACCGGCAGCGGCAAATCGGTGTGCATCAACACCATCATCAACAGCCTGCTGTACCGCTATCCGCCCCATGAGGTGCGCCTGATCCTGGTGGACCCCAAGGTGGTGGAGCTGCAGACCTACAACGGCGTGCCCCATCTGCTGACCCCCGTGGTGAGCGAGCCCCACAAGGCCGCCAGCGTGCTGGCCTGGGTGGTGGCATAGATGATGGACCGCTACAACCGCTTTGAGCAGGAGAAGGTCCGCGCCATCGACGGCTACAACAAGCACCACCTGGATGATGAGGACTACATGCCCCGCATCGTGGTGATCATCGACGAGCTGGCTGATCTGATGATGACCTGCAAGAAAGAGGTGGAGGACCACATCTGCCGCATCGCCCAGCTGGCCCGCGCGGCAGGCATCCACCTGGTGGTGGCCACCCAGCGCCCCTCGGTCAACGTGATCACCGGCCTGATCAAGGCCAACATCCCCAGCCGTATCGCCTTCAAGACCACCTCCTTCGTGGACAGCCGCACCATCCTGGACCGGATCGGCGCGGAGCAGCTGCTGGGCTGGGGCGACATGCTGTATGCCCCCACCGGCGCGGATACGCCCATGCGCGTGCAGGGCTGCTTCCTCTCCGACGAGGAGGTCAACAGCATCACGGAGCAGATCATCCAAAACAATCCCCAGCCCATGTATGACGACAGCATCATGCAGTTTGTGGAAAGCCAGGACGATGACGGCGGCGCCGGCGGCAATCCCTCCACGGCCGACCTGGCGGACGGCGGGCCCACGGGCGACGGCAGCATCCTGGAGCAGGCCATCGAGATGGCCATCCGGGACGGCGAGGTGTCCACCAGCCTGCTGCAGCGCAGGCTCCAGCTGGGCTACGCCCGGGCGGGTCGCATCGTGGACAAGATGGAGAAGCTGGGCGTGGTCAGCGCCAAGGACGGCAGCAAGCCCCGCATGACCCTGATCGACCGGGACGAGTTTGAGCGGATGCTGGCGGACGGCCGGCTGAACGATATCTGACACCCTGTGAGTGAGGTGTGTGCAAATGCCCAATTTGCTGGATTCCTTTTCCCTCATGGCGGAGGACAGCCTGGCGGAGCGGCCCTGGAGCGACATGGACAGCCTGTTCATGGCCACCCTGTGCTACAACCGCTTCGGCGACCCCGTGCGGAGCCGTGAGGGCATGACCATGCGGGAGCTGGCCGGGGCGGCGGACCTGTCGCCCTGGGCCCATCTGCCCTATATGAAGGAGCGGGAGGAGCTGTTCCGCCGGATGGCCGCGGGCCGGCGCTTCGGGAATGCCCGTGTCAGCCATTATGTGGACATCGTGGACAACGAACTGCCCATGCAGTTCTCCGCCGTACTGGTTCGCCTGGAGGACGGCCCCGCGGTGGTCTGCTACCGGGGCACGGACAATACCCTGACGGGCTGGCGGGAGGATCTGTACATGTCCTTCGAGACGCCTGTCCCCGGCCAGACGGCCGCCTGCGGGTATCTTTCCCTGATCGCGCGGGACACGGAGGCGCCGCTGATCCTGACGGGCCACAGCAAGGGCGGCAACCTGGCCTTCTATGCCGCGGTGACCGCCCCGGAGACGCTGCGCTCCCGCATCCTGGGCGCCTGGAGCTTTGACGGCCCCGGCCTGGATGATGAGATGGTGGTCTCCCCGGCCTACATCGCCATGGAGCCCAGGCTGCATTCTGTGGTGCCCCAGGGCTCCATCATCGGCGTGCTGAAGACCCAGCAGGAGCGGGTGCGGCGGGTGCTGTCCACCGCCAGGGGCATCCGGCAGCACGATGTGTTCTCCTGGCAGACGGAGGGCGCCGATTTCGTGGCAGCGGACAGAAGCTCAGTGTCCAGCCGCCTGACGGACGTGACCATGGAGGCCTTCCTGAAGGAATGCACGCCGGAGCAGCGGCATATCGTGGTGGACGCGGTGTTCGATGTGCTGGACGCCACCGAGGCCCGCACCATGACGGAGCTGAAGAGCAACAAGAAGGACGCCGTGGCCCGCATTGCCCAGGCCGCGGCGAAGATGGATCCAAAGACCTACCAGGCCTTCCTGCCGGTGGCCGGGGCGCTGCTGGAGAGCGGCGCTCTGGGCATCCGGGACGTGGTCGGCGACAGCGCTGCCGCCTCCCGCCTCAAGGGGCTGGGGGAACAGCTGGCGGACACCCCGCTGGCGGGCCTGGTGCGGGATGTGCAGGAGCAGGCAGGCCTCCGTGTGCAGCGGCTGCTGCAGGAGACCCAGGAGAGCGCGGCGCCCCTGCTGCGATCCCTCACGAAGGGCGCCACCGAGCTGCGGGACCGGCTGACGGATACGATGCAGCAGGCGGTGAAGCCGAAGGATGGAAAGGAGCCGACCCATGGAAACGAATGAGCTGGAGGCGCTGCGCGGGGAAGCGGAGCGCGTGCTGGATACCTGTGTGGAGGAGCTGGTGAAGGCCGGCGGCCTGGAGGCGGGTAGCTGCGTCGTGCTGGGCTGCTCCACCAGCGAGGTGGCGGGCGGCGTCATCGGCCACAGCAGCGTGCCGGAGCTGGGAAAGGCCCTGGCGGAGGCCATGCTGAAGGCCTGCCGGAGGCGGGGCCTGTATGCCTGCTTCCAGTGCTGTGAGCATCTGAACCGGGCCGTGGTGACAGAAAAGCGGCTGCTGAAGGAGCTGGGCCTGACCCAGGTGCGGGCGGTGCCCCAGCCCAAGGCCGGCGGCAGCGTGCCCGCGGCGGCCTGGCGGCTGCTGGAGGAGCCTGCCCTGGCCGTGAGCATCCGGGCGGACGCCGCCATCGATGTGGGCGACACCCTGGTGGGCATGCATATCCGGCCTGTGGCGGTGCCGCTGCGGGGCACATATGACACGCTGGGCCATGCCCATGTGGTGATGGCCTGGAGCCGTCTGCCCTATATCGGCGGCAGCAGGGCGGTCTATGAGTGAAGCGGCGAAGGAGCGGGGGAGCGTGACGCGACTCCTGCGGGCCGTGCTGGGTGTGCTGGGCTTCCTGCTGGCCGCGGCGGCCTTTTACCTGTGCATGGTGATGGGGCAGCCCCAGAGCGCTGCCTCGGACGCCTCCGCCCAGCCGGTGCTGACGGCCTCGCCCGCCAGGTCCATCACGGAGCTGAGCGAGCTGCGGGATATGCTGACGGACTTTCCCTGTCCGGCGCTGCTGTCCTCCACGGGGCTCACCCTGGAGGGCGCGGCCAGCTATGACGCCTCCTTCGAGGACGGCTGCGGGCGCATCCTGCGGCTGGTATACCGCACCGACGGGGGCGTGACGGTGCAGGTGGACAGCATCTATCCGGCACGGGCCCTGTCGCTGATGGACGGCGGCAGCTACCGGGTCTCCGGTACAGCGGGCCACAGCGTGGCGGGCCAGCGCACCATCCGCATGGAGAACAGCGCCTTCGTCCGCCTGCATTTCCAGACGGACAGGGGCCTCTATGCCGTCACGGTGCCCCAAAGCGCCGCGGAGGACATGAGCGACCTTGTGCGCTCGCTGCAGCTTTATACAGTGGAATGAAGCCCTTTCGGGCAAGGAGAAGACCATGGATACGGATTTTGTGCTTTCGTCCCGGGTGCGGCTGGCCCGCAATTATGACGACCTGCCCTTCCGGGGCGTGATGGATGAGGAGAATGCGGAGGTCTGCCTGAGCCGCACCGTGGCCGCCATGAACAGGGCAGGCGCGGAGGAGGGCTTCATGCTGATCCGCCTGCGTGACCTGAGCGACAACCAGCGCCGGGTGCTGGCGGAGCAGCATTTCGTCAGTGAGGACCTGCTGCAGCAGCCGGACATGGCGGCGGTGCTGCTGAACGCGGCGGAGGGCGTGTCCGTGATGATCAACGAGGAGGACCATCTGCGCATCCAGGCCATCCGTCCGGGGATGGACATCCTGGGGGCGGCGCAGCGGGCCTTCCGGGTGGATGACGCCCTTTCCCGCCAGGTGCGCTTCGCCTTTGACGATGAGCTGGGCTACCTCACCGCCTGCCCCACCAACACGGGCACCGGCATGCGGGCCTCCCTGCTGATGCATCTGCCCATGCTGACCGCGAAAAAGCAGATGGGCAATGTGAGCCAGATCGTGGCCAAGGTGGGCCTGACGGTGCGGGGCGTATACGGCGAGGGCTCCGAGGCCCTGGGACAGATCTACCTGATCAGCAACCAGGTGACCCTGGGCCGCTCGGAGCAGGACCTGATCTCCGCCCTCAGCGCGGTGGGTCAGCAGCTGATGGGGATGGAGCAGACCCTTCGGCAGCAGGCCCTCGAGAAGGAGCGGGTGAAGCTGGAGGACAGCGTGTACCGGGGCTTCGCGGTGCTGAACCACGCACGGCTGCTGGCGGCGCCGGAGCTGTACCGCTGCTGGAGCGGGCTGCGGCTGGGCTGCGCCATGGGCATCCTGAAGGCGACCACCCGGCTGTGCGACGAGCTGCTGGACGAGGCACAGGACGCCCACCTGCGGGCCTGGGCGGAGCAGGCGCTGGAGGGCGAGAGCCTGAACGAGGCCCGCGCCTCCCGGGTGCGGGAGCTGATGCGGGTCATCCGCCATGCGATGTAAAACTTGGAGGTAAGCTATGCCGTTTTTCGGAAGATTCACGGAGCGGGCCCAGCGGGTGTTCACCGCTGCCCGGATGATCGCCGCCCAGCGCAGGGCGGGTTATGTGGGCACGGAGCATCTGCTGCTGGCCCTGGCACGGGTGGATGACAGCATTCCGCCGGCCATCGCACAGCTGGTGAATGAGGAGAAGGTGCTGGAGCAGCTGGCCGCCTTTGACGAGAGCGAGGTGCCCCAGGGCGTGGCCGCCGGCGGGGAGCAGCCCAGGGCGGATCTGTCCCCCAGGGCCAAGCAGCTGGTGGAGCTCAGCGTGCTGGAGAGCCACCGCCTGGGCCAGACCTATGTGAGCGCGGAGCATCTGTGGCTGGCCATCATGCGGGCCGGCGACTGCAAGGCGGGCATTATCCTGCGCCGCCTGGGCGTGGACTACGGCAAGGCCAGGGTGGAGCTGATCCGCCAGCTGCGCCAGGGCCAGGCCCAGGAGGAGGGCGAGCAGCAGGAGGGCCAGCGGCAGGGCGGCACGGACAAGCGGGGCAAGACCGACACTCCCGTGCTGGAGCAGCACTGCCGGGACCTGACCGCCTCCGCCAGGGCCGGTGAGCTGGACCCGGTCATCGGCCGGGACAATGAGATCCAGCGCATCATCCAGATCCTCATCCGGCGCACCAAGAACAACCCTGTCCTCATCGGCGAGCCCGGCGTGGGCAAGAGCGCCGTGGTGGAGGGCCTGGCCCAGCGCATCGTGGCCGGCAATGTGCCGGAGATGCTGGTGGGCAAGCGGGTCATGAGCCTGGACATGGGCAGCATGGTGGCCGGCACCAAGTTCCGGGGCGAGTTCGAGGAGCGGCTGAAGAGCTGCCTGGCGGAGGTGCGCCGGGTGGGCAATGTGCTGCTGTTCATCGACGAGATCCACACCATCGTGGGGGCCGGCGCGGCGGAGGGCAGCCTGGACGCGGCCAACATCCTGAAGCCTGCCCTGGCCAGGGGCGAGCTGCAGTGCATCGGCGCCACCACCCTGGAGGAATACCGCAAGCATATCGAGAAGAACGCCGCCCTGGAGCGGCGCTTCCAGCCCGTGATGGTGGGTGAGCCCACGGCGGAGGAGGCGGAGGCCATCCTCTTCGGCCTGCGGGACCGCTATGAGGCCCACCACAAGGTGCATATCACCGATGAGGCCCTGCGGGCGGCGGTGCGGCTCAGCGACCGGTACATCCAGGACCGCTACCTGCCGGACAAGGCCATTGACCTGATGGACGAGGCCGCCTCCCGGGTGCGCATCCAGGCCTACACCGCGCCCCTGGATGTGAAGGAACAGGAGCAGGAGCTGGAGTCCGTGGTCATCGAGAAGAATGACGCCATCGGGCATCAGGACTTCGAGAAGGCGGCCACCCTGCGGGACCGTGAGCGGACCCTGCGCATGGAGATCGAGGCCCGCCGCGAGGCCTGGAGCCGCAGACAGAGCTCCAGCCGGGATGTGGTCACCGAGGACGACATTGCCCAGATCGTGGCCAGCTGGACCGGCATCCCCGTGCGCCGCATGACCGAGACAGAGGCCGAGCGCCTGCTGAAGCTGGAGGAGACCCTTCATCAGCGGGTGGTGGGCCAGGAGGAGGCCGTCAGCGCCGTGGCCAGGGCCATCCGCCGGGCCAGGGCGGGCCTGCAGGATCCCCGCCGCCCCATCGGCAGCTTCATCTTCCTGGGGCCCACCGGCGTGGGCAAGACCGAGCTGTGCAAAGCCCTGGGCGAGGCCATGTTCGGGGACGAGGACGCTGTGATCCGGGTGGACATGAGCGAATTCATGGAGAAGCACACCACCTCCCGGCTGGTGGGCTCGCCTCCCGGCTATGTAGGCTTTGAGGAGGGCGGCCAGCTGACGGAGGCCGTGCGCCGCAAGCCCTACAGCGTGGTGCTGCTGGACGAGGTGGAGAAGGCCCATCCCGATGTGTTCAACATCCTGCTGCAGGTGCTGGAGGACGGCCGCCTCACCGACAACACGGGCCGTGTGGTGTCCTTCAAGAACACCATCGTGGTGATGACCAGCAATGCCGGCGCTCACCAGCTGCAGGAGCGGAAGTCCATGGGCTTCGGCGTGACCCGTTCCCCCGTCAGCGACGCCAGGGACTATGAGCAGATGAAGGAGACGGTGATGAAGGAGGTCCGGGAGCTGTTCCGGCCGGAGTTCATCAACCGCGTGGACGAGCTGATCGTGTTCCATGCCCTGACTCCGGAGGAGATCGGCACCATCACCGGCATGCTGCTGAAGCAGGTGGCGGACAGACTGAAGGAGCGGGATGTCTCCCTGGAGTGGACGGAGGAGGCCCTGCGGCTGCTGGCGAAGGACGGCTACGATCCCCGCTACGGCGCCCGCCCCCTGCGCCGGGTGATCCAGCGCACGGTGGAGGACACCCTGTCCGAGGAGCTGCTCTCCGGCCGCATCAGCCTGGGCGACCGGCTGCGGCTGGAGGAGACGGAGGGCCGCATCACCGTCCGGGCCATCCCCAAAGAGAAAGAGCCGAAGGAGGCGCTGACGGAGCCGGATACCGCCCCGAAGGCGCTGCCTGAGGCCTGAGGAAAGGAAGAGATCACAGATGTTTGTGTTCAGAAGATCCACCCCCGCCGACATCGACAGGATGGGCGAGATCGGGCAGGAGGGCAAGGCCGTGCTGAAGGAGCGCGGCATCAGCCAGTGGGCCCGGGGCAATTATCCCAGCCGGCAGCTGTTTGAGCAGGACATGCTGCAGGGCATCGGCTATGTGGTGGCGGAGGGCGATGAGCCCGTGGCCGTCTGCGCCGTGACCTTTGACGGCGACGCCAACTACGATCACATCCGGGACGGGCAGTGGCTGCTGCCCGTGCGCTGCCGCTATGCCACGGTGCACCGCGGCGCGGTGGCCAGGAAGCACCAGGGCCGGGGCATCACCACGGTGCTGTTTGACGGCGCGGCGGAGCTGGCCCGGCAGAACGGCTGCGTCAGCGTCAGGGCGGACACCCATCCGGACAACATTGCCATGCAGCGCTCCCTGGAGAAGGCGGGCTTCGTGCGCTGCGGGGTCATCACCCTGCTCTCCGGTGACGAGGCCGGCGACATCCGCTGGGCCTATGAGAAGGTGCTGTAACCAAATATGTGTCCGAAGGACCCGGGGCCGCGCGGCTCCGGGCCTTTATCGTTCATCAGTCCTTTTCGATTTATTCATCTTATCTTCACTTTGGACGGGTATCCTGTCCGTGTGAAAATCATGGGCTCCGTGGAACCGTGGGGCCCGTTGAAAGGATGGAATGCCGATGGCTGAGCAAAACCTGGAGCAGGCTCAGGAGCAGGAGCAGTCCGTGCAGGAAGCGCAGGCAGCCCCGCAGAAAAAGAAAAAGGAAAAGAAAAAACGGAGGAAGATCCGCCATCCCTTCCTGAAGGCCTTTGGACTTTTACTGCTGCTGGCGGTGCTGGGCATCGGAGGCTTTGTGGGCTTCACGGCCCTGAGGCAGCAGTATACCGTGACCTACCAGGGCTACAGGGCCTATGCCGGCAGCATTACCGACACCCTGGAGTACAGCTCCAAGGTGCAGCTGATCGACACAAGCTTTGTCACGGCGGAGTCCGCCGGCAAGGTGAGGACTGTCTATGTGGCCGAGGGCGATACGGTGAAGGAGGGCCAGCGCCTGCTACGCCTCTCCACCGGCGAGACCGTGACCTCGCCCATCGACGGCACGGTCAACAGCATCTCCGTGAAAGCGGACGATGAGGTGAAGGCCGGCGATATGCTGGTGCAGGTGGCGGACTTTTCCCGCCTGCAGATCCTGTTCAGCTTCAGCGAGTACGATGTGCCGGATGTACAGGTGGGCACCCAGTGCCAGGTGACAGTCACCGCCACCAGCCAGGTCCTCACCGCTGCCGTCACCTCCATTGACTATACCTCCACCTCCCGCGGCTCCATTGCCTATTACACCGGCAAGCTGGTGCTGGAGGAGATCCCCGACGGCCTGCTGCCCGGCATGCAGGTGACCGTGAATGTGTCCAAGACCCTGGCGGAGAACACCGTGGTCCTCTCCACGGACGCCCTGAGCTTTGACGACACCAACCAGGCCTATGTGTACCTGCAGCAGGAGGACGGCTCCATGACGGAGCAGCAGGTGTCGCTGGGCGAGAAGAACGACGACTATGTGCAGATCACCGCGGGTCTGGCCGACGGCGATGTGGTGTATGTGAAACAGGAGGCCGAGAGCGTGACGGCCACCAGCCTCCTCTCCGGCATCATGAGCAGCCTGGGCGGCGGCGGTGCCAGCCAGCCCACCACGAACCGCGGCAACGGCAGTGGCTGGTCCGGCGGCGGCAATGGCGGCGGCTGGTCCGGCGGCAGCGGTGGCGGTGGTATGCCCTCCGGCGGCGGTGGCGGTGGCATGCCCTCCGGCGGCGGCGGGATGCGGTAAGCCGCGAAAATTGTAAAATCAGCGGATTTGGCCTGATCCGATGATGACAAAAGCTGTTCGGTCGTGTATAATGGAACAAAGGCCGTCCGCTCAAGGGCGGCCGGAGGAAAGGATGACTGAACGATGAAGAAGCTGCTTTGCGTGCTGGTGGCCGCCATGCTGCTGTGCGGTGTCCTGGCTGTGGCCGAGACCGCTGCCGAGCCCGTGCTGACCCTGTATGTGACCCAGGTGACCCAGAACGGCATCACCATGAACCCTGCCGACATGGGCCTGGATCTGTCCATCGTCTTCTATGAGGACGGCACCGGCCTGGAGATCAGCAACGGTGAAGAGACGCCCATGACCTGGGTGGAGAGTGAGGACGGCACCGTGACCGTCACGGACGACACCTCCGTGACCGTGCTGACCCCTGCGGAGGACGGCTGGCAGGCCGATGTGGCCAGCATGACCATGACCTTCGGTACCGAGAAGCCCGTGGCGGTGGATCTGGGCAGCCTGATGGAAGCCGCCGACGCCTCTGCCTTCAACGGCACCTGGGAATGCGCCTATATTGACATGGACGGCACCATCGTCCCTGTTTCCGTGATGGCGGACTACTGGACCATGCTGTTCGGCAGCGAGGACTTCACCGTCACCGTGGCCGACTGCGCGGTGACTGCCTATGGCGACGGCCCCTACACCTACACCTTTGCCGACGGCACCCTGACCTACAGCGTGGAGGGCAATGACCTCTCCGAGCGGACCCTTGCCCTGACCGACGGGGGCTTCCTGGTCTACACCGTGCTGGGCATGAACACCTACTGCGCCGCCAGGTAAGCGGAAAACGCGATCCTGTCCTCCTCCGCAAGGGGGAGGATTTTTGCGTGGGCCGCGGTTTTTCGGACTGAGCCTTTACTTTTCCTGCCGGTGCGTTTATAATGGATCGGAAGGAAAAACGCACCGCCGGGCCGTGCTTCCGGCGCAAAGGAGAGCTGAACATGAGAAAGACGAAGATCATCTGCACCATCGGTCCCTCCAGCGAATCCGAGGAGGTGCTGCGGGAGCTGTGCCTGGCGGGCATGAACGTGGCCCGGCTCAACTTCTCCCATGGCACCCATCCGGAGCATGCCGCCAAGATCGCGGCCATCAAAAGGGTCCGGGAGGAGCTGAACCTGCCCATCGCCATCATGCTGGATACCAAGGGCCCGGAGTACCGCATCAAGACCTTTGAGAGCGGAAGGATCACCCTGGCGGAGGGGGATGAATTCACCCTGACCACCCAGGACATCGTGGGTGACCGGAATCGGGTGGCCGTGAACTATGCCAACCTGCCGGGTGAGCTGCAGCCCGGCGACACGGTGCTGGTGAACAACGGTCTGGTGATCCTGCGGGTGAAGGAGATCAGCGGCCCCGATATCCTGTGCGCGGTGGAGGCCGGAGGCGTGCTGTCCGACCGGAAGAGCATGTGCTTCCCCGGCAAGGTGATGCGCCATGAGTACCTGTCGGAGCAGGACAGGGACGATATCCTCTTTGGCCTTAAGCAGGGAATCGACTTTGTGGCGGCGTCCTTCGTCTCCTGCCGGGAGGATGTGCAGAGCATCCGCAGCCTGCTGGACGCCAACGGCGGCCGGGATGTGGACATCATCGCCAAGATCGAGAACCGGGCCGGCATCGACAATATCGAGGGCATCTGCCGGGTCGCGGACGGCATCATGGTGGCCCGCGGCGACCTGGGCGTGGAGATCCCCTTCCACGAGGTGCCGCCGGTGCAGAAGTACCTGATCGAGAAGTGCCGCCTGCTGGGCAAGCGGGTCATCACCGCCACCGAGATGCTGGAAAGCATGATCACCAATCCCCGGCCCACCCGTGCCGAGGTCAGCGATGTGGCCAACGCGGTGTATGACGGCACCTCCGCCATCATGCTCTCCGGCGAAACGGCCTCCGGCAAATATCCCGTGCAGGCGGTGAAGGCCATGGCCGAGACGGCGGAGTATACCGAACAGCACATCGACTACGAGAGCTTCTTCCGCAAGTCCGAGTTCGCCATCAAGAGCAACCTGGACGCCATCTCCCACGCGGCCTGCACCATGGCCATCGATGTGAAGGCGAAGGCCATCGTGGTCAATTCTCTCAGCGGCAGGACGGCCCGCATGGTGTCCCGCTTCCGCGGGCCTGTGCCCATCATGGGCGCCACCACCGATGAGCGGGTGTGGCGCAAGCTGAACCTGTCCTGGGGCGTGGTGCCGGTGCTGTGCGAGAACTATCCCAACATGGACGTCATGTTCTGGCAGGACATGAAGCTGGTGAAGCAGGCCCTGCACCTGAGCAAAGGCGACAATGTGGTGCTGACCGGCGGCCAGATCAACGGCCAGCCCGGCAACACCAACATGATCAAGGTCTGCGAGGCGGAGTAAGCGTCACAAATGTGAAACTCGCCCCTCATCCCCGCGCGGACTGTACAAATCCCGAAAAAGATGCTATAATAAGAAGAATTCTTTCACGAGGGGAGGGACAGCCGACGAAGCTGCTCAAACGGATCGCGGGCCTGCTGCTGGTCCTGACGGTGCTGCTGCAAAGCACCGGCGCGCTGGCTGCCGACACGATCCCCCAGCCCACCCTGTCGCCGGAGGCCGCCGCCTATGATTCGGAGCATCCGGAGGATTTGGAGGCCAATCAGCTGTACGCCGCCTCCGCCATTCTGATCGAGGCGGATTCCGGCAAGGTCATCTTCGAGAAGGATCCGGACGCCGTCCGCTATCCCGCCTCCACCACCAAGATCATGACCATCATGCTGGGCATCATGATGGTGGATCCCTCCAGCTATGACAACACGGTCATCGTGTCGGAGCGGGCCGTGGATGTGCCGGAGGACTCCTCCACCATGGACCTGAAGGCCGGCGAGGAGATCCGCTATATGGACCTGCTCTACGGCACCATGCTGCTTTCCGCCAACGACGGCTGTAATGTGATCGCCGAAACGGTGTCCGGCTCCATCGAGGCCTTTGTGGACCTGATGAACCAGTACGCCGCCGAGCTGGGCTGCACCAGCACCCACTTTGCCAATCCCCACGGCTACCATGACGACAACCATTACACCACGGCCCGTGACCTGGCCATCATCGCCCAGGCGGCCATGAAGCTGGATGTGTTCCGCCAGATCGCGGGCACAAAGGAGACCACCATCCCGGCCACCAACCTGAGCCGCAAGCGCCGGGTCACCTCCACCAACCAGCTGCTGCAGACCGGCACCGAGGAGAGCCCCAACAAATACTATTATGCCGACGCCATCGGCATCAAGACGGGCCAGCACTCCATGGCAGGCTACTGCTTCGTGGGCTGCGCCCAGCGGGACGGCGTGGAGCTGATCTCCGTGGTGCTGTACACGGGCAACAGGGCCCGCTGGGCCGACACCATCAAGCTGATGGACTACGGCTTCTCCCAGTATACCAGCGTGACCATCCCCCAGCTCTTTGCCATGAATCCGCTGACCATCGAGACCAGCGGCTATGCCCTGGATGACAGCGGCATGGGCAAGCTGGAGCTGAAGTGCGTGCCTCAGGACGCGGTGGCCTCCGCCAACACCACCATCGTGGACACCTTCGAGAACATCGAGTCCATGGCGGCGAACCTGAAGAAGATCACCCAGATCCAGTACACCCGGGATTTCGCCGCGCCCATCGAGTCCGGCGAGGTGATAGGCACCATGACTTACTACCCGGAGGGTGAGACGGAGCCCCTGGTCTATGATCTGGTGGCCTCCCGCACGGTGAACAAGCGGGAGAATGCCCCGAAGACACTGGCTCAGATCATCGCCGAGGTGAACGAGGATCCCAACCCGCTGCCGCCCATCTCGGCGGAGCTGGTGATCGTGTATATCCTGCTGCCCGCGGCGGCCATTGTGCTGCTGCTGAGGCTTTTGCGGAAGCGGCTGCTGAAGCGCCGCCGCACCCGCCGCATGTCCCATCTGCGCCGGTACAGGCATTTCCGGCGCTGAGTCCGTTCATTCTGGCTTCCCGCGGGAAGCATGAGAAAATACATCCATAAACTGCAAGGAGGAATGAACCATGGCGAATCCCATCATTTCCGCTGGCAAGGCCATTCTGGGCATCGAGTTCGGCTCCACCCGCATCAAGGCGGTGCTGATCGGCCCCGACGGCACTGTGCTGGCCTCCGGCGACCACACCTGGAACGATCATCTGGAGAACGGCGTCTGGAGCTACAGCCTGGAGAGCGTGCTGCACGGCCTGCAGGACAGCTACGCAAACCTGAAGAAGGATGTGGCCGCGAAGTACGGCGAGAAGCTGACGAAGCTGGGCGGCATCGGCCTGAGCGCCATGATGCACGGCTACCTGGCCTTCGACGCCGACATGAAGCTGCTGGTGCCCTTCCGCACCTGGCGCAACACCATCACCGGTCCCGCCGCCGCGGCCCTGACAGAGCTGTTCGGCTTCAACATTCCCCAGCGCTGGTCCCTGGCCCATCTGTATCAGGCTATCCTGAATGATGAGGACCATGTGAAGGATGTGCGCTTCATCACCACCCTGGCGGGCTATGCCCACTGGCTGCTCTCCGGCGAGAAGGTCATCGGTATCGGCGATGCCGCCGGCATGATGCCCATCGACAGCGATGCCCTGAACTTCAATGCCCATATGCAGGCACAGTTCAATGAGCTGATCGCCGGCAAGGGCTATCCCTGGAAGGTGGAGCAGATCCTGCCGAAGGTGCTGGTGGCCGGTGAGAACGCCGGCAGCCTGACGAAGGAGGGCGCTCTGGTGCTGGACCCCACCGGTGAGCTGGAGCCCGGCGCGCCCATGTGCCCGCCCGAGGGCGACGCCGGCACCGGCATGGCCGCCACCAACGCGGTGGCCGTGCGCACCGGCAATATCTCCGCCGGCACCTCCGTGTTCGCCATGATCGTGCTGGAGAAGGCCCTGAAGAAGCTGCATACCGAGATCGACATGGTCACCACGCCCTCCGGCGCGCCCGTGGCCATGGTGCACTGCAACACCTGCACCTCCGATATCAACGCCTGGGTGGGCCTGCTGGCGGATGTGCTGCGTGCCTCCGGCCATGAGGTGGACATGAATGCCCTGTACACCATGCTCTTCACCAAGGCCATGGAGGGCGCGCCCGACTGCGGCGGCCTCATGAGCTACAACTATTATTCCGGTGAGCCCATCACCGGCACCGATGACGGCGTGCCCATGTTCACCCGTCTGGCGGACGCTCCCATCTCCCTGCCCAACTTCATGCGCACTCTGCTCTACTCCTCCATGGCCACCCTGAAGCTGGGCATGGACATCCTGACGAAGGAGGAGCAGGTGGCGGTGGACAGCGTGGTGGGCCACGGCGGCCTGTTCAAGACCCCGGGTGTGGGCCAGAGCCTGATGGCCTCCGCCCTGAACACCCCCGTTACCTGCATGGAGACCGCCGGCGAGGGCGGCGCCTGGGGCATTGCCCTGCTGGCCGCCTACATGGTGAACCGCGTCGATGGCGAGAGCCTGGAGAAGTATCTGCAGGACCGCATCTTCGGCTCCATGGCCAGCGTGACCCTGCAGCCCAATGAGGCCGACACGAAGGGCTTCGACGCCTGGCTGGCGAAGTACAACGCCGTGCTGGATGCCGAAAAGGCCTGCGTGAAGGGCATGAAGTAAACCCTGCCTTTACCCGCGGAGCGGAGGACGCGCCGCTCCGCGGTCTGCGTTTTTGTGCCGGGGCAAGCGAAATTCTTTCTTTTTTCTCCGCCTGTTCCGATTGACTTTCCGTCGGAAAGTGCTACAATAGCTGAGGCCTTGAAAGGAGGCTTTGTCATGGAAGCTTTTGTGCTTGTGCTGAACAAGGTCGAATGTCTGGAGCCCATCCTGGAGGAAATGCTGGAGCAGGGCTTCGGCGGCGCCACCATCCTGGATTCCACCGGCATGCTGCGCGTGCTGGATGGGGATGACAATGTGGACCTGCCGATGCTGGGCCTGCTGCGCCATTTCCACAACCCCGAGCGTGCCCGCTGCAAGACGCTCTTCTCCGTGATCCGGAAGGAGCAGCGTCAGCCGCTGCTGGACATCATCAACCGCATCACCGGCGGCCTGGACCAGCCGGATACGGGCATTGTCTTCACCGTGCCCGTGGATTACACTGAAGGACTGGATAAGAAAGCATGAATACGCTGCTTGCCCTGGCGATCGCCATTCTTGTGGGTCTGATGATGACGCGTCTCATCAAGCTGATCCATCTGCCCGATGTGACGGCCTACCTGATCGCGGGCCTGCTCATCGGCCCCTATTGCCTCAATGTGCTGACCTCTGAGCTGAATACCAGTCTGGGCATCATCTCCGAGGTGGCTCTGGGCTTCATTGCCTATTCCATCGGTGCCGAGTTCAAGCTCAGCTACCTGAAGGAGATCGGCATCAAGCCCATCGTCATCACCTGCTTCGAGAGCGTGTTTGCCTCAGGCGTGGTGTTCCTGACGCTGTGGGCTCTGGGTGCGGACATGCCTCTGTGCCTGGCGCTGGGTGCCATCGCCGCCGCCACCGCTCCCGCCGCCACCCTGATGGTGGTGCGCCAGTACAAAGCCCACGGCCCCGTCAGCAAGATGCTGCTGCCCGTGGTGGCCATGGACGATGCCACCGGCCTGATGCTCTTCGCTATCATGTCCTCCATTGCTCAGGCGCTGGATGATCCCAACGCCAGCATGACGGTGATGAATCTGCTGATCGCGCCGTTGCTGGAGATCATCGCTTCTCTGGCGATTGGCTTCCTGATCGGCCTGGCGCTGACTGAGATCCTGCGGCTGTTCCACTCCCGCGGCAAGAAGCTGGCCCTCACCATCATGGTGGTGTTCGCCGGTGTGGGCCTGAGCAGCGTGGACTTCTGGGGGCACAACCTCAGCAGCCTGCTGGTGTGCATGATGATCGGCGCGGCCATGGTGAACATGTACAGCCAGAGCGATGTGATGCTGGAGCAGTGCGACCGCTTTACGCCGCCCCTGTTCCTGCTCTTCTTCGTGCTGAGCGGCGCCAGCCTGAACCTGTCCGTGCTGCCCACGGTGGGTGTGATCGGTGTGGCCTATGTCCTGGCCCGTATGGTGGGCAAGGTGCTGGGCGCCACCACCGGTGCCATTGTGGAGAAGTGTGACAGGAATATCATCAAGTATCTTGGCTTCACACTGATCCCCCAGGCCGGCGTGGCCATCGGTATGGCCCGCATGAGCTACAGCTCGCTGCCCAACTATGCCGATGTGATCAACGCCGTGGTGTTGTCCGGCACCCTCATCTATGAGCTGACCGGTCCCGTCATCACCAAGATCGCCCTGACCAGGGCCGGGGAGATCAAGCCCGAAACGGCCAAGCCCCGGAAGCCCGCCGCTGCCGTCAAGTAAAGCCACAAAGAAAAAGCTCCGTGTTCCTGCTGTGGGAACACGGAGCTTTTTTTGCGGAGGAGGTGGGCTTGCTTTTCGCGCGGCGAAGGGGTGGGCCTACTTTTCGCGCGGCGAAAAGTAGCAAAAGCCGCTGGGGGGCTGC
>R14__coassemble_736_pt1 | contig 20290 bp, 19 predicted proteins | sample R14__metabat2_high_PE_034 | metagenome-assembled genome bin R14
TTCCCCCTAAACCCCCCCACGGGGCGCGCGGGGGGGGGCTGCGCCCCCGCCCCCAGCCATCCGGCAGCCAAAGACAATGGATTTGAGCTGCAGCACCTTGAGGGCTGTCCCCGGAGCAAAGAAGGTCGGGGGAGGTTTACCTTTGCGGGAAAATGTGCTATAATACCGCCCTGAGGAAGCTCCTCCGCTTCCTTACGCATCATACGGAATCATAACTCAGGCAATACGTGGCGGCGGCCGGAGCTGCCGGTCTGCCGCGCAGAGGAGGGATAACCCATGATCTCGGACGAAGAGAGAAAGAACCATAAGATCGCGATCCCAACCTATACGCTTGGGGAGGAGCTGATCAGCTCCATCTCCCACGGGGTGGGCGCGCTGGGCGGCATCGTGGCGCTGGTGCTGTGCATCATCCGGGCGGTGCATTCCCCGGTGGACCCGGGCTGGAAGCTGGCCAGCGGCATCGTCTTCGGCTTCAACACCACGCTGCTGTACCTGATGAGCTGCCTGTACCACGCCTTCAAGGTCAACAGGGCGAAAAGGGTGTTCCGGGTCTTTGACCACTGCACCATCTTCCTGCTGATCGCCGGCACCTACACGCCCTATACCCTGGTGTCCCTGCGGCCGGTGGATCCGGTGCTGGCCTGGGTGGTGTTCGGCGTCATCTGGGCTGTGGCCATCACCGGCGTCACCCTGAATGCCGTGAGCCTGCGGAAGTTCGCCAGGGTCTCCGTGGCCTGCTATCTGCTGATGGGCTGGATGATCGTGCTGGCCTACGGCACCATGACGAAGGCCATCGCGCCGGCGGGCATTCAGCTGCTGATCTGGGGCGGCGTGGTCTATTCCCTGGGCGCCATCCTGTACGGCATCGGGTCCAAGAAGAAGTATTTCCATTCCATTTTCCATTTCTTCTGTCTGGGCGGTACGGTGCTGCATTTCCTGTCCATCTATCTGTATGTGATGCCCTGAGGAGGTGCCCATGTCTGACAAGTCTGCGCTTTACCGCACCATGTCCCTGCAGCTGCAGAGCCTGACCGAGGGCTGCCGGCTGCCGCTGCCCGCCCTGTCCAACTGTGCCGCGCTGATGTGGCTGTCCATGCCGCAGATCAACTGGTGTGGCTTCTATCTGCTGAAGGAGGACACCCTGTATCTGGGTCCCTTCCAGGGGAAGCCCGCCTGCACGGTGATCCCCGTGGGGAAGGGCGTCTGCGGCACGGCGGCGGAGACCCGGCAGGTGCAGCTGGTGCCGGATGTGCATCTCTTCCCGGGCCACATCGCCTGCGACAGCGCCTCCCGCTCATAGGTGGTGCTTCCCCTGCTGCGCGGCGACAGGCTCATCGGCGTCATGGACATCGACAGCCCCGTGCCCGGCCGCTTTGACGGGGAGGACGCCGCCGGTCTGCAGCTGCTGTGCGAGGCCTTGATGACCTGCACGGAGGACGGTCCACTGCTGTGATTTTGTTCATCGGGATTTCATACAGGTCTGTTATGCTGACCGTGGAATCCGACGGATCCATCATACGAATCCCCTGACGGAGGTAAAAGCCCGTGAAGACGAATATCCCGAAGCCGAAGCGGCCGATCGTGCTGTTCTATCTGATCGCCATGGCGGTGCTGCTGGTGCTGAATCTGCTCCTGATTCCCGCCGCCAAAACGCAGACCGTCACCGAGGTGCCCTACAGCAAGCTGCTGCAGCTGCTGAGCGAAAACAAGGTCACCGTGGTGCAGGTGGAGGACGAATCCATTGCCTTCAAGGTGAAGGACGAACAGGGCGAGGAGCGCGTCTATACCACCGTACCCATGGATGACCCGGACTTCGTGTCCAGGCTGGAGCGTTCCGGCGTGGAGTTCAGCCGGGTGCTGGCTCAGGAGATGAGCCCCATCCTGGCCTTCCTGCTCAGCTGGGTGCTGCCCATCGTCATCTTTATGGTGGCGGGCAGGCTGATCATGGGCTCCATGACCAAGCATATGGGCGGAGGCGCCGGCCCCATGTCCTTCGGACGCAGCAATGCCAAGGTGTATGTGGCGGCCCAGACCGGCAAGTCCTTTGCGGATGTGGCCGGCGAGGACGAGGCCAAGGCCGCCCTGGCCGAGATCGTGGACTTCCTGCATGAGCCCCAGAAGTATAAGGAGATCGGCGCCCGCCTGCCCAAGGGCGCGCTGCTGGTGGGCCCTCCCGGCACGGGCAAGACCCTGCTGGCCCAGGCCGTGGCCGGCGAGGCCAAGGTGCCCTTCTTCTCCATCTCCGGCTCGGAGTTCGTGGAGATGTTCGTGGGCATGGGCGCCTCCCGCGTCCGCGACCTGTTCAAGCAGGCCACGGAGAAGGCCCCCTGTATCGTGTTCATCGATGAGATCGACGCCGTGGGCAAGAAGCGTGAGGGCGGTACCGGCCTGGGCGGCAATGACGAGCGCGAGCAGACCCTGAACCAGCTGCTGACCGAGATGGACGGCTTCGACAGCAGCAAGGGCGTGGTCATCCTGGCCGCCACCAACCGCCCGGAGAGCCTGGACCAGGCGCTGCTGCGCCCCGGCCGCTTTGACAGGCGCGTGCCTGTGGAGCTGCCCGATCTGGCCGGCCGCGAGGCCATCCTGCGGGTGCATGCCGCCAAGGTGAAGATGGCGGACAACATCGATTACCGTGCTATCGCCCTGGCCACCAGCGGCAGCTCCGGCGCCGATCTGGCCAACATCATCAACGAGGGCGCGCTGCTGGCCGTGAAGGAGAACCGCAAGAAGGTGGAGCAGCGCGATCTGGAGGAATCCATCGAGACCGTGCTGGCGGGCTATCAGCGCAAGAACGCAGTGATCAGCGAGCATGAGAAGAAGGTCATCTCCTACCATGAGATCGGCCATGCCCTGGTGGCGGCGCGGCAGAAGTCCTCCGCTCCGGTGCATAAGATCACCATCATCCCCCGCACCTCCGGCGCCCTGGGCTATACCATGCAGGTGGACGAGGATGAGCATTACCTGATGACCCGTGAGGAGCTGCTGAACAAGATCGTGACCCTCACCGCCGGCCGTGCCGCCGAGGAGCTGATCTTCGGCGAGTTGACCTCCGGCGCCTCCAACGACATCGAGCAGGCTACCCGCATCGCCCGCACCATGGTCACCCGCTTCGGCATGAGCGAGACCTTCGGCATGACCGCCCTGGAGGTGCAGAACCACATCTATCTGGGCGGCGACAGCAGCCTGGCCTGCTCCCCCGAGACCTCCGCCCGCATCGACCGGGAGGTCATGGATATCATCGGCAGGGCCCATCAGAAGGCCATCGAGCTGCTGAAGGCGGACGAGCCCAAGCTTCATGAGCTGGCGGCTCACCTGCTGGAGAAGGAGACCATCACCGGCGAGGAGTTCATGAGCATCCTCAACGGGAGCACGGGCGATGCCGTGCCCGATACTGAGAAGCAGATCTGACCCTCACAAAAAGGGGCTGTCCCGAATGACCTCTGCAGCCATTCCGGGACAGCCCTTTTTCATTTGGGTGAGGGTCATTTGCCGCTTTTCGTCATGCGCCGCATCAGCAGCAGGCTGACCATCAGCACCACGGGGAACACGCAGCCTACCCGCAGGCCCATGGCCAGGCTGTTGCCGCACTCCTGGGCCACATAGCCCACCATGCTTGGGCCCACGGAGCCGCCCAGGTCGCCGGCCATGGCCAGCAGGGCAAACATGGCCGTGCCGCCGGCGGGCATCCGCTGGGAGGACAGGCTGATGGTGCCGGGCCACATGATGCCCACGGAGAAGCCGCAGAGGACGCAGCCCGCCAGGCCCAGCGCCGCGCTGCCAGAGAAGGAGGCCAGCAGATAGCAGCAAAGGCACAGGGCGGCGGAGCCCATCATGAAGGCCATCAGGTTCATGCGGGGGCCGAATTTGCCGTAGAAGGTGCGGCAGATGCCCATGGTGACGGCGAAGAGGCAGGGGCCGAGGAGGTCGCCCAGGGTCTTGGTGAGGCCCAGGCCGTTTTCCGCGAAGGCGGAGGCCCACTGGGACATGCACAGCTCACTTGCGCCGGCGCAGACCATCAGCACGATGGCCACCCAGAACATGGGTACCCTCAGCAGGCTGCGGATGGTCATGCCCTGACCGTCCTCCACCAGCCGCTCGATGGGGCAGGTGACGAAGTTGTAGATGTTGTACAGCGGGATCAGTGCCCACAGGCAGGCCATGAGGCGCCAGCGGGCCAGGCCGAAGACGGAGAAGAACAGGGTGGACAGCAGCACCACGCCCACTGAGCCCCAGCAGTAGAAGGAGTGCAGCAGGCTCATGACCGCATCCTTGTGCTCGAAGGGACAGGCCTCGACAATGGGACTCACCAGCACCTCGATGAGGCCGCTGCCGATGGCGTAGACTACCACGCAGAGCAGGATGCCGGTGAAGGGCTCGGGCAGCAGCCCCGGCAGCACAGTCAGGCCGAGGAGGCCCAGGGCGCTGGTCACCTACGAGGTGACGACGCTCTTCCGGTAGCCGATCATGTCCACAAAGCGGGCACAGAACACATCCACCAGAAGCTGGGTGAAGAAGAACACCGTGGGGATCAGGGCCAGCTGACCCAGGCTGATGCCGAATTCCTCCCGGAAGCGAAGGAACAGCAGCGGCGCAAAGTTGGCGGTGATGGCCTGGGTGATGAACCCCAGGTAGCAGGCGATCAGGGTCTTTCTGTAGTTCGGCGCGGCGGTCATGGAAAAGCCTCCCGAAAAAGATGATGCGTCCGGCATTATACCACGGAATCGCCGTTTGAACAGCCCCTCTGCGGAAAAAATTGGGGCTCAATGACAAAGCCCGTGGGACCTGCCGTGAAAACCCCTGCCGATTTCCGGCCGGCAACCGGCGGAGCGGGGAGTGTATGGGGGAGAGCGCGGCAAAGCCGGGGCAGAGCTTCCAAAAGCCGCGGCAGGCGTCCAGCGGAAAGCCTTACAGAACCGGAGAATACAAAACAGGCAGAGCCGTCTCTGCCTGTTTTGCGTTTTCGTTTATTTCCTTTCCACGTCGCGGTTGACCTCCTCCGGCGTGCGGAAGGTGGGCACCACGCGGTGCATGGCGGCGCGGACCGTCTCGTCATCGTTGCTTTCCAGGGCGGCCCGCAGGATGTCCAGCTTTTCGGCCACCTCCGCCTGGGTCAGGGGATGGTCCCGCTCGATGAAGATCTTCTCGTTCTCCGTGCGGTCCAGCTCCTCGCTGCGGATCAGCAGCTCCTCATAGAGCTTCTCGCCGGGGCGCAGCCCGGTCTCGATGATCTGAATGTCCTTGTAGGGCTCGAAGCCGGAGAGGCGGATCATGCTCTCAGCCAGGTCCAGGATCTTCACCGGCTTGCCCATGTCCAGCACGAACAGCTCGCCGTGCTTTGCCATGGCGCCGGAGGTCAGCACCAGCTGGGAGGCCTCGGGGATGGTCATGAAATAGCGGATGATGCGCCTGTCCGTCAGGGTCACGGGGCCGCCGTGGCTGATCTGCCGCCGGAACAGGGGGATCACCGAGCCGTTGGAGCCCAGCACATTGCCAAAGCGGGTGCAGGAGCAGCTCATCTGACCCTGATGGGCCAGCACGATCATCTCGCACATGCGCTTGGTGGCGCCCATCACATTGGTGGGGTTCACCGCCTTGTCTGTGCTGATCATGATGAACTTCTTCACGCCGGCGGCCTCGGCGGCCTCCACGGTGTTGCGGGTGCCGAACACATTGTTCCGCACGGCCTCCACGCAGTTCCGCTCCATCAGCGGCACATGCTTGTGGGCGGCGGCGTGCAGCAGCACATCGGGGCGGTGCTTCTCCATGATGGCCCGCAGCTCCTCCCGGTCGGTGACGGTGATGATCTCCACCACCAGCTCCAGCTTGGGATAGGCCAGCTTCAGCTCCTGCTGCAGGTCATAGGCGCTGTTCTCATATACATCCGCCACGATGAGCTTCCGGGGCTCCATGCGGGCGATCTGGCGGCAAAGCTCCGAGCCGATGGAGCCGCCACCGCCGGTGATCATGACCACCTTGTCACGGTAATAGGCCCGGGTGGCGTCATCCACAAAGTCCACGGGGCGGCGGAAGAGCAGCTCCTCCACATCGAACTCGCGGAGGCTGAGCCTTCCGTCGGTGCTCTGGGCCACGGGATAGTCGTAGGTCTTGACCTTCATGCCCAGGCCGCGATACCGCTGATAGAGGGCCTGCTTGTGGTCGTTGTCCGCCTCCGGCAGGGCGATGACCACCTCCTGCACGGGATAGCGGGAAAGGACCTCCGCCGTGGCCTGCTCCTCCGCCAGCACGGGAATACCGTTGATGCTGCGGCCCACCTTTTCACGGTCGATGTCGATATAGCACCTGGGCAGATAGTTGGCGGAGGGGTTGCTGAGCAGCTCCGCGCCAAGGCCCACGCCCACGCGCCCCGCGCCAACGATGGCCACGCCGATGCGGCTGGCGTTCCGCTGGGGCTCCACCTTGATGCCGGTGATCAGCGCCGTCAGCCTGCGGAAGACGCCCGCCACCCGGGAGGCCTGGCTGCGGGACTCATACAGGTACTGATAGGCCAGCCGGAGGGCCAGCGTCCCCAGCAGATTGATGCACAGCATGACCACCGCGCGCATGAAGGTGACCTTCTGCATGGGCAGCAGAAGCTGCAGCACATAATACACGAGCCCGGCCAGGGCGTCCGTCAGCATCAGGCCGATGTATTCACGGGTACCCACATAGCGCCATACCAGGCGGTACACGCCGGTCAGCCCACGGGCGGCAAAAAGCACCGCCGCCGAAAGGGCCATCTGCAGCGCAATGTCTCCGGCGGTCATTACATGGATCCTGTTGGGATATACCACCAGCATCATGACCTGTACAGCCAGGAGCAGCAGCAGGTCCAGCACGACCAGCTTCTTTTTATGGGAATTCATAGCTTCTCCTCAGCGGTTACTTCATCAGCCACACGGCCGCGTCATGGGGGGCCAGGGTGACGGTGACACAGGTTGCGTCCTTCGTCTCCGCGCCGGTCCACATTTCGGTGCCGGTCAGGGAGGGCAGCTCCGCCTCCTCCGCCGTCAGGGTCAGCCGCTGTTCTTCATCGGACAGGTTGAACAGCGCGCAGTATACGCCGTGGCCGTCCTTCCGGGGAGCGATCCAGGCAGCGCGGTCCTCCAGGGTGTACAGGGGATGGCCGCAGAAGCTCTCCCGGGTGATGTCAAGCAGCGGGCCGTTGGTCAGCAGCCGCAGGGTGAAGCCGTCCAGCTTGTTCAGCTCGCTGCCGATCATCAGGGGAGAACGCATCATGCACCACAGGGTCATCATGGTGCGCTGCTCTGCCTGGGTGAAGCGGGTCCGGTCCGATGGATCCTCGCACTGCCGCAGGGCGCCCACGGGCAGCATGTCGGCGTCGGGCCAGTGGCCGGCGCCGGCGTGGACGCACCACTTCTCCGCCCGCTCAAACATGGGCTTCAGCAGCTTCCAGTCATCCCAGAAGTCATCGGTGATGCGCCACAGGTTGGCATACTTTTTCAGATGCTCCGCCTGTTCCAGGGGCGCGGGGCCGGGGGACAGGCTCAGCACGATATCCCGCCCGCAGCCGCGGCAGGCGTCGGAGATGCACTCGATCTCCTTTCTGCAGTGGGGATACTCCCGGGCGATATCGTCGCATTTCACATAGTCCACGCCCCAGGAGGCATAGAGCCGGAAGATGCTTTCGTAGTAAGCCTTGGCGGCGTCATAGCCGGCCTGCCGGCCGTCGCACCGCAGGCCGTACATATCCGGATTCCAGGCACAGATGGAATTGGGGTTCGCGGCGTCCGCGCAGGTATAGCCGCTGCCTTCGATGGGCAGGCTCCGGTGGGCCGCCATGCGGGGCAGGCCGCGCATGATGTGGATGCCAAACTTCAGGCCCAGGCTGTGGACATAGTCCGCCAGGGGGCCGAAGCCTCTGCCGTCCGCGGCGCTGGGGAAGCGGTTCACCGCGGGGATCAGCCTGCCGAAGGCATCCATCTCCAGCGGCGCGAATGGCACATATTCATGGGTGGCGGCGGTGGGCTGAGACCACTGGATATCCACCACCACATATTCCCAGCCGTACTTTTTCAGATGTGCGGCCATATAGTCGGCGTTCCCGCGGACGGTATCCTCGTTCACGGCGGCGCCGTAGCAATCCCAGCTGTTCCAGCCCATGGGCGGATTTTTTGCGATCATTCTTCCGTTCCTCCCGGCAAACTGTTTTTTCTCCAGGACGGGGCATTTTTTTCATGCAGGCCGTGTGCCTCTCCGGCACCCGCTGTCCGTTCAGTATACCACAAATATATTGTTCCCGCAAGAAGAAAAAAGGCCGGAAAGGCAGATCCTGCCCTCCGGCCGTTATAGCTCAACCCCCCGGGGATTGTCAAGGGGCCGCAGCCCCTCGACTTCAATCCGCAATGCCGGCTCTGCCGGCCCCTGAACTGATTTCCCGGCAGATCACTTTGTCACGGTCTCGATGATGGCCGCGGCCTGGGAGGAGGCCACGCTCTTGTCCGCCTCCAGCATGATGAACTGGAAGGTGACCAGCTCGTTGCCGGTCACGGTATAGTATTCGATGGCCACCAGGCTCTCGCCGTCCTGGGTGTAGGAGGCCACGCCGTACACGAACTCGATGCCGGAGGGCATGGTGGTGGTGCCGGACTGGGAGTACTCGCTGTCCTGCTGAAGCTCGGCCAGCAGCTCGGACATCAGTATGCCCTGGGAATCCTCCTCATACACCACCAGATCCAGCAGATCGGAATACCAGTAGGCCACGATCCCGTCGCTGATGTCGTCCTGGGTCAGGCTCTCCTGGGCGAAGCCGGAGGACAGCACGATGCTGAGGCCGGAGCTGCCCACGGTCACGCTGCCGGCAGCGCTCTGGGACGCCGCGGCGGAGCTGCCGCCTGCCTGGGAAGAGGAGGCGGTGCCTGTTCCCTTCAGGGTGCGCAGGATGCTCTCCGCCTGGCTGACATAAGAGGTGTCATCCATGAAGAAGATGATCTCCAGCACCTGCCCGCCGCTGACGGTAAAGTAATCCATGCCGTAATAGGTGCCCTCGCTGTCGGTGTCCCGGTACAGGGAGTAGCCGAAGGAGAGGCCGCCGGGCTGCCCGCTGACGTAGCCGGCCTCGATGATCTCCGAGTCGGCCTGGTCATCGGCCACCAGCTCCGCCAGGGTTTCGTCGGTGCTGTTCAGATAGGCCACCAGGTCCATGTCGTCATTGTACCAGTAGCACAGGGCGCCGTCGGAAATGTCCGTGGCGTCCAGGCTGTCCTGCTGCCAGCCGGAGGGCAGGGTCAGCGTCAGGCCGGTGGAGCCCAGGGTGATCTCATCGGCAAAGGCCAGTCCGCAGGCGCACAGCAGTGCGGTCAGGACCGCGAGGGCGGCAATAAGCTTCTTCATTTCAGATGCATCTCCTTATCAGTTCATATTGAAGTCAATGAGGGGCGTGGTGGTGTAGCCGCCGAAGATGTCATGCAGGCGGAAGGCCAGCTTCAGGGGCACATCGTCCTGCAGCTCCTCCACGGTCACCTTCTGGGTGCCGTCCCAGGTGACGGTGAACTCGGAGGAATTGTAGACCGTCCAGGAGGTGTCCATTTTGTCCACCGCGGCGGTCATGGAAGTGTCGGAGGTCATGTAGCCGGTATAGATGGGAGTGAACACATCGCCGATCTCCAGCGGCGTCACGCCGCGCACCGGCAGGCCGTTCTATGTCCAGCCCTCGCTGGTGCCCAGGATGGTGCCCTCGTCGGAGCCGGCCGGATATTCCACCACCAGATAGGTCCTGGTGGTGTTGTTCAGCAGGACGGGAACGATGCAGCGCCGTCCCGCCTCGGTGCGGCTCTGCTCATACAGCACCACATACACATCGCCGATCACGGGCCAGGTGCCGTCCATCATGCCGTATACCATGCGGTGCTCCCAGTCGATCCAGGTGCTGCGCACGCGGCCCATCTCATCCAGATCCCAGCCGTTCTCATCGCTGAAGTCCTGGAACAGCAGCAGCTCGGCGTAGGAGAGATACTGCATGTCCTCCTCGGAGAGCTGGATGCTGAAGACGTAGCGGCCCGTCATGTCCGCGGTCACGCTCTGGGCGGGCGCCGCCGTGGCCTCAGGCGCTTCCGTGGCCTCCGGCTCTGCCGTGAAGCCGGGCTGCGCGGGCGCGGGCGTCGGGGTGGCCGGCGCGGAGGTCTCCGTATCCTGCCCGCCGCCGATCACGATGCCGCCGCTCTGTTCGGGCGTCTGGGCGGGCTGAGGCGTCGCCGTGGCCGGGGCAGCCGTCTGTCCGGAGGTGCCGCCGATGGCGATGCCGCCGGATTCCTGGCCCTGCACGGGAGCCGCTGTCGGAGCCGCCGCGGTCGGGGCGGCCGTCTGTCCGGAGGTGCCTCCGATCACGATGCCGCCGGAGCCGCCCTGTGAAGGCACGGCCGTGGCCTGGGGCTGCCCGCCGCCGGCCGAGCCGCCGATGGTGATATCGTTGCTGCCGAAGCCGGAGCCGTAGTCATAGCCGCCTCCGCTGCCCCAGCTGCTCCAGTCGTCCCAGCTCCAGCCGCTGCCGTTGCCCTGGCTTCCGTTCTGCCCCTGGCCGCCGATCCAGCCGATGATGGAATCCCAGAAATCACTGCCGTAGTCATCCGAGCCCATCTGGCCGGGAGCGTCGCTGCCGAAGCTCCAGCTGCTGTTGCCGGACACACCGCCGAAGGCCGTGACGAAGTCCGCGTAGTCATCCACCTCATCCGAGGCATAGTCGGCGATGCCCTCGGAGAGCCAGTCGGCGTTCTCCATGGGCACGAAGATGGACATGCCTGTGGCCTTGGGCACATAGCTGTTGGCGTAGCTGTAGATGACAGCCTCGTTCATGGCCTCCTGGGCCCTGGCCGCGGTGTCCGCGTCGTAGCGGCTGCACATGGTCAGGAATTCCGTCAGGTCCACCATGTCGGAGCCGGCATCGTCGTAGTTGCCGAAGATGTACATGCTGCGCACCGTACGGCTGATGGTGTTGATCTGGCCGGCGCTGATCTGGGCCGTCAGGGTGCCCGCCAGGCTGTTGATCAGCGGCGAGAGCGCGGACATTTTGCTCAGATCCACGGCGGAAAGCGTCAGGTAGTCGTTGGGGTCGTCCCGGTTGCTGCCATAGATGTAGGAATCCACGATGGCGATGGCCAGCTCCCGGTCCGTCATGGAGGGGTTGCTGTCCAGGGCCTTCAGCCAGTTCACATAGTACCAGCCCAGATAGGGCTCCAGCTCCTCGCTGGCCACATAGTAATCGCCGTAGGGAGCCAGGGTCACGGCCATCTCGTAGCAGGCCATGAGGCAGGCGTCCGCGCCGATCACATTCAGATGGAAGCCGCTCAGCTCACTGTTCAGCTGGGCAAAGCAGCGGCTCAGCTCCGCCAGGGTCAGGCCGTCATCGTTGTACACCTCATCGAAGCAGAGGCCGCTGAGGGCGCTGGAGCCGTGGTCCCACATGATCAGCACGTTCCGGTCGCCCCGGTACTGCTGCCAGCAGTAGGTCACGAATTTTTTCAGGGTATCCGGGCTGCCCATGCTGGCGCTGCCCCAGTCTGTGACGGAGGACCACTGCCCGTTCTGGATGGTGAAGAGATTCAGCTTTCTGCCGGAGAGCCTGCGGTCATTCCAGGTCTTGGCGCCGCCGGCCAGCACCACGATGCGCACATCCTCCCCGGCGGAGGCGGTGCACATTTCGCCGATGTCCGTCAGGCAGTCCTCCTGCAGGTCCGTGCCGCACATGTACATCATGACGGTGGTGGTCTCGCCGGAGGCCAGGGCCGTCACGCCCAGCAGCAGGAGCAGCAGAAGCAGCGCGGGCAGCAGATGCTTCTTCAAAACGGAACCCCCCTTTTCTCGGATCGCTTGCGGTTTACAATCATCCATCATATAATTTTAACAGATGAACGCGATCTTTGCAAGGACCAATCTTCGGAAGCGGAGGATTTTTCATTGCAAAGGTTACGATTCAGGCCCCTTATGCATTGCTGCGAGACCGATGGCGCTTCGCTGCCATCGGCAGAGCCGGGTCTGCTGACATGCGGGTCCGCCCATATCCCCCAGCCATCCGGCACCCAAGGACAGGAGGCTTGAACAGTAACTGCAAAAGGGATCCGTCCGGATTCCGGACAGATCCCCCTTGCTGCCGACACAGCCTTACAGGCGCCTGGCCTTCTTCAGCATGGCACGCAGCTGCTCCGCCAGCTCATCGGTGGCGGCGCCGGGCAGCATGCGCCAGGCCCAGTTGCCGCCCAGTGTGCCGGGCATATTCATGCGGCAGGTGCCGTCCAGCCCCAGCAGGTCCTGCATGGGGAACATGGCGGTGTCCGCCTCGCATTCCATGACGGCCTTCACGAAGGCCGGCGCGGCCTCCTCCGGCTTTTTGAAGCCCAGCACCTTCTGGGCGTGAGCCAGCACCCTGGGCTTGGCGGTGTCCACGAAGCCCCGTACGGTGTCGTTGTCGTGGGTGCCGGTATAGGCCACGCAGTTCTTCACATAGTTGGCGGGCAGATCGCGGTTGTCGTCATCGCCGCCGAAGCCGAACTCCAGCACCCGCATGCCGGGATAACCCACATAGGCCAGCAGCTTCTTCACCCGGTCGTTCTGGGCGCCGAGATCCTCCGCGATGATGTGGGCTTCCGGCACCTTCTCCTTCAGCACATCGAAGAGATGGCCGCCGGGGCCCACCACCCACTTGCCGTGACGGGCGTTGGGGGCGCCGTGAGCCACGCTGTAGTAGTTGGCAAAGCCGATGAAGTGATCGATGCGGATCAGGTCATACATCTTCGCCATGTGCTTCATGCGCTCCACCCACCAGCCGTAGCCGTGCATGCGCTGACGCTCCCAGCGGTACAGGGGATTGCCCCAGAGCTGGCCGTCAGCGGAGAAATAGTCCGGCGGCACGCCGGCCACACGGCGGGGCACCCGCTCCTCATCCAGCTGGAATACCTCCGGATGGGTCCAGCAGTCGGCGCTGTCCTCGGACACATAGATGGGCATGTCGCCGAAGAGCTGAATGCCCAGGCTGTTGCAGTACTTCTTGAAGGCATACCACTGCCTGGAGAACAGATACTGGCAGAAGATGTGGAAGCGGATCTCCTCAGCCAGGGTCTGCCTGTACCATTTGAGAGACTCCTCCTCCCGCATACGGATGCCCCTGTCGGGCCAGGCGGTCCACAGCACGTTGTGGAAGGAGCGCTTCACGGCGGTGAACAGGGCAAAGTCATCCACCCAGGGCTCCTCCCGGCGGAAGGCGTTCACCTCGGAGGCCAATTTGTCCTCGCTCTGCCTGAAGCAGCGGCGCAGCAGGGCCTCCCTGGTGGCGGACACGGCGTCGAAATCGCACTTCGCCTCGGAGGCGGGCACACATTCCTCGCCGTCGGCGAAGTCCACCAGGCCCTCCTCCCGCAGCAGCCGCAGGGAGATCAGCCGGGGATTGCCCGCGTACACACTGGTGGACTGGTAGGGGGATTCACCGTAGCCTGTGGGGCCCATGGGCAGAACCTGCCAGATCTTCATGCCCGCCTTGTGCAGGAAATCGGCGAATTCATAGGCCTCCTTGCCGAGGCAGCCCATACCGCCGGGGCCCGGAAGAGAGGAGATATGCAGCAGCACACCCGCCTGACGCATCACAGTTCATCCTTTCATTTTTCGCGAACGCGTTCGCGTTATTCACATGTTGAGGGAGCGTAACGCTCCTGTCGTGGGTATTGTATCACATGGTATGCTGCCTGTCCATCCTTTTTTACAGACTGATGCCCTCGCAGCGCACCATTTTGATGGGGCCCAGGCTCCGCAGGTCGAAGGTAACGGTGTCGGCATAGGTCAGGCGATAGTTGGGCAGATACACGGTGCAGCAGTCCGTGCTCATGGGATGGAAGCCCTTCCGGGCCACAAAGCCCGCCGCCTGCTTTTCCGTCACGAAATGGATATGCAGCTCCGTGACCTCGAAATCGGAGCTGTCGCTCTGGGCGATCTCCACAATAATGCCATGGCGTCCGGCGGCGCGGATATGCTCCCGGAGCCTGGGGGTGAATTCAAGCTTCATGGCATCACCTCAGCGGGACACGGCCCGGAGGCCGGCCTGCAGCGGCAGCCTGTCGCAGTCCCTGCCGCAGGCCTCTTCCACCGTCTTCAGCAGCAGCTCCCGGTCGCCGGCCAGGGCGTTCCGTGCGGTATCCGGGGCGTACCGGCGCAGCACCTCCAGCGCCGCCGGGACCTTCACCAGATCCAGCAGCCTGCTCTTCAGGGACCAGGGGTGCAGATAATCGGCCGTGGGATGATAGTGCCAGCTGTGCCTGCCGGCCTGCACCTCGGGCTGCAGGCCCTCCGGATGGTCCGGCAGCACCACCCGGGCGGAGGCGCCCTCCGGTACCAGGCAGCTCAGGCTGACGCTTCCGTCGTCCCCGATGCGCCAGCTGACCTCCCAGGTGCCCGCCGCGGAAGCATAGCCGATGTCGCTGCGGCGCAGATCGCCGGTCAGCTGCGGGGCAATGAGCGCCTTTTTCCAGCCGGGCGCCGCCACCCGAAGGCCCATGACGCGGCTGTAGACGGTCTCGCAGACGGAGCCGTAGGCATAGTGGTTCAGGCTGTTCATGCTGATGCCGGTGATGTTGCCCTGCCCGTCCAGGCTGTTCCAGCGCTCCCACACGGTGGTGGCCCCCAGCTTCACCTCATACAGCCAGCCGGGGAACTCCTCGGAGAGCAGCATGCGGTAGGCCTCCTCCTTCAGCCCGGCATCCAGCAGGGCGCTGAGCAGCAGCGGCGCGCCGGTGAAGCCGCAGGTCAGCTTGTAGGAATCCCGGTGCAGCCTGCGGCGGAAGCCCTCGATCAGCTTGTCCCGGTCGCGGTACACGCCGTAGCACAGGGCCAGCACATAGGCCGTCTGCGTATCCACCGCAAGGCGTCCGTTGGGGGTGACGTACTCGTCCAGCAGGGCGGCGCGGATGGCCCCGTACTGCTTTTCAAAGCGGGCCGCGTCCTCCTTCAGACCCAGCTCACGGGCGGCCATGGCCGTCAGCTGCACTGAACGCATGTAGTACACGCCCTGGATCCAGGCGTTCTCGGTGCCGCCGAACACGGACTGGTCCGTCAGACCGTCCCGGGCCAGCCAGTCGCCGAAGGTGAAATAGGGGAACAGCAGGTGGGTGCCGCCGTCCTTCTCGTCCCGGGCAATGAGGAAATCGGCATAGTCACGCATCATGGGGTAGCTCTCCGCCAGCAACTCCCGGTCGCCGTAATTCATATACACGTTCCAGGGGACGATGGTGCCCGCGTCCGCCCATACCGCGCCGCCGGAGCCGCCCTCGCCCTTCAGGCTGGGGCTGTACTGGGGCAGGTCGCCGTGCAGATACATGGTCTGGTCCGCCCGCAGATCCTTCATATACTTGCGGTAGAAGGCCTTGCAGTCCATCTGGTAGCAGGCGGTGTTCACAAAGACCTGGGTGTCGGCGGTCCAGCCCAGGCGCTCGTCCCGCTGGGGGCAGTCCGTGGGCACATCCAGGAAGTTGCTGCGCTGGCCCCACAGGGTGTTCCGCATCAGCTGATTCAGGCCCGGATGGTCCGTCTCCGCCCGCAGGGTCTGCCTGAGGTCGCTGGACAGCACCACCATGGTGAAGTCCTCCGGGTCCACCCGTTCGATGCCCTCCACCTTCAGATAGCGGAAGCCGAAGAAGGTGAACCGCGGCTCGATCTCCTTTTCCTCGCCGTCGGACACATAGCGGTATTCCGACAGGGCGGAGCGCAGGTTGTCGCGGTAGAAATTGCCCTGCTGCAGCACCTCGCCGGTCTGGATGCGGACGGCCGTGCCCCTGGGCGTCCGGTTGACGAAGCGGAACACGCCCGCCGCGTTCTGGCCGAAGTCCAGCACCTGCTCGCCCTTCGGGGTGATGATGAGCGTGGGCTTCAGCTCCGCCACCGCGCGGATGGGGGGAGAGACCGGCTCCTCCAGGCGGTAGGCCGTCTCCACCCGCACGCAGGGTATGGGCGCGCCCGGCGCCAGGGTGTCGTCCCGGTGCTCACCGTCATAGATATTGCTGAAGGTGATGGCGGAGGCCCTGGCCTGCCAGGTTTCATCCGTTTCCAGCTCCGTCACAGAGCCGTCGGTGTGGGTCACGGTCAGGCGGCAGGCCAGCAAAGGCTTCTCGCCCCAGACGCCGTGCCCCTTCCGGGGCCTGAAGCCGATGCGCCCGCTGTACCAGCCGCTGCCCAGGGTGACCGACAGGATGTTTTGCCCATCCTCACGCAGCAGCTCCGTCACATCGTAGGTCTGATAGCGCAGATAGGCGTCGTAGTCATTGAAGCCCGGCGTCAGATAATCACGGCCCACCCGGCGGCCGTTCAGCTCCGCCCGGTAAAGACCCAGGCCCGTGATGCGCAGCTCCGCCAGGACGGCGTCCTTTACGGTGAAGCTCCTGAACAGCTCGGGGCAGGCCAACGCCCCGTCCGGCGTGATAAAGCTCATTTCCATGCTCCATGCTCCTTTCAGGCATCGCGGGTCAGCAGCTCCGGCAGGCGGAGCGTTTCACGGGGGACCTTTTCCCAGGAGAAATACGGGATCAGCCGATACAGGCTCATGGGCTCCGGCTCCGGCAGCAGCCCGGCGGAGAAGGCCAGCATGCCCAGCAGCTGCTCCGGGGTGAAGCGCTGCAGCAGGGCGGTCAGGTCCAGATCCCTGTCCCGCTTGGCCAGGCGCCTGCCCTGCGCGTCCGTCAGCAGCGGGATGTGGATGTAGTCAGGTCGGGGCAGGCCAAGCAGCCGCTGCAGATAAATCTGCCTCGGGGTGGCGGAAAGGATGTCCCGGCCGCGCACCACCTCGGTCACGCCCTGGGCCCCGTCGTCCACCACCACCGCCAGCTGATAGCCGAAGAGCCCGTCCGAGCGCCGCAGCACGAAATCGCCGCAGGCAAGGGCCAGCTCCTCCCGGTACGGGCCCTGCAGCCCGTCGGTGAAGGCGATCTCCTCCTCCGGCACCCGCAGACGGAGGGCGGGCGAGCGCAGCCGGCTCAGCCTGTCCCGCTGCTCCGGCGTCAGGCTCCGGCAGGTGCCGGGATAGACCACCTGGGTGTCCCCTTGATTCGGGGCCCGCACGGCCAGCAGCTCCTTCCGGGTGCAGAAGCACGGGTAGACCGCGCCCTGCTCCTCCAGCCGGGACAGGGCAGCCTCATACAGCCCGGTGCGCTCACTCTGCAGCAACGGCGGCTCATCCCAGTCGAAGCCCAGCCGCCGCAGGTCCGAGACGCACAGCTCCGTCAGCTCCCGGGGACAGCGGGGCATGTCCACATCCTCAATGCGCAGCAGAAAACGTCCGCCCCGGCTGCGCACGGAGAGCCAGGCCAGCATGGCGCAGAGGATGTTGCCCAGGTGCAGCCTGCCGCTGGGCGTCGGCGCAAAGCGTCCGGTCATCCTCCGGCCTCCTTTTCATTTTCGCTGAACGATTTATTTTCTCCGCCGGAAAACGGATTCCTGCCTCCCGCGGGGGAAATAAGGAAATTTCTTTTCCAAAGCCCTACCCAAAGCGGCTTTTCTATGGTATAATACCCTCTGCTTTTGCGAAGGAGGCGGACGGATTGCTGCTCAACGGCACGGGAACCATGACGGCGGAGGCCGCCAGGCTCATCAGTCCTCTCAGGCTGGCCTATATCGGCGACACGGTCTGGGAGCTGCTGGTGCGGCTGACCCTCTTTGGCCGCGGGCAGAATGTGCGCCATATGCACCAGGGGGCCGTGGCCGGCGTCAATGCCGGCGCCCAGGCCGCCGCGCTCCGGGTCCTGGAGCCCCTCCTGACCGAGGAGGAGACGGACATGGTCCGCCGGGGCCGCAACGCCCACGCAAGGCATCCCGCACCGCGCCATCAGCAGCCCGCCGATTACCAGTCGGCCACGGCGCTGGAGACGCTGATGGGCTATCTGTATCTCACAGGGCAGGAGGAGCGCCTGAGGCAGCTCTTCCTGGCCGCGCAGGACACCGCACAGGAGGTAAACACATGCCCGCCGCAGAGTTGAATGTCAGGCTGCTGCGTCACACCCTTTCTCCCGAGGAGGTGGTGGCGCTGGGCGCAAGGCTGTGCTATTCCCGGGCCAGGGTGGACGACCTGGCGGAACGCGTGTCCGCCGCCGACCAGACAGCCTTCGTCTCGAAGATCATGGGCATGGGCCATGAGTCTGTGCTGGAGCATGCCTCCTTCACCTTCGGCGTGGAGGGTGTGAGCCGGGTGCTTTTGGCCCAGCTGACAAGGCACCGCCTGGCCAGCTTCTCCGTCCAGAGCCAGCGCTATGTGTCCTATGAGAAGGGCTTTGGCTACATCATCCCGCCGAAGATCCGGGCCCTGGGGGATGAGGCCGTGGCTGAGTATGAGCGGCAGATGGATCAGCTGCACGCCTGGTACACCGGGTGGCAGGAGCGCCTGGGCACCGGCGAGGGCGGCAACGAGGATGCCCGCTTCGTGCTGCCGGGCGCCTGTGAGACCCGGCTCATGGTGACCATGAATGTGCGGGAGCTGCGGCATTTCTTTGCTCTGCGGATGTGCAGCCGCGCCCAGTGGGAGATCCGGGAGCTGGCCCGGCAGATGCATGCCCTGTGCATGGAGGCGGCGCCGGCCCTGTTCGCGGATGCCGGCCCCGGCTGCCTGAGGGGCGCCTGCCCCGAGGGAGCCAAGAGCTGCGGCCGGGCGAAGCAGGTCCGTGAGGAAAGGCAGCAGCTGCTCGCGCGCCTGAGCGAAGCACGGGAAGAAGAACAGAGAGAAGACCCCACCGATGACCGTTGATTGGCTTGAACCGAAAGCCGGAAAGAGGAAACCGAATGGCTTATTATAAGAATGTCCCCGACAAGCATGCCCCCAAGCGGAACTACGCCAACGAGGGCAGCTGGGATGACGAAGGCACCCACTACCGCGACCGTGACGCGTCCCGCGGCGAGGACCGCGGCAGCCGCCGCTTCGGCCCCGACAGCCGCCGCGACGACGCGACCCGCGGAGCCCATCATCCGAACCGCACCGGCGAGCATCATCCCCAGGGCGGTCCCCGTCCCCAGGAGGAGCGCCGCTACGGCCGTCCCGACGGCCGCCGCTTTGAGGACCGCCGCCCCTACGGTGAGCGGGATGAGCGCCGCCCCTACGGCGACAGGAACGAGCACCGTCCCTACGGCGAGCGCGGCGACCGCCGTCCGCCCATGCCCCATGAGGACCGCCGTCCCCCGATGCCCCGGGAGGACAGGCCCGCGCCCAGCTACCGGGACCATGAGTTCCGCCCGGCGCCGGCGCCCATGCTGCCCCCGCCCGTGGAGGAGCAGCTGCCGCCCGAGAACCTGCTGGCCGGCCGCAATCCCATCCGCGAGGCCCTGAAGAGCGGCCGTGATATCGAGAAGCTGCTGGTGCAGCGGGGCGAGCTCTCCGGCTCCGCCCGCGAGATCGTGCAGCTGGCCCGTGAGCTGCATGTGCCCGTGCAGGAGGTGGACAAGGTCCGCCTGGACGAGCTGGCGCCCCATCATCAGGGCATGCTGGCCTACGCCTCCGCCTATGCCTATTCCACCGTGGAGGCCATGCTGGAGAACGCCGCGGCCCGCAATGAGGCTCCCTTCCTCATTCTGCTGGACGGCGTGACCGACCCCCACAACCTGGGCGCCATCATCCGCTCCGCCGAGTGCGCCGGCGCCCATGGCGTCATCGTGCCCGAGCGCCGCAGCGTGGGCCTGACCCCCGCCGCCGTGAAGGCCTCCGCCGGCGCCGTGGAGCATCTGCCCGTGGCCCGGGTCACCAACCTGAACCGCACCATCGAGGACCTGAAGAAGCAGGGCATCTGGACCTACGCCGTCACCATGGACGGCACCGACTATGAGCAGGTGGACTTCAAGGGCGGCGTGGCCCTGGTCATCGGCTCCGAGGGCGAGGGCATCAGCCGCCTGACCCTGGAGAACTGCGACCAGAAGGTGAGTCTGCCCCTGATGGGTGAGCTCGACAGCCTGAACGCCTCCGTGGCCGCGGGCATCATGATGTACCGCGTGCTGTCCGTGCGCCGCAAATGAAGCCGCTGCTGATCGTGGACGGCTACAACGTCATCGGCTGCTGGACCGCGGCGGAGAAGAATGGCTGGACCATGGATGAGAGCCGTGATCAGCTGGCCCATCTGCTGCAGGATTACGCCGGCTACTCCGGTGAATAGGTCGTGCTGGTCTTCGACGGCTATCAGTCGGACCGGCCCCTGGATACCGAGGAGCGGCTGGGCCCCATCCTGCAGGTCTTTACCCGCCACGGAGAGACCGCAGACAGCTACATCGAGCGCTATGTGGCCCAGGTGCCGAGGTACCGCTTCGTGCGGGTGGCCACCTCCGACGG
>R14__coassemble_740_pt1 | contig 20225 bp, 18 predicted proteins | sample R14__metabat2_high_PE_034 | metagenome-assembled genome bin R14
TCATCTCGGCGCCGGTGCGGGTCACGGTCTTGGAGCGCAGGCGGCGGTTCTTCACGGTGCGGCGCAGCTGCTGCTGGATGTCATACTCGGCGCCCTCGTCATAGTGCAGCACCAGCAGGTAGGTGTTGGGGTTGTTGAAGTGGATGTAGGTGAGGCCGAACATGGCGGCGCCGATGCCGATGACCACCACCAGGGCGATCAGGTACAGCTGGGCGCCCAGCAGGATGCCCATGGTCAGGGCCCAGAACATGTAGGCGGTATCCATGGGATCCTTCACGGCTGTACGGAAGCGGACGATGGACAGGGCGCCCACCATGCCCATGGACAGGGCGATGTCGCTTTTGATGCACATGACCACGGGGGTGGTGATCAGGGTCAGCATCACCAGGGTCAGGGCAAAGCTGGGGCTGTACAGCACGCCCCGGTAGCACTTCTTGTACACGAAGGCGATCAGCAGGCCCACCACGAAGCCGGCCACCAGGGCGATGACCACCTCCAGGGGGGAGATGGAGGCAAACTGGGAGGCCAGGGCGGAAGACCAGGAAGAATTGGAATTGACGATGTTGGCCGCGCTCACGGTGTCGGCCAGGGCCACAGAGCTGAACATGGGGCAAACCCTCCCTTAAAAATCATCATACAAAGGCATTATAGCGCATCCCGGGGGAAATTGCATCCCTTTTCGGGGGTGAAGCGAAATTTTCTTTGGCGTCCCGTTACAGAAGGTCAGACGGCATCGTCCGGCAGGGCGGGCCGCTCGCCCAGGTACTCCAGCATCTGGGCGTTGGTCAGCTTGAAGGCGTCCTTCACATAGCCCCAGAGCAGGTTCGGGCGCTTCTTCAGGGTGTTCTGCAGTCTGGTCAGACGGGACTGCCAGTAGCGGTAGGCGCCGTCTGCGGTGGTGGGGGCCTCGGCAATGATGGCCGTGTCGTTCTCCTCGCCCCAGCGGTAGAAGTGCATGGTCATCTCCGGCTGGATCTGGTCAATCAGCGGCTGCAGCACCTCCAGCATGTAGTCCGTGGTGAAGGTCTTGAACACATCGCCCAGCTTGCGCAGGAACTTGTCCTTGTACTCCGGCACCTCCAGCAGCTTCAGGAAGATGGTGTTGTCGATGTTCTGCTGGCCCATGCCCTTGGCCTTGGTGTAGGAGGCGGGGCTGTTGAAGGAGGAGTTGAAGAGACCGTAGTCCTTGTCGTACCAGATCCACTTCCACTTGGTGTGGGTGCCGTCGGCGTAGTCGATGCGGTAGTAGCGGATGTTGCCGGGGTCGGAGTCGCCCACGAACATCAGCAGCGCCATGTACTCGAAGAAATTGTCCACATCCACATTGTCCAGGATGTACTGCAGGTCCTCCTCGTTGTTGGCGGGGTCGCTCTTCTTGATCTTCGCGATCATGTTGCGGTATTCCCTGCGGACATCGTTGGAGCCGCTGGCCAGGGTGCCGCTGGCCTCCAGGATGGTGACCTGATCCGCCTCGTCCAGGGTCAGCCCCTCATGCTGGGCCACGAAGTATTTGTCCACGCGCTCACGCATGTTGTAGTGGCCCCAGTAGGTGCCATTCAGGTAGACCACCACGGGGTTCCAGGCCTGGTGCAGCACCGTGCTGCCGTAGGCGTCCAGCAGGCGGGACTGGAAGCCGTCCAGCAGGCGGGTCCAGACGCAGTCGTTGCCGCTGTTCCTCAGCACGAAGCTTCGGTACTCGGTGTAGGGCCTGTCGTCAAACAGCTTGGCTGTGAAGTTCTTGGCGCCGTATTTGCTGCGGGCTCTGAGCTTGAAGGTCTTCTGCGGCATGTCCAGACTGAACTGTCCCTGCAGACCGAACTCCATGTCCTGATCCAGCACCTGGGTGCCGTCCAGCAGGTAGTATTCCACATGGCCCGGCCGCTTGATCTTGCCGTATTCACGGTAAACGGTGTTCTTGAAGGGGATGCCGCCGCTCTTGTCCACATTGGGGCCCACGGTCAGCATGCCGTCCGTCTCGCTCCACAGCTCCTGGGGGTCCGCCACCAGCGACACGATGGGCAGGGAGTGATAGGCATTCACGAAGTAGGTGCCCGTCACGGTATCCGAGGGCTCCAGACCGTTGTCCGAGAAGGCCCTGGCCCGCAGCACCGTGGTGAAGTTGATCTCGATGGTCTCGCCGTGATAGGCGGTGGAGCTGCGGGTGGGGATGGCGCCGTCCGTGGTGAAGTACACGCTGGTGCCCTCGGGAACGGTGAAGCCGGCATAGACCGTGCCGTAGTGCAGGCCGGGCTCCACGGTCAGCTCAGGCGTCTCGCAGTAGCCCCGGAAGCCGTCGTTGCCGTTGGCGGCGCGCACGGTGGGCGTGTGGTAATAAAAAAAGCCGGTCATGTTCTGCGTGCGGCCGTAGGACACATCGGTGGGGATCTACGGCAGCACCAGGCGGTCAAGCACCTTGCCTGTGGCGTCGGAGAAGCAGATCGTCTCGCCGCCGCTGCGTTTGATTTTGAAATTGGCGTGCAGCGCGGAGGAGGTGGTGGCGCCGGAGTTGCCGTCGCACAGCACGATCAGATACTCGCCGGGGTAGATGGTGGTGCCCTCCGGAAACTGCCAGCGGCGTGGCCTGCCGATGTTGTCGGAGAGGCCGTAGCCGGAGAGGTCCACCGGCTGGGAGGAGCTGTTGTACAGCTCCACCCAGTCGCACTTCTCGGTGGAATTGGGCAGCTCGGTGGACATGTTGCTGGCCATCACCTCGGTGATGTAGACGCCGCTCTTGTTCCACTGGCGCATCTGCCTGTCCATGACCCAGGCGCTCTCCTCGGTGTTCTCCATGGAGGGCGTGCCCATGGTGGTGACGGTGAAGGTGCCGTCGGCGGCGCGGGCGTAGGTGCAGTCCTCGGGGATGTTGTCGATGATGACCCTGTCCACCAGCCGTCCGGTGGAGGTGGACAGCACGATGGAATCATGCTCGGCGCTGAGTCTGAAGTTGGTGTGGGGGATGCCGGTGGACTGGTCCACCCGGTCCTTGCCGGAGCAGAACACCACATAATAGCTGTGGGGTCCGATGCTGGCGCCCTCGGGGAAGCGCCACTTCAGGGGCTTGCTCTCCTTGTCGGAGAGGGCGTAGTTGTCCAGGCTGATGGTCTTGTCGGTGGTGTTGTACAGCTCCACCCAGTCCACATATTCGCCGTCCTCGTCCGCCAGGCCGCTCTTGGGGTCGGGGCTGATCTCGTTGATGATCAGGGCGCCCTCGGTGACCATGGTGGCGTTGCGGTAGGCCAGGTAGCCCTCTTCGGTGTTGGGATAGCCCGGACTGAAGGTGCTGGTCTCGATGAAGCTGCCGTCCTCCTGCAGGGCCCACACGGTATCGGAGCCCATGATCTTGAAGGTGACGGAGTCGATCAGGTAGGCGCTGGGCTGGTACAGGGAGATGGTCTCGCCGTTGGAGGAGAGCTTGAACTTGGCGTGCCAGTTCTTGCCGGCCTCGGCCTGATTGGTGCCGGAGCAGTAGACGATGACGCGCTCGTCTGCCTTCATGGTCACCTTGGGGAACAGGAACTTGATGGAGTCGCTGGAATCGGAGAGGCCCACGTTCTCCAGATCGATATCGTGGCCGCTGTTGTTCCAAAGCTCGATCCAGTCGCTGTATTCGCCGTTCTCATCCGGAACGGAGGTGCGGTTGGAGGGCATGATCTCGCTGATGACCAGCCCCTTGTAGTAGGCGCTCTCGTCCGAGGCGCTGCTGTCCACCACGCCGGATTCGGTGCCGGCGGAGTAGTAGGCACGGCCCAGATGCTCCTTGGGACTGACGATCACGATCACGGCCAGCACCGCCAGGAACACGATGAGGGCCAGGGTGATGGTGGCCCTGCCGCGCTTTTTGCCCTTGCCCTTTGAGGATGGGCGTGCCTGGGCCCCCGGCCTGTGGGGCTGGGGCGTATAATCACCGGACGCCTTTCTGCGCCTGGGGGAGGGAGTCTGAGACATGATGCCTGCCTTTCCGCCCCGGAGGTTGCCGGAGCTCAGGAAGTGATACAGTACTTTCCTATTTTACCACGAAATGGCTTTTCACGCAATATGCGCGGGCAAATTGTTTACAGGGCGGATCACTTCTCCGCCGTCCTGGGCGTGATCTCGGCGGTACGCACCAGCCGGAAGTCCTCCGACAGGACCTCATAGCTTTGCCCGCCCACGGTAGCGCGGACGAGGATGCGGTAGGTGCCCTGGGGCGCCTCGGTGCCGTCCTGGCACAGTCCGTCCCAGAAGCAGGTCTCGGCGTCCGGCACGGAGCCGTCGGGCCTGGTGGCCGCGGAGGAGCGGAGCCGCCGCACGGTCTGCCCATCGCTGTCCACCACCGTCAGGGTCAGCTCGCAGGGGAAGGCATGGTACACCGTGAAGCCCAGCTCGTCGCCCGTGCCGGGGAGGAAGGAGCGCTCGGCGGTCACCGAAAGCTCCGGGTCTCCCGAGGCTGGCGCGAGGCAGATCAGGTGACTGCCGGAGAGCAGGGGCTGTTCGTCCTGCCAGGTGATCAGCTCCAGCAGCACATAGCCGCTGTCACCGCCCAGCAGCTCCGACAGGGAAAGGCTCCGCTCGTGGTAGCCCTGCCGCAGCAGCCCGTCCTCATCGCCCTCATCCCATACCAGGCGGGCGGAGGCGAAGTCCCAGCCGTCGCCGGCATAGCTGACCAGCAGGTAGGCCAGCTTCGTCTCACGCAGCACGGTGAAGGAGAATACCGCGTCGGGGCTGCCGTCCGTCAGGGCGCCCTCCTCAAAGGTCAGCCTGTCCAGCACCGCGCTGCGGCTCCTGCCGTCAAAGGCCTCGGCGTCATAGGTCAGCACGGCCAGCCCGCTCTCCTCCGGATAGGTCTGCACGGTGGAGGCGCCGTCATGGGCCCGCAGGTAGCGCTTCAGCTCGGAGAGGGTGACAGCGCCGTCGCCGTTGCTGTCCGCCGCGAAGCCGCCCAGGGAACTCATGCCCATGGCCACGGCGCCGGAGAAGTAGCCGCTGCCGGGCTGGCTGTCCGTGCCCTCCTCGCCGGAGGACCAGAACCAGCTGCGTTCATTGCCGCCGGAGGAGCAGATCACCACATAATCCCCGCCGGTGAACACATTGGCGTAGCTGCCGCTGACGCCCTTGCCGATGGCCGCGCCGGCATGGCAGGCGTCCAGCAGCACCACCTTGCGGCCCTGCACCGTATCCAGCATGCGCCTCAGCTCACGGGCGGTGACGCCCTCCTCGGTGCGGCCGTCCGACAGCAGGAAGGTCACATCCGCGTTGGCCTGCTCCGGCGTCCACAGCCCGTGGGTGCTGAGATAGAAGTAGCAGGTGTCGCCGGCCTCGCTGCCCTCATAGGCCAGGGCGATCAGCTCCCGCAGCTCATCGGCGCCGGAGACGCCGGAGCGGCGGGTCACCAGGTTCTCCGTATTGACGCTGCCGCCGGTGAGCACCTGGGCCATCTGCCCCACATTGTTGGCGCTGACGGGAGAGGTGTCCTCCATGCTCAGGAAGCGGTCGCAGCCGATGAGCAGCGCCCGGCTGGTGCTCTCCGCCAGCCCGGGCACGGAAAAGAGGCACAGCCACAGGAGCATTGCCAGTGCCGGCAGCATTCTCCTCATCGCTGTGCCTCCTTTGAATGAAGCTCCCCGGAGGGGCGGGGGCGTGTGCCGCGGCTCCTCTCCGGGGTGATGGACTCAGGGTCAGTTCACATCGGTCACCGTGGCGTCGGCGTAGGGCAGATAGTCCTCGGCGGCGGCGGTGTAGATGATGTCGGCCTCGGCCAGCCAGCTCTCCACCTGGGCGTTGACGGCCTCGTTCTCCCGATCCTCCTGCACGGACTCCAGCATCTCGGTCCGCACCTCGTCGGTGTACTCCACGGCGCCCTCGGGCACGTCCCGGAAGTACTGCACGATGTAGATGCCGTAGCTGCCCACATAGGGCTCGCTGACATCGCCGATATTGCTTACGGAGAAGGCGGCGTTCACGAAGGGCTCGTCATACATGATGCTGTCCTGATGCACGGAATAGCCCTGGCTGGCCTCGGGCTCGGCGGTCATGCCGGGATCGGTGTTGTACAGGGCGATCAGGCTGTCGAAGGACTCGCCGGCGGCCAGGCGGGCCTTGATGTCGTCGATGGTGGGCTGCACGGAGGCGATCACGGCCAGACGGGCGGCCTCCACCGCGTCGGCGGTGACCAGATCGGTGGCAGTGGCCTCGCCGCCCTCCTGGTCCTCCAGCTGCTCGGCCAGATCCAGGTAGGTGTTCAGCAGGTCCTCATCCACGGACAGCAGGATCTGCTTCACGCCGCGGTAGCCGGAGGGCACATACCAGGAGGTGTAGCCATAGTACTGGGTATAGAACTCGTACAGCATGGCGTTGTCCTCGTAGTAGGTCTTGTCCTCCTCCACGCAGGTCAGGAAGTAGCTGTAGGCGTCCTCGTCCGTGACGGAAACGCCCTGGCAGATGTAGGCCACCAGCTTTTCATACCAGGCATTGTCCACATAGTCCTGCAGCAGCACCTCCTCGGTGTAGCCATAGGACTCCAGGAAGCTGAGGGTGTTCACCACGGCCTCGTTGTTGGTGGTGGCGTCGCCGCCATCGGTGTAGCCGAAATAGGCCTCGGCGTAGTAAAGCACCATCTCGTTCCACTCGGTGGAGCAGGTGGTCTTCAGCTCGGCCAGCTCGTCGTCGGAGAGGGCGGTGTAGCCCAGCTCGTCGGCCTTCTGGCGCATGATCACGTTGGACATGGCGTAGTTCAGCGCCGTCTCATACAGGGCGCGGATCTCGTCCTCGGTGGTGTCGTCATCATAGCCATACTGCTCATAGAGATAATCGGCGTAATAGCTGACCTCGGAGAGCATGACGGCGTTTCCGTTCACATAGGCCAGGGCAATATCCTCGGATTCCTCGGTATCGGTCTCGTCCTCATCCTCATCCTCGACGTCATCCTCAGCGGCGGACGCGTCGGCGGTGGAGGCTTCAGGCGCGGGGGTCTCCGTGACCTGGGTGGTGGGAGCCACGGTGGCGGTAGGGGCGGAGCTGCCGCAGGAGGCGCAGGCCAGGGCCATGCAGAGCACCAGCAGCAGGGAGATCAGCTTCTTCAGGCGCATCACGGGTTCATTTCCTTTCCAACCCGTGTCAGCACGGGCCTGGGGCTATTATGGCACGAAAAATAAAAGATTGCAACCTTTTTGCGAAAGGTTGCACAAGGATTTCAGAATCTTCACACTTTGTTCACTTTCTCACTGCCTGGCCGGGCGCAGCATCCGGGATAGGAAGCGGAGGAGCTTCCGGGGCCAGTGCTGGGATTCCGTGTTCACCACAGGGCATTCACGGATACGGGGCCGGCGGACCTCCAGCCAGACGTCCAGCAGCCGCTCGGCCAGATAGCCGAACACCCGCCTGTCTGTGTCGGAATAGCCGCCGATGTCCAGCCGCGCCTCCACCCGGAACAGCACCCCGAAGAGCCATTCGCAGTATTCGTCCAGCAGCGGCCGCCGCATGATCAGCATGTTGAAGCGGTGGCCGGAGGTGCGGCGCAGCGTCCGGTCGAAGGCCTGGGCGAAGCGCGGGTCCGGCAGCTCCGACAGCACCTGCCGGGTCACCTGCAGATCCCGCTCATGGTGGGCGTGGGCGTACTGGTCATAGCCGCTCTGGATGAAATAGTGCCGCTTCTTAGGCAGCACGCAGTCCGCGTCCTCCAGCAGCGCCAGGGCCTGCTCCTCCGTCAGCAGCCTGCTCCACTTCGGGCCGGTGCGCCGTCCGGCGAAGTACCGCCGGTAGTGACACAGCCCCAGCGCGTCGGCGCCGCAGCTCTTCCACAGGCGGTACAGGACCGTCAGCTCGCAGAAGGTGGGGTTCCGGGCGCTGATCTGCTCCCCTTCGTCGTCCCGGGCCAGGGGCCTGCCGGCGCTGTCTGTCAGATGCTCGGCCCGCAGGGCCGCGCCGGCCTCCATGGGCAGATAGGGCGGCTGCTCCGGCAGAGGGCAGGCCTTGTGCGCGGCCACCGCGATGGTCAGCCTCATGCCTTTCCGCCTCCCACCTTTTCACTGTTGATGAAGCCGCCCAGGGCCGTCCTCACCAGGATGCGCAGATCCAGCCCGAGGGACCAGTGCTCGATGTACCATACATCATACACCACCCGGGTGGCGATGTCGGTGTCGCCGCGCCAGCCGTTGATCTGGGCCCAGCCGGTCATGCCGGGCCGCACCTGGTGCTTCACCATGTACCGGGGCACCGTGCGGGCATACTGCTCCACAAAATAGGGGATCTCCGGTCTGGGCCCCACCAGGCTCATGTCGCCCTTCAGCACATTGACCAGCTGGGGCAGCTCGTCGATGGAGCATTTCCGCAGCAGCGCGCCGAAGCGTGTGCGCCGGGGATCGTCGGCGGTGGTCCAGCCGTCCGGCTGCTTCTCGCTGCCCTGGCGCATGGTGCGCAGCTTCAGCATGGTGAAGGTCTTTTTGTTCAGGCCCACCCGCTCCTGGCGGAACAGCACGGGCCCGGGGCCGGACAGCCGCACCCCCAGCATGCTGATGAGCAGCAGGGGAGAGAGCAGCACCAGCGCCAGCAGGGAGAGGACGATGTCCGCCGTCCGCTTCACAAAGGCGCCGCCCACATTGTCCAGGGGATTGGAGCGCAGGGAGATCAGCCGGGTGGAGCCGATGCTCTCCACGGTGACGCTGTGGGGGATCAGGTCGTTGTAGGCCGGGATCACGCAGGCGCGGAGCCCGGCTCTTTCGCAGGCGGAGATCGCCGCCTGGGTTCGGGGGCTGTCGGCCTCGTCCAGGGCGATGATCACCTCGTCGGCGGAGGCGACGGCCAGCCCCTCCTCCAGCCTGTCCAGACCGCCCAGCACGGTGAGGCCCTCCCGCTCCGGCCCGAAGAAGCCCGCGATGTCGAAGCCCAGCTCCGGGTGGGCCAGCAGGTTGTCCCGGTAGCGCAGGGCCAGCTCGCCGGTGCCCACCACCAGCACATGCCGGCGGTTGTAGCCCCGGCTGCGCAGCCGCCGCAGCAGGCGGCCCGTCAGCACATGCCGCAGGGTCAGCAGCAGGCAGCCCATGAGATAGGAAACCGCCAGCACGCCGCGGGAGAAATCGCTCAGGCGCAGCAGGTACATGAGGGACATGCCGACAAGCACGCCCAGCAGGTTGGCGCCCCAGCAGGCGGGCACCTCCTGCCGCAGCCTGCGGGAGCGGGCCGGGTCATAGCTGCCCAGCAGGGCCTGCACCAGCACCACCAGGGCAGCATAAAAGACGGCCGCGGGCAGGATGCTGTGCGAGGCCGCCATGTTGACGCTGTCGTGCCTGACCGGGGTGAGCCAGAGCCACACCGACAGCAGGTAGGCGATGACCAGGAGCAATCCGTCCAGCAGGGCCAGCACCAGGGCCACAAGCTGCTGACGCTTACGAATCAAGGGCTTCCCATCCTTCCGATCGGGCCGATTGAGGATATCATTTGCCGCCCAGCCCGGCCAGCGCCCCGTCGATGATGATGGACAGGGCATCGGCGCACATGCGGCTGGGCATGTATTCCATGGAGGGCACATGCACGAAGAGGGCCGGACAGCCGCCGTCCTCCTCCTGCCTGGTCAGCACGGACCAGTAGAGATCGTTGCATACATAGGCCCCTGCGCTCAGGGACAGGGAGCAGGGCAGCTCCTCCGCCTGCACCCGCTCTGTCAGCTGTACCGCGGGCAGGGTGGTCATGCGGGCGGCGGGGCCGTTGGGGTCGATGCGTACACCGCTGTAGCTGCGGCCCGCGTTGTCAGGCGCCTTGGCCATGCGCCAGTTGACGGCCAGAAGCTCCGGGGTCACCTGCTGTCTGCCGGAGGCCAGCCCCGTGCAGACGATCAGCTCCGGCTGCAGCCGCCAGGCCGCGTCCAGCACCACCCGGCCGGCCCGCCCGTATTCCACGGGCACCTGCAGGCCGATGATATCCGCGCTGCCGATCCTGTCCGGCAGCAGCTTCACCGCTTCCCAGGAGGGATTGATGGCGTCGCCGCCAAAGGGCTCAAAGCCCGTCACAAGCACCTTCATGTTTCTCAGCTCCAGACTTGTCGGTAGACAGCCGCTCACTCCAGCGGCTTCGCGTTCTCCAGGGCCCTGGTGTAGGGGGCCAGCATGCCCTCGGTCATTTTGCCGCCGGCCTTCTTCTGGATGGCCTTGCTGCGCATCATGCCGCCCACCAGGTACATGGCCAGAGCCCGGCCCTTTTGCTTCTGGGGAAAGTCATACTGCCCATGCTCCCTGAAGAAGCGGTGATCCGCCCGCATCAGGCCGCGCATCAGCCAGATCAGGTCCCGGAAGATCTTCATGCCGCCCACGCCCAGGAAGTTGGCGGGCGGGGCGTAGTGATGGGCAATGGCCCAGTCCAGGGTCATGGCCAGCCGGTCCACGGCGGCGTTGGGATCGGTCTCGTCGGTGGCGGTGCCGCAGAGGAAGTTGCCGCCCACACTGGCCCGGCCGTCGATGATCATCCGCAGGTTGTCCTCCCGGCTCAGGGGCCCGCTGACCAGGTAACCCTGGGGCGTGCCCATGGTCACGGTGCGGTGACCGTTGCAGAACTGCCGGTCGTCATAGCACTTGAACAGGGGCCCCATGCTGTGGTCCCGCACGGTGAAGGCATAGACGATGGCCTCGGAGCGCTGGATGGTGTCCCGCAGGAAGCTGTCGAAGCCGTCCGGATAGACGCAGCTGCCGCTGAAGGCGCAGTGGAAGCAGCCCAGGCAGCCGCCCCTGAAGGGGAAGTCCCGCAGGTTGACCTCCCGCACGCTGCGGGGCGACACGCGGGCAAAGCGGTCCAGCATGCGGCGAAGGCTCGTGTCCTCCGGGCCGCAGTCCGTCACCACCACGATGTCACCGGGCCTGTCGCCCGGCACGGCCTCCGGCACATCGGCAGGCACGGGCCTGAAATCCGGCGCCTTTTCCGGCAGGGGCTCAAAGCTTCCGCGCTCCACGCACCAGCAGAGGTAGCGGAAGAAGTCCTCACACTGCCGGCGGCCCTTCTCCGTGGTCAGGTCGTCCATGTCGGCAGAGAGGCCGTGGATCACCCTGAGGCCCATGTCCGCCGCGTTCTGCTCGATATAGCGGTGGGCCGTGATGTCGTAGAAATGCTTGCTGGTGGTCAGCTGGGTCACATACTGCCCGTGCAGGCAGCCGGGCTCCGCCTTCATTTTTGCGATGAAGCGGTGTAGCTGGCTGGGCGCGATGAAGGTGTACACAGGGTAGGAGAAGAGCAGCACGTCTGCCTCACCGATCAGTCTCGCGGCGGGGGCGAAATCCTTCTCCAGGGCGCCGACCGTGGCGCCGGCGTGCAGCACCTGAAAGCGGTGCTTCGGGAAGCACTTCTCCAGGTAGAGGCAGCTTTGAAGGGTGATGCTGTTCTTCCCCTTGGGGCTGCCGTTGATGACCAGGATGTTCATGGCTTATCGGCTCGCTTTCAGCCCCAGGTCCTCGGCGCAGGGGTCGATGTCCAGGGTGGCGAAATAGTCCTGCGGGGTCTCGGCCCGGCGGATCAGGCGGAAGCTGCCGTCCTCGCAGTACAGCAGCTCGGCGGAGCGCAGGCGTCCGTTGTAGTTGTAGCCCATGGAGTAGCCGTGGGCGCCGCTGTCGTGGATCACCACCAGGTCGCCCTCGTCGATGCGGGGCAGCGCCCGCTCCACGGCGAACTTGTCGTTGTTCTCGCACAGGCTGCCGGTCACGTCGTACACATGGTCGCAGGGCCAGTCCCGCTTGCCGCAGACGGTGATGTGGTGATAGGCGCCGTACATGGCGGGCCGCATCAGGTTCACGGCGCAGGCGTCCAGGCCGATGTAGTGGCGGTAGGTGTCCTTGTGGTGGGTGGCGTGGGCCACCAGCCAGCCGTTGGGGCCGGTCATCCAGCGGCCCAGCTCGGTCTTGACGGCCAGGCCGCCGTTGGGGAACAGCTCCTCATAGGCCCTGCGGACGCCCTCGCCCACGGCCATGATGTCGGTGGGCCGCTGCTCCGGCCGGTAGGGGATGCCCACGCCGCCGGACAGGTTGATGAAGGCGGGGGTCAGGCCGGTCTTCTCCGCCAGCTCAAGGGCCTTCTCCATCAGGATGCGGGACAGGGCGGGATAGTAGCCGTTGTCCACGGTGTTGCTGGAGAGGAAGGCGTGCAGACCGAAGCGCTTCACGCCCAGCGCCTTCAGCCGCAGCAGGCCCTCCTCCAGCTGGGCGGCGGTGAAGCCGTACTTGGCCTCGGCCGGGCTGCCCATGATCTGGCCGTTGATGGAGAAGTCTCCGCCGGGGTTGTAGCGGCAGCACACGGTCTCGGGGATGCCGCCGTGCTTCGCCAGGATGTCGATGTGGCTGATGTCGTCCAGGTTCACGAAGGCGCCCAGTCGGCGGGCATGGGTGAACTCCTCGTCCGGCATGTCGTTGGCGGAGAACATGATGTCCCGGCCCCGGAAGCCCAGGGCCTCCGCCAGCATCAGCTCCGTCTCGGAGGAGCAGTCCACGCCGCAGCCCTCCTCCCGGAGGATGCGCAGCACGGTGGGATTGGGCAGGGCCTTCACGGCGAAGTATTCCTCAAAATCGGCGCACCAGGAGAAGGCGGCCTTCAGGGCCCGGGCATTCTTCCGGATGCCGGCCTCGTCATACAGATGGAAGGGCGTGGGATAAGCCGCGGCGGCCGCCTCAAATACGGCGTCGGGCAGCGAAAAATTCGGCATGGCGTTTCCTCCGTTTCGATCGCCTCCCGCTGCTTCGGGAAGCAAGCTTCATTATACCATTCTTGCGCCGCCGTTTCAAGACGAAGCGCCGCCTTTTGCGGATTTTCCTCTTTACAAAAGGGGAAAAATGTGGTGAAATAGAGGTATCAAAGCATCGAATACCGGGAGGAATGAATATGGCACTGACGCCCCGCTTTCCCGCGCTGCTGCACGGCGGCGATTATAATCCCGACCAGTGGCTGAAGTATCCCGACATCCTGGAGAAGGACGCGGAGCTGATGCGGCAGGCCCATGTCAACTGCGTGTCCCTGGCCATTTTCGCCTGGGCGCAGCTGGAGCCGGAGGAGGGCGTGTACACCTTCGGCTGGCTGGACGAGGTCATCGACAGGCTGTGGCGGAGGGGCATCCGCGTCATCCTGGCCACGCCCTCCGGCGCCCGTCCCGCCTGGATGGCGCAGAAGTATCCCGAGGTGCTGCGGGTGACTGACCGCTATGAGCAGCGGCGCTTCGGCGAGCGGCACAACCACTGCGCCTCCTCGCCCGTCTACCGCCGCAAGGTGGCGGAGCTGGACGCCAGGCTGGCGGAGCGCTACGCGAAGCACCCGGCCGTCATCCTGTGGCACCTGAGCAATGAGCTCTCCGGCGACTGCCACTGCCCCCGCTGCCAGGCCGCCTTCCGGCAGTGGCTGAAGGAGAAGTACGGCACCCTCGACAATCTGAACGACTGCTGGTGGACGGGCTTCTGGGCCCAGCGCTACACCGACTGGGAGCAGATCGAGGGACCCTCGCCCCTGGGTCAGACCAGCAATCTGGGCATGCAGCTGGACTGGCGCCGCTTCAGCACGGCCCAGTGCAGGCGCTTCGTGGAGCTGGAGCGGGATACGGTCAAGGCTTACGCCCCCGAGCTGCCCGTGACGGTCAACCTGATGGAGGCCTTTTGGGATTACGACTATTTCGACCTGAGCGAGGCCGTCGATGTGGTATCCTGGGACGCCTATCCCGAGTGGCGCGGCACGGCGGAGGATCTGCCCATCGCCTGCTATTTCGCCATGAATCACGACATGATGCGCTCCTTCAAGGACAGGCCCTTCCTGCTGATGGAGTCCACGCCCTCCCTGGTGAACTGGAAGCCCGTCAACAAGCTGAAGCGGCCGGGCATGCATCTGCTGTCCTCCCTGCAGGCGGTGGCCCACGGCAGCGACAGCGTGTGCTATTTCCAGTGGCGCAAGGGCCGGGGCGGCGTGGAGATGTTCCACGGCGCGGTGGTGGACCATGACGGCCGCAGCGATACCCGCACCTTCCGCCAGGTGACGGAGGTGGGTGAGGCCCTTGAGCGGCTGCAGGAGCATATCTTCGATGTGCCCACCGCCCCCGCGAAGGCCTGCATCCTCTTTGACTGGGACAACCGCTGGGCGCTGGACTATGTGCAGGCCGCCCAGAAGGGGAACATGCAGTACTGGCAGACGGTCCAGGCCCATTACCGCGCCCTGTGGGAGCGGGGGATCCGGGTGGATTTCCGGGATATGCGGTCCTGCACCGACCTTTCCGGCTATGAGCTGGTCATCGCGCCGCTGCTGTTCATGACGAAGAACGGCATCGAGGAGAAGCTCCGGGCCTTTGTGGAGCGGGGCGGCACCCTGGTGACCACCTGCTTCTCCGGCGTGGTGGATGAGCATGATCTGGCCCATCTGGGGGATACGCCCCACGGCCTGACGGAGGTGCTGGGCCTGCGGGCCGCGGACCTGGACAGCCTGTGGCCCGGCGAAACCAATGCCATGGTGCTGGAGGACGGCACCGTCTGGCCCGTGAAGGAGCTGTGCCAGCTGATCGAGCCGGAGGGCTGCGAAACGGTGGCCCGCTATCAGTCCGATTTCTACGCCGGCCTGCCCTGCCTCACCCGGAACCGGTACGGCAGGGGCAGCGCCTGGTATATCGCCGCCAAGCCGGAGCAGGAGGGCCTGGATGACTTCTACGGCCGCCTGCTGAAGGAGCTGCCTCTGCCTGCCGCGCTGCCGGACGCGCTGCCCTTCGGCGTCATTGCCACGGAGCGCAGCGGCTGTGTCTTCCTGCAGAACTACAGCGGCGCGGAGGCGAAGCTCACGCTCTCCGGCCGGTATACCGACCTGCTGACGGGGGCCGCCGTGACCGGTGAAACGGTGCTGCCTGCCAACGGCGTCATGGTGCTGAAGGCATGACCGGCGCGGAGGAGGGCCGCCTGACGGAGCTGCTGCAGGCCACCGGCATGCTCATCATGGAGAACGGCGGCGAGATCTATCGCGTGGAGGAGACGGTCCAGCGCATGGGCCGTGCCCTGCAGCTTTAGCAGGTGGACTGCTTTGCGGTGCCCAGCGGCCTCTTCATCGGCTGGCGCGGGCCGGACGGCGCGGGCCAGACCTGCGTGACACGCGTCCGGCATCACGGCAACAGCCTGTGGCGGGTGGACGGCGCCAACGCTGTATCCCGCGCTCTGGTGTCCGGCGAAATGACGCTTGATCAGGCATAGGCCAGGATCAGGGAGCTGCGGCAGGAGAAGCCGCCCTTCTCCGGCTGGGAGCTGGTGCTTGGCTCGGCGGTCTGCGCCGCGGCCTTTGCGGTCATGTTCGGCGCCGGCTGGCGGGAGGGGCTCATTGTGGCCCTGTCCGCCGCCCTGGCCCAGCTGGTCACCATGCTGATGGAGCGGAAGAAGGAGATGCCCATGGGCACGGTGCTGGTGGGCTCCTTCATCAGTGCGCTGATCCCGGGCCTGATGGCCATGCGGATGTCCATCCCCGCGGATGCCATGATCGCCGGCGCGCTGATGCCCTATGTGCCTGGCCTGGCCATGACCAAGGCGGTGGCCGACCTGATCCGGGGCGACATGCTCTCCGGCATCAGCAGCGGCTTTTCCGCTCTCCTCACTGCCGGCATGATCGCCCTGGGCACTGTGCTGGCCGCGGGCGCCGTGAGCCTGCTGATGGGAGGTGCGCCATGGTAACGGAGCTTCTGCGGGCCCTGCTGACGGCCTTCTTCGGGACGCTGGGCTTCTGCGTGATCCTGCAGGTGCCCAGGAGGGCGCTGCTCCCCGCCTCCGCGGTGGGCGCCCTGTCCTATCTGCTGTACTGGCTGCTGATGCGCTGGGGCATGAGCGAGCCCTATGCCGTGTTCCTGGGCGCCGTGTTCGGCTCCCTTTCCGGCAATCTGCTGGCAAGGCGGCTGAAAATGATCTCCAGCATCTACATCCTGCTGTCCATCGTGCCTGCCGTGCCGGGCCTGGGGCTGTACCGCTTCATGGCGCAGCTGGCCGGGGGCCAGTACGGCACAGCCGCCGGCACGGGTACCGCCACCATGATTACCATCCTGGGCATTGCCCTTGGCATCGCAGCGGGCAGCATGATCTTCCGTGCCCTGCTGACCGCCCTGAAAAGGCTGGAAGGGGAGAGGCACGGCGACCGTCCTGAAGCAGGGTGAGATCACACAAAAAGCCGGACAGGCCGTCCGGCTTTTTTCATGCCGTTATTCCGCGAAGTAAGAATCCATCCATGCCACGCGCTGCCGCAGGAAGCTGACCATGCGGTCGATGCCGCCGTCAAAGTCCTTTCCGGAGTGGCCGTTCGTGGCCCTGGCCACGGAGGTGACGCTCCAGCGCACATAGTTCATCCCGGCGGAGGCGCGGATGGCCTCGCCGTAGGCCCGGATGGACAGCAGCCCGGAGCCTTCGCCGGCCTCCTCGCCCAGCAGCACCCGGAGCAGCGGCGTCAGTGTGTCGCCGTAGAGGCTGCGGGCCAGCGCCATGAAGTCCTCATGGCGGGAAAGCAGGTACCACAGGTTGTTGGGGGCCTTGCGGGTGATGTAGGCGCCCTCCGGCTCGGTGGCCGCGGAGCCGAAGGTCAGGTCGTAATCCCAGCCCGGGCCCGCGTACAGCCTGCCGTCCCGCAGATCGCTGTCCTTGTAGAGATACTGGCTGCCGCTGCGGAAGTCGAAGTTCTTCACCGCCATTTCCAGCAGAAACTTTCCGGCAAAGGAGGGCAGGTCCAGGTAGTCGGCGTAATATTTGCCTGTCCCGGAGCTGACGCCGGAATCGGACAGCAGCGCCTTCTGCAGGTCCGCGATCAGCCCGCCGATATAGAGCACCTGCGCCTTCGACGCGCAGGTGGGCTCCTTGATGATGACGCACAGCTTGCCGTCCGCCTGGAAGCCGGAGGCGGTGCTGTTCTTCCTGTAGCGGTAGGGCTTCTCCAGCACCAGCAGATAGCCGCCGGTGATGTCCTCCGGCTCGGCGGGCAGATCATACCAGCGCATATCCGAGAGGACGGAGCTGACATTTTTGACACGCCGTGTATAGGATGAGGCGGGCGCGTCCAGCAGCGCCTGTGTCTCATCCTCCAGGCTGCGGATGTTCAGCCGGCTCTTGCTGATCTGAATTTTTTCCGTCAGCAGATAAAGGCCCCGGTACTCCCCGTTTACATACAGCTCTGTCTGCTGACAGCCTACGGTGCAGGGGAGGCCCATGGCGCGGCTCAGCTCCAGGGTCACCTGGTTCCGCAGCAGGCTGGTATCCGTGGCGTTGGCCAGCAGGATCCAGGTCTTTCCTTTGCCCATGCCGGAGAGGCTGACCTTCCCGGCCAGCTTCAGCTGATAGGGCTTCTTTTTGTACTCCGAGGAATAGGTGGCGTTGCCCCGGCCCTTCAGCTGGGTCAGGGCGCCGTCGTAGGTCACGCTGCCGTCAGCCTCCCGATAGACCACACTGCCTTCGGTGAGGGCAAGGGACTGGTCCCTGTTGAGCTTCCCGTAGCCCCCGGCGTCCACGGTGATGAACATGGCGGGCAGCTCCGAGCCCTGATGGCACTGCAGGGTGCCGAGCGCTTTGCCGCTCACGCCGTCGCGGACGGTCAGGCTCTGCTCCAGCAGGCCGGACAGCGCCACGGTCTGGCCCGGCGTGACGGAGAGGTCACCGATCAGCAGACTGTCATAGCCGGAGAAATCCAGCACGATGTGACCGGCGTCCCAGCACCCGGGCAGGAACAGGTGCGCCGTCTTTCCGGAGGTCCAGGTGCTTACCGTGCCGCCCAGCCCGTCCGCCGAAGAGGCCGTGAGGCTGGGACAGGAAGCGGCGGCCGACGCCGCCCGGCCCCCGAGGCAGCACAGCAAAAGCAGCACAGTGCAGACAAAACGGCGCATAGGCCCCTCCTTCAGACGAGTGTGTCGATGAGCCCATGATACGCCAATCCCGGCTTTCTGTCAACCATGCGGATACTGCCAGGCCGCGGCAGCCGGTGCCGGATGGCTGGGGACAGAGCAGCATAATAAACCGCATCACGCTGCCGGTGGCAGCGGAGCGCCATCGGCCACACAGCAAAGCATGAAAGGTTGTAGAAACGGATTTTACTGGTCGCTGCGCTCCAGGCCGTAAAATCCGCAAGGAAGCTCTTTTTGCTCACGCATCGCAAGCGATGCTCCGCAAAAAGAGTCCTCGTGCCGGCAAAGCCGGCATTGCGGATCGAAGTCAAGGGGCCGCGGCCCCTTGACAATCCCCAGGGGCTTGAGTAGTAACCTACCGGCGGCTAAAACTCCCCGCAAAACCCCGATTTTCCGATTGACAATCACCATATCTTGTGGTAAAATAGCAGGGTAAGCCGCACGGGGCGGGTTTTTCAAAGCGCTTGCGCTGCCTGACCCGGCGAGTATTAGTAGGAGGTGCTTTACACCATGTATGCGATCATTGCAGCTGGCGGCAAGCAGTACCGTGTTTCCCAGGGCGATGTGATTTACATCGAGAAGGTGGACCAGGATGTGGATTCCGCCATTTCCTTCGATGTCCTGATGCTGGGCGGCGAAGGCGACGTGAAGGTCGGCAACCCCGTGATCGAGGGTGCCAAGGTTGAGGGCAAGGTCCTTGCTCAGGTGAAGGGTGAGAAGATCATCATTTACAAGTACAAGAGCAAGAAGAACTATCACCGCAAGAACGGTCATCGTCAGCCCTACACCAAGGTTGAGATCACCGCGATCAACGCCTGATGATCCGCACTGTGGTCTATCGTGACGCTCAGTCACGGTTGACCGGGTTCTCGGCCAGGGGTCATTCCGGCTACGCGGAGGAGGGCAGCGACATCGTCTGCTCCGCCGTGTCCGTTCTGACCATCAACTGCGTCAACAGCCTTGAGGCCCTCTGCGGCATTACGCCGGAGATCGAGGGCGGCGAGGACGGGTATCTGAAGGCCACCGTGCCGATGCCCGCCGATGACGAGACCTCCCGCGGCGTGCAGCTTCTGCTGAGAAGTCTGCTGCTTGGGCTTGAGCAGGTCGCGGAGCAATGGCCGAAATACGTCAAGCTTTCCATACAAGAACGGAGGGAAACACCATGATGAAGCTTAATCTTCAGCTGTTCGCCCATAAGAAGGGCATGGGCTCCACCCGCAACGGCCGCGACAGCGAGTCCAAGCGTCTGGGACCGAAGCGCGCTGATGGCCAGCTGGCCAAGGGCGGCAACATTCTGGTCCGCCAGCGCGGCACCAAGATCCATCCCGGCACCAACGTGGGCATCGGCAAGGACGATACCCTGTTCGCTTTGACCGACGGCATCGTCCGCTTCGAGCGTCTGGGCCGCGACAAGAAGAAGGTTTCCGTCTATCCTGTCGAAGCCGCCAACTGATCTGCGGTTGTGCTGATTCGCCTGTCTGCGTTCGTCGCGGGCAGGCGATTTTCATGCATGTCCCCCGGAAAGGAGAGGTTTTCAATGATCGGTACGATCATCAACACGGTGCTGATCCTGGTGGGCTCGGGCCTGGGCCTGCTGCTGCGGAAGGGCATCCCGGAGCGTCTGAAGGTCACCGTCATGCTGGCCATGGGCCTGTCTGTGGTGCTCATCGGCGGCAGCGGCGCCATCAAAACGGCGAACACCATGTGCGTGGTGGTGTCCATGGCCGTGGGCAGCCTGCTGGGCAGCGCCCTGAACATCGAGAAGCACCTGGATGACCTGGGCAAGCTCGCCGAGCGCAAGCTGGGCGGCAGCGGTGCCGAGGGCAGCATCAGCAAGGGCTTCGTCACCGCCTCCCTGGTGTTCTGCGTGGGTGCCATGGCCATCGTGGGCGCCATCGACAGCGGCATCAACAACAACCATACCACCCTGATCACCAAGGGCATCATCGACGGCATCAGCGCCATCATCTTCACCAGTACCCTGGGCATCGGTGTGGCCCTGAGCGCCGTGGCGGTGTTCGTCTATCAGGGCCTGATCGCCCTGCTGGCCACCTGGGTGGCCCCCATCCTGACGGATGCCGTGGTCAACGAGATGAGCGCGGTGGGCGGCCTGCTGATCATCGGCATCGGCCTGAACCTGATCTATGACAAGCATATCCCGGTGGGCAATATGCTCCCCGCCATCTTTGTGCCTCTGATCTATCTCCCCGTGGCGGCACTGTTCGGCTGACATATCCTCATCATTTCAAAGAGCGGCCATCCGGCATTCCGGACAGGCCGCTCTTTTTTGTCGAAACAACGTTACAGCTCAAGCCCCTTATGCATTGTTGCATGACCGATGGCGCTTCGCTGCCATCGGCAGAGCGAGGTATGCCGACATGCGGGTCCGCCCCTATTCCCC
>R14__coassemble_767_pt1 | contig 19544 bp, 19 predicted proteins | sample R14__metabat2_high_PE_034 | metagenome-assembled genome bin R14
GGACAGAGCAACATGATCGTAGCGAAGCTTTCCGAAGCCGCGGCAAGCGGCTTCGGCAGAATCCCACAAGAAATTTCATTGAACCGAAAAAATTCCATCAATTCCCAAATGGGGCTGCGGGCAAAGCAGTCCGAAGCTGTGCCGATGTTTGCCATTTTTTGAAAAATGGTACCAATTCGCACCATTTTTTGGAAAAGCCGGTGTTGCTTTGCCCTTCGTTATGGTGTATACTTGAATGGAACGCAGGGAGAAAGCGTATCACGGAAGTCTATTCTGTTTGGAGGTTTTTTGTATGAATCTGAAAGGCCTGACGAGTGCGCAGGTGGAGGAAAGCCGCCGGCAGCACGGCGCAAACACCCTGACCCAGATCCCGCCGGATCCGCTGTGGAAGAAGATCCTGGAGGGCTTCAAGGATCCCATGATCATGATCCTGCTGGTGGCCCTGGTGGTGCAGGTGATCCTGTTCTTCATGGGCAAGGCAGACTGGTATGAGCCCGTGGGCATCCTGGTGGCCATCATGATCGCCAACGGCGTGTCCTCCGTCAGCGAAAGCAAGCAGGAGGGCAAGGCCTCCGCGCTGAAGGAAGAGGAAGAGTCCAAGGAGATGGCCAAGGTCATCCGCGACGGCAAGCTGAATGAGATCCATGTCAGCGAGGTCGTGGTGGGCGATATCGTGTTCCTGCAGAGCGGCGACAAGATCCCCGCCGACGGCGAGATCGTCGAGGGCGAGATCAAGGTGGACCAGGCCGCCCTGAACGGCGAGACCGACGAGGCCCGCAAGGCCCCCAACACCGAGGGCAAGGGCTATGACGTGAAGGACCTGCTGAACCCCTGCTATGCCTATCGCGGCACCGTGGTGTGCGGCGGCGAGGCCTACCTGGAGGTCAAGGTCGTGGGCGACAAGACCCTCTTCGGCGAGCTGGCCCTGGAGGTGCAGGAGGATACCCGCGAGACCCCCCTGCAGGTGAAGCTGGGCAAACTGGCCAAGCAGATCTCCACCTTCGGCTATGTGGGCGCCATCGCCATCATCATCGCCGTGTTCGCCCGCACCATCATCAGCGGCAACACCCCCGCCGATATCTACGGCTGGCTGACCCTGGCCATCGAGGCCATCACCGTGGCCGTGACCATCATCGTGTGCGCCGTGCCCGAGGGCCTGCCCATGCTGACCAGCATCCTGCTGAGCTATCAGTCCATGCGCATGGCCAAGGACAACGTGCTGGTGCACAAGATCAACGGTCTGGAGACCGCCGGCTCCGTGTCCATCCTGTTCTCCGATAAGACCGGCACCATCACCCAGGGCAAGCTGAGCGTGGTGGAGCTGGCCACAGGCAACGTGCGCAAGTTCGGCAGCATGCAGGAGCTGGACCCCGACCTGAAGGACGACATCATCACCGGCATCGGCCTGAACAACTCCTCCAGCTACAGCAACGGCAGCATCATCGGCGGCAACTCCACCGACCGCGCCCTGATGTCCTTCCTGGTGGACAACAACGCCGTGAACGCCATGGCGAAGCAGGATGTGTCCGACTTCTGCGCCTTCGACTCCGCCAAGAAGTATTCCACCGTCACCATCACCCGGAACGACAAATCCGTGACCTACATCAAGGGCGCCCCCGAGCGCATCATCGCCCGCTGCACGAAGTATCTGGACGAGACCGGCGCCGAGAAGGCCCTGGTCGAGCGTGACTACCTGACCGCCTATATGAACGAGCAGGCCGGACGCTCCATGCGCCTGCTGGGCGTGGCCAAGTGCGACGGCAACAGCGCCGACGGCAACGACCTGACCCTGGTGTGCGTGCTGAGCATCCGCGACAACGTCCGCAAGGAAGCCGTCGACGCCATCAAGGAAGTGCAGGACGCCGGCATTCAGGTGGTCATGGTCACCGGTGACCGCAAGGAGACCGCCGTGGCCATCGCCAGGGAGGCCGGTCTGCTGCGCGAGAACAGCAACGTGGCCCTGACCCATGACGAGCTGGAGGCCCTGTCCGACGAGGAGCTGAAGAAGGTCATCCCCAACCTGCGCGTGGTGTCCCGCGCCCTGCCCACCGACAAGAGCCGCCTGGTGCGCTGCGCCCAGGAGCTGGACCTGGTGGTCGGCATGACCGGCGACGGCGTCAACGACTCTCCCGCCCTGAAGAAGGCCGATGTGGGCTTCGCCATGGGCTCCGGCACCGAGGTGGCCAAGGAGGCCGGCGACATCACCATCCTGGACGACAACTTCCTGTCCATCGACAAGGCCATCCTGTATGGCCGCACCATGTTCAAGTCCATCCGCAAGTTCCTGATCTTCCAGCTGACCGTGAATGTGGCCGCCGTGCTGACCTGCTTCCTGGCCCCCATGTTCGGCGAGAACGAGATCCTGACGGTCATCCAGCTGCTGGTGGTCAACCTGGCCATGGATACCCTGGCCGCCATCGCCTTCGGCAGCGAGCCTGCCCTGAAGGAATACATGAAGGAGAAGCCCATCGCCCGCAACGCCGGCATCGTGACGAAGAAGATGCTCATCGAGGTGGTCGTCTCCGCCCTGTTCATCACCGCCTCCTGCCTGTGCATCCGCTTCCTGCCCTTCTTCCAGCACCTGTTCGGCGCCGCGATGGATGAGGCCGGCAAGCTGACCGCCGGCGGCGCCACCATCATGAACTCCGCCGTGTTCGCCACCTTCATGATGGCCATCACCTTCAACGGCTTCAACGCCCGCACCGAGCACATGAACGTGTTCGAGAACCTGGGCCGCAACCGCAACTTCCTGCTGGTCATGGGCGCCATCTTCATCACCCAGTTCGTGTTCGTCACCCTGGGCGGCGAGGTGCTGAGCGTGCATGCCCTGGATGTCAAGACCTGGATCGTCTGCCTGGTCATCGCCTTCTGCGTGATCCCGCTGGACATCCTGCGCCGCGCTGTCATGAAGAACAGCAAGTGATCCCCAAAGGCAATCCGTATCCATGGCGGGGGAACAGCCCCGGCTGTCCCCCGCCTTTTGCTCTCAGATACATGGACCGTCAAAGGAGGAACGAAACATGCCAGTGAATCTTGTCAAGGGTCAGAAGATCAGCCTTGTGAAGGAAGGCCACGGCCCCACCCGACTGATGGTGGGTCTGGGCTGGGATGAGGTGCAGCAGAAGCGCGGCTTCTTTGCCCCCAAGCCCCAGGACATCGACTGCGACGCCTCCGTGATCGTGTGCGGCGAAAACGGCCGGCTCGTCAGCGGCGACGTCAAGCAGTGCTGCGTCTACTTCGGCAACCTGCGGCATCCCTCCGGGGCCATCACCCATCAGGGCGACAACCTGACCGGCGGCGGCGACGGCGATGACGAGCAGATCATGGTGGACCTGACCGGCCTGCCCTCCAATGTGGAAAAGCTGGTGTTCGTGGTGAACATCTATGACGCCAACGTCCGGAACCAGCATTTTGGCCTGATCCGGAACGCCTTCATCCGCATCGTGGACCGCGCCAACGGCACCGAGATCTGCCGCTACAACCTGAGCGAGGATTACAGCGGCTTCACCGGCATCGTGGTGGGCGAGGTGTACCGCCTGGGCAGCGAGTGGAAGTTCAACGCCATCGGCCAGGGCGTGAGGGACGCCAGCCGCCTGAGCAGGCTGATCGATATGTACAGGTAATTTCCGCAAAGAGCCGTACGCAAAACGGTTGACAAAAGCCGCCGCTTCGCGTAAACTGAAGACAGCGTATTGAACTGAACAGAGGAGGAAACCCATTATGGCAATCAGTCTTTCCAAGGGACAGAAGATCAGCCTGGACAAGGGCGTCCGCCTGGCGCTGGTGGGTCTGGGCTGGGACACCAACCGCTATGACGGCCGCGCCGATTTCGACCTGGACGCCTCCGCCTTTATGCTTGGCGCCAACGGCAAGGTCCGCAACGACAGCGACTTCATTTTCTACGGCCAGCTGCAGGATCCCTCCGGCGCCGTGACCCATACCGGCGACAGCCTGCAGGGCGGCTCCGGCGGCGATGACGAGACCCTGTTCATCGATTTCAGCAAGGTGCCCGCCGATGTGGAAAAGATCGCCATCACCGTGACCATCTATGAGGCGCAGGAGCGCCGCCAGAACTTCGGCCAGGTGAGCAACGCCTATGTGCGCGTGTGCCGCCGCTCCAGCGAGGACGACACCGTGGGCACTGAGGAGCTGCGCTATGACCTGGGCGAGGACTTCTCCATCGAGACGGCCCTGGTGGTCTGCGAGATCTATCGCAGCGGCAACACCTGGAAGTTCAACGCGGTGGGCGCCGGCTATCAGGGCGGCCTGTATGCCCTGTGCAAGGCCTACGGCGTGAATGTCTGATCCGACCTGAAACCGATGGGGCAGGGACAAAAACGGTCTCTGCCCTTTCGCCGTACCCGGAGGTAGCTATGCAGTCCAATGAGAGCAAGCCCCGCGGCACCCTGCCTTACCGCATCGTGCACAAATTCAGCTTCAACGCCCCGGTGGTGCTGACCTTCGTGCTGCTGTGCGCGGCGGCCAGGATCGCCGCGGACCTGACGGGCGAGAGGAGCAACAGCCTGCTGTTCTGCGTCTACCGCTCCTCCTTCGCCGATCCCCTGGCCTATGTGCGGGTGTTCCTGCATGTGCTGGGCCACGGCAGCTGGAGCCATCTGCTGAACAACATGCTGTATATCCTGATCCTTGGCCCCATGCTGGAGGAGAAGTACGGCCATGCCGACCTGCTCCTGGTGATCCTGGCCACCGCCCTGGTCACCGGCATCATCAACCTGTGCTTCTTCCCCAATACGGCTCTGCTGGGCGCCAGCGGCGTGGTATTCGCCATGATCCTGCTGTCCTCCATCACCGAGACGAAGGAGCACACCATTCCCGTCACCTTCCTGCTGGTGGCCCTGCTGTATCTGGGCAAGCAGGTCTATGACGGCCTGTTCGTGGACAACAATGTGAGCGAGATGGCGCACATCGTGGGCGGCCTGCTGGGCTCCGGCTTCGGCTTCCTGATGAACGGCATCCGCCGAAAGAAAGCATAACGACCCCATACGAAAGGAGCGATCCACCATGGCTATGACCTTCAACCGCCCCGCCGCTCAGACGCCCCCGCTGCAGACCCCCGTGTCCAAGGAGCCGGAGATCCAGCCCTATGACATCCTGCAGGACCAGAAGGACACCCAGAGTGCCCTGGCCCATTCCCCCGAGGTGGAGGCCCTGACCGCCGACATCGATGTCTACAACCTGGACACCATCATCACCTTCGGCAGCCATGCCGCCGATGAGGTCAGCAAGGTCTCCGATGTGGTGCTGCGCAGCATGTCCATGAGCAAGGATGATGACGCGGCCGCGCTGCTGAATTCCCTGGCCAAGATCATGGACCAGTTCGACATCAACGAGATCAAGGAGAACCCCTCCCTCTTCAACAAGCTCTTCAACAATGTGAAGAAGCAGCTGGAGAAGCTCCTGGCGAAGTACAACACCATGGGCGATGAGGTGGACAAGATCTATGTGGAGCTGAAGAAGTACGAGGCCGAGATCCGCCAGGCCAACAAGACCCTGGAGCAGATGTTCGACGCCAATGTGGATTATTTCCACGAGCTGGAGAAGTACATCGTGGCCGGCGATCAGGGCTGTGAGGAGATCCGGGCCTACATCGACCAGATGAACCAGCAGTACCAGGAGACCGGCGACCAGAGCCTGACCTTCGAGCTCCAGTCCCTGCAGCAGGCTCTGGATATGCTGGAGCAGCGCACCATGGACCTGCGCACCGTGGAGAGCGTGGCCCTGCAGTCCATCCCCCTGATCAAGACCCAGGAGCTGGCCAATGTGAACCTGATGCGGAAGATCAACTCCGCCTTCATCATCACCCTGCCCGTGTTCAAGCAGGCCCTGGCCCAGGCCATGCTGCTGAAGCGTCAGCGCATCCAGGCCGACGCCCTGTCCGCCCTGGACCAGCGCACCAATGAGATGCTGCTGAAGAATGCCAAGAACACCATGGAGCAGGCCAAGATGACCACCCGCATGGCCTCCGGCTCCTCCATCCGCGCCGATACCCTGGAGACCACCTGGCGCACCATCATGTCCGGCATCGAGGAGACCCAGAAGATCCAGGAGTCTGCCCGTGCCCAGCGCATCCAGGATACCGAGCGCCTGGAGGCCATCAAGAAGGAATTCAACGAAAAGTACCAGATGAAGAAGTAATCCTGATTCGGAGGCGGTCCCGCTTCCGACCTCTGAACCAAACACAAGGGAGGGTTTCCCATGAACCGTTATGTGCTTGCCATCGACATCGGCGCCTCCAGCGGCCGCCATATCCTGGGCTGGCTGGAGAACGGCGAGCTGCAGATGGAGGAGATCTACCGCTTTCCCAACGGCATCGGCCCGAAGAACGGCCATGACTGCTGGGATATCGACGCCCTGCATCAGCACCTGCTGAAGGGCCTGAAGCGCTGCGCCGAGCTGGGCCGCATCCCCGAGACGGTGGCCATCGACACCTGGGGCGTGGACTACGTGCTGATCGACGCCCAGGGCAACCGGGCGGGAGACGCCGTGGCCTACCGCGACAGCCGCTCCGCTCCCTACGCGGATGTGCTGGCCAGGACCATGCCCCACAGCGAGCAGTTCGCCCGGGCGGGTATCGCCTACCAGCCCTTCAACACGGTCTATCAGCTGATGGCCGAGTTCGCGGAGCATCCGGAGCGCCGGGACGCGGGCCTGACGGTGTCCCTGATGCCCAGCTATCTCTCCGGCCTGCTGTGCGGCCGCTTTGTGAACGAGTACACCATGGCCTCCACCACCGGCATGCTGAACGCGGTGACCCGAGACTGGGATGACGACATCCTGGCGGCAGCGGGCATTCCGAAGGAAATGCTTGGGGGCAAGCCTGCCATGCCCGGCCTGGTGCTGGGAGACCTCCTGCCCTCCGTGCAGGCCTATTGCGGCTTCAACTGCCGGGTGATGCTCTGCGCCGGCCATGACACGGGCAGCGCCTTCCACGCGGTGCCGGCCAAGGATGACCACGCGGTATACATCTCCAGCGGCACCTGGTCGCTGCTGGGCACGGTGCTGCCCCAGCCCGTGCTGACGGAGGAGGCCCGCCTCAGCGGCTTCACCAACGAGGGCGGCATCAAGGGCATCCGCTTCCTGCAGAACATCATGGGCCTGTGGATGCTTCAGTGCATCCGTCACGAGTGGCATGACGAGCTGTCCTTCGGCGACATGGCCGACCTGGCGGCCACCGGCGCGGCCTATGCGCCCACCGTGAACGCCACGGACAACCGCTTCATGAACCCGGCCTCCATGGAGCAGGAGATCCTCTCCGCGCTGCGGGATCAGGGCGACGAGCTGCCCGCCGACCGGGCCCAGCTGCTGTACTGCGTGAACCACTCCCTGGCCGCCGCCTACGCGAAGGCCATCGAGCATATGTCCGCGGTCACGGGCCGCGTCTACACCAGCATCAATATTGTGGGCGGCGGCTGCAAGAACGCGCTGCTGAACCGCCTGACCGCCGAGGCCACCGGCCTGCCCGTCACCGCGGGCCCCTCCGAGGGCACCGCCATGGGCAACCTGATGGTTCAGCTGGGTCTGTAATCACAAGGAAGGAAGTCTTACCCGATGCGCTGCAGCTGCAAGGAATGCGGCACCTACATGATCCAATGCGAATCCGACCACCAGGGCTGCGTCTGCCCCAACCCGGACTGCACCTATCGCTGCAATGACTGCCTGGGCACCAACACGGTGGTCAGCCGGGAGGCTCTGCGCGCCCTGGCCTTCGATCCCCGCTTCTCCCCTGAGGCCCTCCTCTCCTCCTTCGACTCCGATGCCGAAGCCGAGGACACCTCCGGCTGGTACACCCCCTGACCACGCAGTGCGTGGACCCATTTGCCTGTCAGCACGGCTGCTTCTCCCATGACGCCAAAGAGAACCGCCCCGGGGGCCCAATCCCCGGGGCGGTTCCCTTTGGCTGCGCCATGGTTCACGCAAACAGCGGAAAAGGCGGTGCGAAGGGTGCGAAACCCTTGGACAGGCACTACCATGCCGCAGCCAAAGACAAAACCCTTGGGGATCGGGCCCCCAAGGGTTTTGTCTTTGGCGTCATGTATGGAAGCCCCATGCTGTCAAGCCACTGCCGACCGCAGGTCTGGGCCCCCAAGGGTTTTGTCTTTGGCGTCATGTATGGAAGCCCCATGCTGTCAAGCCACTGCCGACCGCAGGTCTGGGCCCCCAAGGGTTTTGTCTTTGGCGTCTTATATGAAATTACTGTGCTGACAGGTCACTGCCGACCGCAGGTCGTAGCATGATGCTGACAGTGACGGAAGCGCCAAGCACGGTAGCCGGCTCGTCGGGGGTCAGGTACACCACGCGGGTGTCGTCGCCCTCGCCCAGATCGCAGATCTGGCTCACATGACAGGCATGCTCGGTCTCCAGCAGATCGGAGGTCAGGGTATAGACTCCCGCGTCACCCACCGACAGGCGGGCCGCGTCCTCATCTGCCAGAACCAGCTTCAGCCAGATGTCGCTGTATGCGGTCATCTCCAGCACGCCCTCGTCCTGCTGCAGGCTGTCGCCGTTCTGGTGCAGGAGGGAGGTCACGATGCCGTCCGCGGGGCTGACCACGGTCAGGTCAGCGTCACTGGCCCAGGTCAGCAGCAGCTGACCGCGGCTCACCTCGTCGCCCACAGCCACATAAGTCTTCAGCACGGTGCCGGTCACATTGTACTGCTCGTCATCGGCGCTGAGCACCGTGCCCTTGCCCACACGGGTCAGGTAGGTACAGTCCGCGTCGCGGTAGATGTTGGCGGTCTCACCCACATACATCTCGCCGCCCAGCAGCTCCACATAGAACTCCTTGCCGCTGATGCTGGTGATGCGGCCCTGGCCTCTGTGGGTGCCGTCCTTGGTGCAGCTGACATAAACCGTTTCGCCGATTGTGACCCAGTCGTTGCCCTCGGCGTCATAGCCGCCCGAGGTGGTGCAGTAGATGGTGAAGCGGCTCACAGGGGCCAGGCTGATGGCCAGGCCGTCGCTGTTGAGGCCGTCCTCGGCCTCCACGCGGGTGATGGTGCCATCCTGATTGGCATAGAGGCGGTTCACCCTGGCGGCTGCCAGCACATCACCGGCCTTCACGGCCTGGCCCACCACAAGGCTCATGCCCTGCAGGGTGCCGCCGGAGGGCGTCTGGACCAGCGTGGTCCTGCCGGATACCGTGGAGCCCTCAAATTCCTCTGCCACGGCCGCGCCGCACAGCAGCATCAGGGCCATGAGCAGGGCTGCCAGTCTTTTCATGTGCTTATACCTCCCGGGTCAGAATACCGTCCTGATACAGATAGCTCACGCCGTCAGCCTGGCAGTGCAGGCCCGCCGCGTCCACCGTCCACAGGAAGGTGCTGTCGGTGAAGCCCTGCACACGCAGCTCGGTATAGGCCGTGCCGGACAGGGTGATCTCGGTGTCCATGGTCAGCTCCACGCCGTTCAGCAGCAGGTTGACGGTGGTCACGCCGCTGCGGTTCAGCTTCTTCAGGGCCGCGCCGGAAAGCTGCCAGCTGCTGCCGTCAGCCACAGGGGTCAGATACAGCACGCCGTCCGCCGCCGACACATCCGCGGTGAAGGCGGAGGCGCCGCCGTCCAGGGTCACGCCCAGCTCAGTGTCGTCCACCTTCAGAGTGTTCATCTCCTCTTCGGTTACCGTCAGGTCCACGGTGCCGTAGAGGCTCATGTCCTTGTTGCCGGAGGAGTGGGTGCTGGTGAGGGCCGTGCCGGGCGTCATGCCGCCGCCGCCGGAGCCGCCGCGCCTGCCGCCGGGGCGTCCGCCCGGGAAGTCCGGCTGGTCAGGATCATCGTCATCATCGTCGTCGTCATCGTCATCCCCGCCCTCGGGCTCATCCGGATCCTCCGATTCCTCCTTCAGCTTCAGGATGAAGGTCAGCTTATCGGAGGTCAGCTTCTTGCTCTTCTTGTTGTAAGCAGTGACGGTGATGGTGTAGGTCTCGCCCACGGTAAGCTTCTCCAGGGAGATCTTGAGCGTGGTCGTCTTCTGGGAATAGCTCAGGGAGTCTCCGTCGCCGGAGGGCTTCACGGTGATCTTATAGGTCGTGGCATTGGTGACGGACTTCCACTTGAAGCCGACGGTGGTGGTGCTCTCCGTCACGGAGATGGTCCAGACGCCGCCGGAATAGGTGGCGGCGGAGGCGCTGGGCCGCACATTCAGGGTGGTGACCTCCGGCTCCTCGGGCTCGATGTCCGTGCCGGTGGCCGGGCTGTCATCCGCCAGCGCCGTGCCCAGCGTCAGGGCCAGGCACAGCGTCAGCAGGAGCAGCAGCAGCTTAGTTGCCCGCATTGTCGGTCACACCTTCCTGGGGGAAGCCGCCTTCAGGCATGCCTTCGGGAGCGCCCTCGGGACGCTCGCCCCACTGCTGGGCGTTCTCCTCGGCAGCGGGAGTCTCGGCGGCCTCCTCAGCCTCCTCGGCCTCCTCAGCCTCGGCGGCGGGCTCGGCGGTGTCGATGGTGGACACCAGGCAGGTCATGCCATAGCGGATGTTCTCGTCGGGAGTGAAGTCAATGTACACGGTGTAGGTGGTGCTGCCCTCGGCGGAGGTGGTGGCCATGGAGGAGATCATGGAAATGGTGCCGGTCAGCAGCTGGTCGTCATCGGGGTTCCAGTTCATCTCCAGCTCCACGGTGTCGCCCACATGCACATAGCTCAGGTCGGCCTCAGCCACGCTGCCCTCAATGCGCATGGAGCCGGTGGGATAGATCACAGCTACCACGGCGTCCTTCTGCACGGCGCCGCCCTTGGTGGCGGAAACGGAGCCCACCACGCCGTCAGCGGTGGCGGTGATGGCGCTGCCGCTCATGTACAGGCCGTCGAAGGAGCCGTCCAGGGTCTCAAACAGCAGCTGGCCGCGGGTCACGGTGTCGCCGTTCTGCACGGCGAAGCTGACGATGCTGCCGGTGCCGGTGACAGCGGTGGGCGCCACGCGGGTGGTGGAGCCGCGGCCGATGCGCTTGCTGGTGATCTTGGCGGTGCCGCGGTAGATGTCGCAGCTCTCGCTGGTCTCGAAGGTGCCGGTCTTGACCTCCACGGTGAAGCTGGTGCCGCTGACGGCGGTCACCTCACCGGTGCCGGTGTGGGTGGAATCGGAACGGGAGATCAGGTACACCTGCTCGCCGATGTGCACGCACTTGGTGTCGGTGGAATTGTAGGCATACTCGGTGGAGCCGGTGATGGTGAAGCGGCTGGTGCCCTCCATGTACATCACGGCACCGTAGCGGGTGGTCACGGTGTCGCAGGAGTCACCGGGCTCGCCGAAGATACCGGTGATGGTGCCGTCCATGGTGGCATACACCTTGGTGGTCTTCAGGGTGACCAGGGTGTCGCCGGTCTTCACGGTCTCGCCGGCGTTGAAGGCTACATCGGCCACGGAGCCGCCGATGGGGGCATAGACCTCCACGGTGTCCTTCACAGTGACCGTGCCATCGAAGGAGATGATCTCGGCGGACGCGGCGGAGAGCAGCAGCGTGCTGAGCAGCACGGCGGCCAGGATGAGAGAGAGCTTGCGGTTCATGATGGTTGCCTCCTTATGATTCTTGTCGGAAACCGGCCCAGCCGGGAGATTACATGGAGCGAAGGGCGTCGATGGGGTTGAGGCGGCTGGCCTTGCGGGCGGGCGCCCAGCCGAACAGGATGCCCACGGCCGCGGAGAAGCCCACGCCCAGGGCGATGGCGCCGCCGGAGATGACGAAGGTGGTGCTCATCACCTGGCACAGGATGTAGGAGAGGAGCAGGCCCAGTGCAATGCCCACCAGACCGCCGATGATACTGAGCAGGAAGCTCTCGATCAGGAACTGGATCTGGATCTGCCACGGAATGGCGCCCAGAGCCTTCTTCAGGCCGATCTCCTGGGTACGCTCGGTCACGGTGGTCAGCATCATGTTCATGATGCCGATGCCGCCGACCACCAGAGCGATGGAGGCGATGCCGGCCAGCAGGGCGCTCATCATGCTCAGCATGGTCTCCATGGTATCCTCGATGGAGCTCATGGAGGTGATGGTGTAGGTATCGTCCTCATAGCTGAAGAGCTGATCCAGGGCGTCCTCCAGGGCGTCCTCCACATCATCGGATTCCCAGCCGTCGGCGCTGTACACGGTCAGGCTGGTGATCTCGTTGGTGTTGTTCATCTTCATGCCGGTGGTATAGGGGATCAGGATGTCCGGGGTGCCGCTGAGCATGGACATCACGTTGGTGCTGCTCTCCTCGCTGTCCCAGGTACCCACGATCAGGAAGGGAATGCCGGAGATATACAGCTGCTGACCGATGGGATCCTCACCGAAGAAGAACTCATCGATGATGTCCTGGTTCACCAGGCACACATAGGAGGAGTTGTTTTCATCCACGATGTTCAGCTTGCGTCCGCGAAGCATCACATCATTGGTCTCGAAGTAGTAGGTATTCTTGCCGGAGACGGAGATGCCGCTCTCATAGCTGCCGCCGTGGGACACACGGGCGGTGAGGGACACGGTGGGGGTCACGCCCTTCACAGCATCCAGGGCGGTCAGGGTATCCAGGTCCTCCACCGTCAGGCCGGACTTCAGGTCGCTGCCCGCCACGCTGACGGTCAGGGAGCCCGCGCCCATGGAGCTGAAGGAGTCGGACAGGCTGTTGCTGACGCCGCTGACCGTGGAGATCAGGGCAATGACGGCGGCCACGCCGATCATGATGCCCAGGATGGTCAGGAAGGAGCGTACCTTGTTGCCCAGGATGTTGCTGATGGACATGGCGATGCATTCCTTCAGCATCACCAGCAGGCCGCGAAGCTTCTTAAGCATCGTGAGTGCCGCCTCCTTCCGTCAGCTCGCCGTCGATGATATGCACCACGCGCTTGGCGTAGGAGGCGATGTTCATGTCATGGGTGATCATAATGATGGTACGGCCCTCGTCGTTCAGCTCCTTGAAGAGGGACATCACCTGCTTGCCGGTCTTCTGGTCCAGAGCGCCGGTGGGCTCGTCGGCCAGGAGGATGGAGGGGTTGCCCACCAGGGCCCTGGCGATGGCCACGCGCTGGCACTGGCCGCCGGAAAGCTGATTGGGCAGATGGTCGCGGCGGTCGCTCAGGCCCACGCGGTCCAGCATCTCCTGGGCCCTGCGCCTGCGCTCCTTGGGGGTCACGCCGGCGTAGATCAGGGGCAGCTCCACGTTCTTCTGGGCGGTGAGCCTGGGCAGCAGCTGATGGTTCTGGAAGATAAAGCCGATCTCCCGGCTGCGCAGCCGGGCCAGCTCCTCATCCGTCAGCTCCTCCACCAGCCTGCCGTGCAGGATGTAGGAGCCGGAGGTGGCCACATCCAGGCAGCCGATGATGTTCATCAGCGTGGACTTGCCGCTGCCGGAGGGGCCCAGTACCGACAGGTACTCGCCCTCCTCGATGCTCAGGTCCACATCCTTCAGGATATGGGCCTGCTCCTCACCCATCTGGTAGAACTTGTTGATCTTGCTCATGCCGAAGAAGATGCCGCTGATATCCCGCTCCGGGGTCTCCAGCACCTGCTCCTCCGGCTGCTGATTCTTCTTTTTCATGCGCTCACCCCGCTCATGGCATGCTGGGCATACCACCGCCGCTGGGCATGCTGAAGCCGCCGCCGGAGCCCGAACCGGAGCCCGAGCCGCTGCGGCCGCTGCCGCTGCTGCCACTGCCGCTCCAGCTGCCGCTGCCGCGGCCGCTTGTGGGCTGGTTCACCTGGGTCTGGCCGAAGAGGCTGGACAGGAGGCTGCCGGAGGAGCCGCTGGTCTTCTTGGCCGCATACACCACATCGCCGCTGGCCAGGCCGGACTTGATCTACACATAGTTGCCGTTGCTGACGCCCACCTCCACGGTCTGCTCCACATAGGCGCCGGAGGCGTCCTTCACCAGCACATAGGGATTGTTCTGGGCATCGAAGGACAGGGCGTCCTCCTTCAGCACCACCACATCCAGGGCCTCGGACTGGGTGATGGAAATGGTCACCTGCATGCCGGGGTACACGCCCTCGTCCACATCCACATAAGCGGTGGTGGTGTAATAGGCCACGTTGCCGGCGGAGGCGGAGATGTAGTTGATGGAGGCGATGGTGGAGTCGTACACCTTCTCGGTGGAGGTGCAGGTCACCGTGCAGCTCTGGCCCACGGCCACCTCGCCGATGTCGTATTCGTCCACACGGACGCTGACCTTCAGGTGGGTGAAGTCAGCCACCTGCACCAGCTGGGTGCCGGCGGTCACGTCGTCATCCTTCTCCACATATACCTGATTGACGATGCCGTCAAAATCGGCGGTGAAGGACTCGCCGTTGGCCAGGCGCATCAGGCGGTCGCCCTTCTTCACGCTCTGGCCCTCCGTCACATAAACGGTGCGCACAGAGGTATTGCCGACAGCGGTGCAGGTCTGGCTGTTCACCGTCTGCAGGCTGCCGGAGAAGGCCAGCGCGTTGGAGATGCTGCCCACGGAGGCGGTGTAGCTGTCATAGGTGATCACCGCGGCCTGCTGCATGCTGTCGTAGAGGTAAATGCCCACGCCGCCCAGCACGAGCAGGACCACCAGCGTGGTGATGATGCGCTTGACCAGCTTTTTGCTGCGCCTGCGGGCATTGCTTCCGGATGCCTTGTTCATTGGCTTCTTCACTCCATTCATTCCTGGTTAGGGGGCGGCGGAGTTCTTGCCGCTGTACCCCCATGATAAAGGGCGATTGTTACGATTGTCATAAGCAACGGCGAACCGTCCGTGATTTCTGTGTGAACATCCTGTGAAATCAGCTCCCCGGCCAGGGGACCGTCAGGAAGGTCACGTCCTTCGCCAGCAGCGGCAGCACCTGCTCATGGAACACCCGCTGGTCGAAGATCACGGTGGCGTCGTTCTGACAGGGATGGAAGGCGATGCGGCCCTCCCGGCGGATGTCCCGGTCGATCACCAGCCGGATCCGATGTCCGGCGTCGAACCACAGGGCCAGCGGCGTCAGGCTGCCGCTCTCCAGCCCCAGCAGCTCCGGCAGGTATTCTCCCGGCGCGAAGGACAGCCGGGAGACCCCCAGCAGCCTGCTCACGTCCGCGGTGCGGAAGGGCTTGTCCGGCAGGGTGACATACAGGTAGAATTCGGTCCTCTGCCGGTTGCACAGCAGGATGTTCTTGCAGAAGGTGACATCCGGCAGGGCGTAAGGCAGCTTCAGGCAATCGGCCATGGTGTGGGCGGGCTCATGCTCGAACAGCTCGAAGGGCACGCCCTCCGCCCGCAGCCGGGCAATCGTTTCCTCGCGATGGGACAAGAGACCACCTCCAGTCGGAATCTTTACAATTGTAACACGCAGTTGTGAACAGGCTGTGAACTGTAGAAAAAAGCCATCGGCTTCCGATGCGAAGCTGATGGCTTTCGCCCATTCAAATCAGTCGCCCATCCTCATCTTCACCTGCTTCATGATGCGGAAGTAGCAGGGGAACAGGAACAGATCGGCGGCGATCCAGGCGGCGGGGTTGGCGTAGCAGGCGCCCTCGAAGCCGATGGCGGGCACCAGCAGCAGGGCCACCGCGGCCCGTGCGAACATCTCCGCCACGCCCGCCAGCATGGCCACGCTGGTGTAGCCCATGCCCTGGATGGTGAGCCGCACGATGTTCACGAACAGCAGCGGGATGTAGAACAGGGCGTTGATGATCAGGAAGTGATGGGCCATGTCGATGACCGTCGCGTCGGAGCCCGCGTCCAGGAAGAGGCCCATCAGCGTCTTGCCGAAGAACACGATGACCAGCAGGGCCAGGACGCAGTATACCGAGCCCAGGATGCCCGTGGCCCGCAGGCCCTGGCCCACACGCTGCGGCTTCCTGGCGCCGATGTTCTGCCCGGCGAAGGTGGCCATGGTGGTGGACAGGGCGTCGAACATGCAGCAGAACAGCATGCTCAGCTTGGCCGCGGCGGTCATGGCCGCCACAGCCGCCACACTGATGCCGTTCACCGACCAGGTGATCAGCACCGAGCCGATGGCCGTGATGGAATACTGCAGGCCCATGGGGATGCCGATGAGCACCAGGCGGCGGCAATAGGCCGGCCGCAGCTTCCGGTCGTCCCGGGTCAGGTGCAGGATGGGGAAGCGCTTCACCATCACCGTGACGCAGCCAATGCCGCTGACCAGCTGGCTGATGACCGTGGCCAGGGCCGCGCCGTCCACGCCCATGCCGAAGCCCAGGATGAACAGCAGGTCCAGGGCGATGTTCACCAGGGAGGCCACCGCCAGGAAGATGACGGGCGTCCGGCTGTCGCCCAGGGACCGCAGGATGCCGCCGGACATGTTGTACAGCATGGTGACGGGAATGGCGGCGAAGATGATGCGGATGTAGGCCACGGAGCTGTCGATGATGGACGCGTCCGTGTTCAGCAGCTGCATGATCTGGGGGCAGAGGATGGCCGTCAGGCTGCCCAGCACCAGACTGCATACCACGCACACATAGGCCGCGTTGGCCACATGGCGCCGCAGCTCGGTCTCCTCCTTCGCGCCGAAGGACTGGGCCACCGGGATGGCCATGCCGGCGCACAGGCCGTTGCACAGGCCCAGGATCAGAAAGTTGACCGAGCCCGTGGCGCCCACCGCCGCCAGCATGGTGGAGCCCAGGGTGCGCCCCACGATGGCCGTGTCCACAAAGCTGTACAGCTGCTGAAAGGCAAAGCCGAACAGCAGCGGCACGGCAAAATTCAGCACCAGGCGCAGGGGATTCCCCTCCGTCATATCGCGAACAGTTGATCTTGCCATAAAGCTGCTACCTCCGCGGACTGACCGCGAAAGGGGTTATAGCACAAAAAACCGCCCTCCGCAAGCGGGCAAATCAGTATCGGAATATGACCATTTTAGGCATTCTCCCGGTATGGACAGAAGCGTTTTTTTGTGTTATGATAGGAGGGAAAGGGAGTGATTCCTCTGAAACGCCTTTTGTGGCTCGTGCCGGCGCTGCTGATCCTGCTGATCGCCTCCGCCTGTGCCGATACCGTAACGATACCCTCCGGGCTCACCGAGATCCCCGAAGGCATGTTTGACGGCAGCAGCGGTCTGGACCGGGTGGTCATTGGCAGCAACATCACCAGCATTGGCTCCCGGGCCTTTGCGGGCAGCTCCGTGGCCACGGTCAGCATCGCGGACAGCGTCACTTATATCGCCGATGATGCCTTTGACGACCTGCAGAACGATGTGATCGTCTACACCGCCTCCACCTATGTCAGCAATTACTGTGAGGATCACGGCATCATCTGCAACCCCTCCGATATGGAGGCCGCCTTCGCCAAGTACACCTGCGTCAAGGCGGACTGGTGGAACAGCGACATTCAGGGCATCTTCTTTCAGCGCACCACCTCCGGCGGCTACACCGTCAGCGAATGCGTGGCCCAGGTATATGACATCTGGACCGGCCTGACCTACACCATCCGCCGGGTGGGCGGCGACAATCATGCCGACATCGAGCCCTACACCAAGGAGGATACGGCGATCCTCTGCCAGACCCAGGGCGTGTCCGATCCCTCCCAGATCGACGCCGGCACCCCCTACTACAAGCGCCGCCCCTGCCTGCTGCTGGTGGGCACCCACCTGTACGCCTGCTCCATGTACGCCGTGCCCCATGATCCCGGCTATCGCTCCGACGCCAACCATCTGCTGAACAACGGCCTGAACGGCTATGTGATGTGCCTGTGGTTCGTGAACAGCAAGGGCCACGGTTCCGGCAAAACGGATTCCGACCACGCCGCCGCCATCAACACCGCCTACAACTGGTGGCTGACGAAATACGGCAAATAAGCAAACGAAAACCTCCTGAGCCGACAGGAGGTTTTTGTTTGCTCATTTTTGCAGCGCCGCGATGGCCTGCTACAGCACATGGGCATAGGCGGCGCGGTCACGCTGACGGCTCTCGGCATGGCCGGCGCCCTTCACGCTCAGCAGCGTGCTGTGGGGGCAGGCGGCGTGCAGCTCCTCGCCCATGGCATAGGGGACGAAGGTGTCCTCCGTGCCGTGGATCAGGGAAAGGGGCAGGCTGCAGCGCTTCACGGCCTCCAGGGGCGAGATCTCCCCGGGCAGGATACCCGTCCGCCGACGGAAGCGCTCCAGGATATCCGGGATGGCGCTCTCCGGGATGTGCCAGAAGTCGAAGCAGTGCCGCAGCTCCGCCTCCAGGGAGGTATAGCCGCAGTCCGCCACCACCCGCTTCACCTGGGGCGGCAGCCCGGGGCTGCCGGAGGCCAGCAGCACGGTGGCCGCGCCCATGGAGATGCCGTGCAGCAGCACCCGCGTCTCCGGCCCGAAGCGTCCGGCCAGGTACCGTACCCATTGCAGCAGGTCGATATGCTCCTGCCAGCCGAAGGTGATGAGGCTGCCCTCGCTCTCCCCGGCGGCCTGATGGTCGATCACCAGCAGGCTGACAGGTTGATTCATGTACTGGGGCAGCAGGCCGGTGAACTCCGGCAGGCCCCGGGAGCGGTAGCCGTGGCACAGGATGACGAAGCGGTCCGTGATGCCGCCGTTGAGGAAGATGCGGGCGTGGATGCGATCGCCGCGGCTGTTCCGCAGCAGGATATGCTCCTCCGGCAGCGTTTTCAGCAGGGCCTCGCCTGCCTCACGCTCCTCGCGCATCCGGGCGGTCATCCCGTTCTCCGGCATGGGCTCAAAGGGCAGGCCGCTGTCCCGGCTGAAGATCATGTCAAACATTTTGCCCCTCACCGCCGGCAGTCCCGCCAGCACGGAGATGGCCTTCAGCTTCACGTTCATGGCGTTTCCCTCCTCAGGCGCGGCACAGGTCCGCGTACTGCGCGCCGCTGCAGCGCACCAGGTCCTCCACCCCCAGGATCACCTGACAGCCCCGCACCCCGGCGGACACGGAGATCCGCTCCTGCAGCTGGGCGTCCTCCTGAATGTAGGTTGGGAAGGCCTTCTTCATGCCGATGGGGCTGCAGCCGCCCCGGATGTAGCCGGTGAGGGGCAGCAGCTCCTTCTGGGGCAGCATGGAGACAGCCTTGTGGCCGGAGGCCCGGGCCACCTTCTTCAGGTCCAGCTCCAGATTCACGGGGATGACGCACACCAGGTGGCCATGCGCATCGTCGCACAGCACCAGGGTCTTGTACACCATGTCCGGGTCCAGGCCCACCTGGGCGGCCACGGTCTTGCCGTCGAAATGGTCCTTCTCCACCTCGTAGGTGAGGGTCTCGTAGGGGATCTTCTCCGCGTCCAGGTGACGCAGCACATTGGTCTTGACCGGCTTGGCCATGGGGACCGCCTCCTCCGGAAAAAGAAAACCATCACCCTGCAAGGATGATGGTGAAGTGGCTTCGATTGGACTCGAACCAATGACACTCCGGGTATGAACCGAATGCTCTAGCCAGCTGAGCTACGGAGCCATGCTGAATGGTTGCGGGGGCAGGACTTGAACCTGCGACCTCCGGGTTATGAGCCCGACGAGCTACCAACTGCTCTACCCCGCGACGACGTCGCTTTCCGGCGACATGTGAAAGTATACATCATTTGAAGAGGTTTGTCAAGGGGCATTTAATTATTTTGGTTCAATGAAATTTCGTGTGGGATTCTACCGAAGCCGCTTGTCGCGG
>R14__coassemble_778_pt1 | contig 19252 bp, 23 predicted proteins | sample R14__metabat2_high_PE_034 | metagenome-assembled genome bin R14
GCCGTATCCGTTGTCGGGGCGGGTTCGGGCTGGGCAGCCGGCGTGCTTTCGGCCGCGGCGGCAGGCGCCTCAGCCTGCGTCTCACCGGCGGCTTCATCCTCCGCCAGCACCGGGAACGATCCGCCCAGCATGGCCACGCACAGCAGCATGGCCAACAGACGTTTCAGGGATTTTTGCATAAAGACCCTCCTTGGAGGAGCTCATCCTGCGGAGCAAAATCATCAAAGCCCACGGGCAGCAGACGCCCGAAGGACGGTACATACAAAGAACCATGATGATTATAGCATAGAATCCCCATTTATGCAAGTTTTCGGTCAAATTGGTCAAAAGTGTGAAGCAAGGGCTCCTTTATGGCTGTGATGAAGTGACCTTTACCAAGAGGAAAATTCCGTGAAAAAGGGAAGGAAATTTAAACAGGGAACAGATAAGGAGCCCAACAGTATTTGGAAAGAGCCCCGGCTTAACAGTCTCCGGCAGTTGGCCACTCTGCTGTTCGCGGGATGACAAGCAAAGCCTGCAGTCCGGGCGGAGGCGGAGATTTTTACATGACCACCCGGATCTCGTCGCCGTCATGGAGCATGGTGTCGGTCAGCAGGTCGGTGTCCAGCTGCTTTCCGTTCAGCCACAGCTCCGTGAAGCCGCCCTGATGGTGGGCGCTGTTGTCCACGGTGATGTGCAGCCGCTTGCCGCGGAAGGTCTTGTCGATGATCAGACCGTCCCAGGCGGCGGGGATGGCGGGAAGGATCCGCAGGCCGGCGGGCGTGGGGCGCAGGCCCAGGATGCCCTCCACGCAGCCCACCATCACGGTGGAGGCGGTGCCGGTCAGCCAATGCACATGAGCACGGCCGGGCTGGGGCGTCTCATGGCCCTCGATGAACTGGGTATGGACATAGGGCTCAGCCTCGCGGATCTCCGCCCGGTCGTTGTAGGCGGCGGGGCAGCTCTCCTTGAAGTATTGGAAGGCACGGTCACCGTGGCCAAGCAGGGCCTCGGCCAGGATCGCCCAGCCCTGGATCTGGCAGAACACGCCGCCGTTTTCCTTGGTGCCGGGGTTGAACAGCACCATCCGGGCACCGTCGAAGGCATGCTCCCTGTAGCAGGGGGTCATCACCTCCAGGCCGTTGGGGGTGTTCAGCAGCCGGTTGGCGGTGTCCATGACAGCTTCGCCCTGGGCAGGGGTAGCGGCGCGGCTGATGACGCTCCAGCTCTGGGGGTTCAGCCACATGGAGGCCTCGGCGTCATGCTTGCTGCCGATGATCTGCCCCTCCTCGCTGAAGCCCCGCAGCCAGCGGTCATCCTCCCAGAAGAGGTCGTTGATCTTGGTGAGGATCTCCCGCTTTTGCTCACGCAGCCAGGTGCGGTAGGTTCCGTTTTCCGGCCGGTCGGGCAGCAGCTCCTCCAGGATCACCAGAGCGTAATACAGCTGGAAGGCCACAAAGCTGCTCTCGCCGTCCTTGCCCAGCCGCAGGCAGTCGTTCCAGTCGGCGTGCAGGCCGGCGGGCAGGCCGTGCAGGCCCAGGTGGTTCATGGTGAAATCCACGGCCCGCTGCAGATGCTCCAGCACGGTGCCCTCGCCGTGGGTGGCGTAGGGGATCACCTCGTCCAGATAGGCCAGGTCACCGGTCTCGGCGATGTACTTGTACACAGTGGGGAAGAGCCACAGGGCATCATCGGCGCGGTAGCTGGGGTGGCCGGTCTCACGGACATAGCTCTCATCCTCGGGGCTGTCCTCGTGGCCGGGATTGTGGGTGAACTTCACCAGGGGCAGGCCGCCGCCGTGATGCACCTGGGCGCTGAGCATGAAGGTGATGCGCTCCTTCGCCATGGCGGGATCCAGGTGGATGATGCCCTGGATGTCCTGCACCGTGTCGCGGTAGCCGTAGCCATTGCGCTCACCGCAGTAGATCAGGCTGGCCGCGCGGCTCCACACGAAGGTGGTGAAGCACTGGAAGGCGTTCCAGGTGTTGACCATGTTGTTGAAGTCCTCGTCCGGGGTCTTCACCACCATATGCTCCAGCTCGCCGTGCCAGTAGGCGATCAGCTCCTCCAGCTCTGCGTTCACCCGGGTGGCCGGTACGGCGTAGCCGTCCAGCAGGGCGCGGGCCTGGGCCTCCGTCTTCTGGCCCAGCAGGAAGGCCACGGTCTTCGTCTCGCCGGGGGCCAGCTCCAGCTCGGTATGCAGGGCGCCGCAGGGGTTGCCGTTGTAGTTCAGGCTGTTGTCAAGTGCGCCGTTCACCACGCCCTGGGGACGGCTGAAGCGGCCGCTGCCCAGGAAGCGCTCCCGGCGGCCGGTGTAATCGGCCACAGGGCTGCCCGTCAGGCCGAAGAAGCGCTCGCTGCCGTTGCTGCCGTCGGGATTCACATGGCAGAAGGGATTAATCCGCTCCAGGATGTGGTCGGTATGGAACTCGGTGGTGGTGATGAACTGGGTGTACTGCAGGTTCACCAGATCCTGGGAGTAGAAGCTCTCGGTGGTGAACTCGCAGTAGCCGAACACGCCTACCCTGCGGGGACGGTCGCTGCGGTTGGTCACACTCAGCCGCCACACCTCATGCTCGGCGTTCATGGGTACATAGTACAGGGCCTTGCTCACGATGCCGTCGCAGGAGCTTTCGATCTCGGTGTAGCTGGTGCCGTGGCGGCAGACGGTGGTATACTGTGAAAGGTCCTTCTCCACGGGGCGCCAGGAGGCGGACCAGAAGTCGCCTGTCTCGCTGTCCCGCAGGTAGATGTAGCGGCCGGGCTCATCGAACTGGTTGAAGGTATAGCGCAGGATACGGCCCGCCGCGCCGGACTTCACGAAGCTGTAGCCGCCGGCATTCTGGGTGATGATGGCGCCATAGGCAGGAGAGCCCAGGTAATTGGCCCAGGGCATGGGCGTGCGGGGATCCGTGATCACATATTCACGGGCTTTGCTGTCAAAAAAGCCGTAACGCATCGTTCGATTCTCCTTCATTGGTGGTCGTTGCCGGAGCCTCCGGAATAAAAATATTGTAGCACACGAAAACGTTTTTTGCAATCGGGAAAAAGAAGAAGCGGGGCCTTGCGGCGGGACCCTGGGCTGCGGCAGCGCCTTCCCTGTGCTTACGCCCCCTTTTTCGGTTGACGGAAGTGCCATTTTCGAGTATCATATGAAAGAATATCGAACGCGGTGAGAGGGGAGGGGATCGGCATGAAGCAGCAGCGCTTCCGGTTCAAGCTGCTGGCCTTTCTGGTGTTCGGGCTTTTCCTGCTGCTGGCCGTGTACGGCGGCTACAGCGTGCTGACCTACGGCAACCGCTGGTTCTCCTCCAGCAAGAATCCCCGGGTCCGGGCCCAGAAGCAGTCGGTGATCGCCGGCAGCATCCTGGACCGGGACGGCGTGGTGCTGGCCTATACCAATGAGGACGGTGACCGGATCTACCAGGAGGATGAGGCCGCCCGCCGGGCAGTGGTGCATGTGGTGGGCGATTCCAGCGGACAGGTGTCCAACGGCGTATAGACCTTCCAGACCGGCTATCTGTATGGCTTCCATTCCTCCGTATTCGAGCGGCTGGGCGCCCTGGTCACCGGGCAGAGCCGGCGGGGCGATGATGTGACCCTGACCGTTGACAGCCGGCTGTGCACCGCCATCGCTTCCTCCTTCCAGACGCGGGAGGGGTCGGCAGGCAAGCGGGGCGCGGCGGTGGTCATGAATTACCGGACCGGCGAGGTACTTGCCATGGTATCCCTGCCCAGCTTCGATCCCATGAACATCACCGAGACTGACAGCACGGACGCCGGGCAGCCCTTCTGGAACAGGGCTACCCAGTCCGTGTACGCCCCGGGCTCCACGTTCAAGATCATCACCACCGTTTCCGCCCTGGAGAGCATCACGGATATCCGGAACCAGGAGATCCTCTGCTCCGGCGGCTTCCCGGTGGACGGCCAGGTCATCCGCGACTACGGCAGCGCCGTTCACGGCAGCATCTCCCTGAAGCGGGCTTTCACCGTCAGCTGCAACAATGCCTTTGCCCGCATCGCTGTCAGCCTGGGGGATGAACGCCTGAGCAAGACCGCCCGCAGCTTTGGCTTCAACGACAACTTCCTTTTCCGGGACCTGGTGGTGGAGAACTCCTCCTATCCCACGGAGAACCGCACCTCCTTTGAGGTGGCGGCCAGCGGCTTCGGCCAGAGCGCCATCACGGCTACGCCCATGCATATGTGCATGGTGGCCGCCGCCGTGGCCAATGACGGCGTCATGATGGAGCCCCGGCTGCTGCGGCGGGTGACGGGCTCCTCCGGCGGACAGCGGCTGGGCTTCAGCAGCAGCGAATACCGGCGGGCCATGACGGAGGAGCAGGCCTCGGTGCTGAAGGAATACATGCGGGCCGTGGTCACGGGCGGCACGGGTACCCGGGCCGAAGTCACCGGCATGACGGTCTGCGGCAAGACGGGTACCGCCGAGACCTCACTGAACGGCGAGGACATCAGCAATGCATGGTTCGTGGGCTTCAATGATGACGAGACGCTGCCCTTCGCGGTGGCGGTCATCGTGGAGCATGTGGAGGACGGACAGGGAGGCGGCAGCGCGGCCGCGCCCATCGCGGCGGATATCTTCAGCTACATCCGGGACCACGCGGCCCTGGTGACGGAATAAGAAACTGGAGGCGTATGTGTTCGTGGAGCGATTTCTCATCACCCATTCCATGCAGGATCTGCTGGACCTGATCGGCTGGATCGGCGTGCTGCCATTCTTCCCCAACAGCGTGCCGGGCTTCTCCGTGGAGGAGGCGGTGGACCCGGGGCTGCTCTGGACGGACGAGCCGGGCCCCTGGGAATGGAAGGGGCCCATGATCCGTTCCGGCGCCTGCCTGTATGGCAAGCTGATCGGCGGCAGGGCGGCCTTCGTCAGCCGGGAATGGTTCCCTGACCTGGCCAACTTCCGCAGGGACGGGTATGACTTCGAGGGCATGTGCGATGATGGTCTGGCCCCTTACCGGGACCGTCAGCTGATGGCCTATCTGGAGGAGCACGCGCCGTGTCTCTCCAAGGCGGCCAGGAAGGAATGCGGCTTCAGTAAGGGCTATGAGACCGTGCTGACCCGGCTGGAGATGCAGACCTTCGTCACCAATCACGATTTTGTTTATTCCGTGGACAGGCATGGCAGGACCTACGGCTGGGGCAACGCGCAGCTGACCACCCCGGAAAGGCTGGGGGAGGAGGGCTGGCTGGACCGGCTCGACGGCCGCACGCCCGCGGAGTCCCTGGCCAGGCTGGTGGGGCACCTCCGCGACTGCATGCCGGATGTGCCGGAGGAGCAGCTGGTCAGGCTGCTGAAGTAAGGACTGTTGAGATAAGAAAGAAGGGTCATGAGAGCAATGTCTGTACTGTCTGAAGCAAGCAAGGCCTACGCGGCCAATCCCGGCAGGGATGAGATGGATCAGCTGCTGGTGGCGCTGATGCTGGCGCTGGAGTCTGACGCGGATGTGTATCTGCCCGCCCATGTGACGGGCCCGAAGATGGAGGTCCAGCTGGGCATGGTGCAGGCCTCGGATGGCAAATGGTACGGTCTCATGTGCTCCACCCAGGAGGAGCTGCACAGGCTGCCCGGCGCCGTCAGCGTGACCATGAAGCTGCAGCAGGTGCTGCTCAGCGTCCGCAACACCCCCGGCATGGCGGGTCTGGTGCTGGATCCCGGCAACGGGGCCAACTGCTTCCTGCGGGAGGATGAGCTGTCCGTGCTGCTGGAGGAGCTGGGCCAGCGGAAGGCCGCTCCGGCTCCGCGGAACAATTGAGGAGGGAACGACAATGAACGAGAAGACGCTGCACCGTCTGAGCTACGGTCTGTTTGTACTCACAGCCTCCGAGGACGGGAGGGACAATGGCTGCATCATCAACACGGCCATTCAGGTGACGGGCCAGCCGAACCGCATCGCCCTGGCTGTCAACAAGAGCAACCTGACCCATGACATGATCCTGCGCACCCGGAAGCTGACCGTCAGCATTCTGAGCGAGCGGGCGGATTTCGGTTTGTTTCAGCGCTTCGGCTTTCAGAGCGGCCGCGGGGTGAACAAATTTGCCGGCTTCGACGGCTGGCGCAGGGGCTGGAACGACTGCCCTATCATCACCGTGGGCACCAACGGCTACATTTCAGCCTGGGTGCAGGAGACGGTGGACCTGGGTTCCCATACCCTCTTTATCGCCGCCGTGACGGACATGGACACCCTGGGCGACGCGCCAAGCTGCACCTACGCCTATTATCAGAACAGCATCAAGCCGAAGCCACAGCCGGTGAAGACGGGCTGGGTCTGCAGCGTCTGCGGCTATGTGTATGAGGGCGAGGAGCTGCCGGAGGATTTCGTCTGCCCTGTCTGCAAGCACCCGGCCTCCGACTTTGTCCGGCAGGACTGACGGAGGAAATGGATGATGCTTGCGTATATCTGGCCCATTGCCCTGGTGATCCTGGCAAACACTGTGTATCAGGTGTGTGCCAAGGAGGCGCCGGCGGGCATGCATCCCATGGCTTCTCTCATCGTGACCTATCTGACCGGCGCGGCGGCCTCCACCGTCCTGTATTTCGTGATGAACCGGGGGCAGGCCGACCTGCTGAAGGAGCTGCGCCAGGTGAACTGGGCGCCCTTTGCCCTGGGCATGGTGATCGTAGGCCTGGAGGTAGGCTTTATCTATGCCTACAGGGCGGGCTGGCAGGTCAGCACAGCCTCCATCGTGCAGAGCGCCTTTGTGGCGGTGGCGCTGATCTTCGTAGGCCTGCTGCTGTACGGTGAGGCGCTGAGCTGGAACAAGCTGCTGGGCGTGGCCGTCTGCCTGGTGGGGCTGGTCATCATCAATCTGAAGTAAAGGGAGGCGAGGGTCCATGCGGGAGATCGACAGCTTCGGCATTCTGTGGCCGGACTGGCACATCGACGAGGAGATCGGCCACGGCTCCTTCGGCACCGTCTACAGGGCGCACCGGGAGGACGGCTTCAGTAAGGTGGTCCAGGAGGCGGCTGTCAAGCACATCGGCATACCGGCCGATAAGGGTGATGACAGCCTGACGGGCTGCACGGCGGATTCGCTGGAAAAATACTACACCAACCAGATGAACACGCTGGTGCGGTAGATCGATACCATGGTGTCCCTGAAAAATCAGCCCCATATCGTGGCCTATGAGGAGCATCGCATCATCCCCCGGGTCTCCGGCCTGGGCTATGACCTGTTCCTGCGTATGGAGCTGCTGACCAGCCTGCCCGCCTGGCTCCGCCGTTCCGGTCATGAACCGGGAAGGGATTTCGTGGTGCGGCTGGGCATTGACCTGAGCAGCGCCCTGGAGATTATGGAGGCTCATGGCATTATCCACCGGGATATCAAGCCCGCCAACGTGTTTGTGGACAGGGAAGGGAGCTTTAAGCTGGGGGACTTCGGCACCGCCCGGGTGCTGTCCGCCACACAGCAGGCCTCCTTCCGCACGGGTACCCTGTATTACATGGCGCCGGAGGTCTATGCGGGCCACGGTGTGTATGATCATACGGTGGACATCTATTCCCTGGGCATGATGCTGTATCTGTACATGAACCATGGCATGCAGCCCTGGGGTGATCCCGGCGTATTCGATCCGGAAGGCCTCATGCTGCGGAGAATGAGCGGGGAGCCCCTGCCTCCGCCGGCGATGGCGGATGAAGAGCTGGCGCGGATCATCCTGAAATGCTGCGCGCCCCGGCCGGAGGACCGTTACGCCCACGCAGCCGATCTGCGGAGGGAGCTGGAGGCCTGCTTCCGGGGCCGGCAGGGCTCCTCTGCCACGGCGGGAGCGACCGCGGCATCCACCGGGAGCCTGAGGGGCTGCGCGGCTCCGCAGTCCGGTCCTTCCACGCTGGACAGGACCATCCGGGAGCCCGCTCCTTCCCGGCCGACGCCCGAAAAAAAGCGCAATCCGGGACCTGTGATCGCGATCGCCGCATCGGCTGTGGCGGTATGCCTGGGACTGGTACTGCTTTTGCCCGGCATGAAGCGGGAGACGGCGGCCGTGCCGACGGAAGCGCCCGCAGCGACAGAGCCTGCCGGGATGACGGATGCCCCCATCGCGGTCCCGACCGAAGCCCCCACGGAGGCTCCGGCCGATACGCCCGCCGAGACAGTCATGCAAACGCCGGTGCCCACTGCCGTGCCGCCCATGATCGGCGATCTTCGGGTGAGCGACAGGGGGACCAATTATCTGCGGCTGACCTGGAGCCGGGCCTTTGGGGAGGAAGCGGTCGAGCTGTATTCCCGGCTCCATGGTGAGACCAGCTGGAGCTATCGCGGCGCTACAGACGGCGCTGCCATCACCCTGACGGAGCTGCAGGGCGGCCGGGCCTATGATGTGCGGCTGGTGGCTCCGGACGGCACCGAGCTGCTGCTGGAGAGCATCATACTTCCGGAGGAGGCTTCGCCGACGCCTTCGTCAACGCCTTCTCCGACGTCTTCTCCGACGCCTTCACCTGTGCCCACACCGACGGCTGAGCCCACTCATACGCCGGCACCCACACAGAAGCTGTTCTGCGTCATCAAGAACAACGGCAGCTATGCCCGGTCCGGCCCTGGCACGGAGTATGACCTGGTGCGGGCTCTCAGCGCCAACAGCAGATACCTGATCCTGGAGACGGCCAGGTCCTCTACAGGCAGGGTCTGGTACCGCATCAACGCGGACGGTGTGGACTGCTGGATCTCCTCCAACCTGGCCACCACCGAACGGTAAAAACAACGGATGCCGGCAATGCGTCGGCATCCATTGTTTGCTTCAGACCTGTCCCTCCCGCAGCTCGTCCGGCACGAAGGCAGGCTCGGCCTTCAGCTCACAGGTATCGAACAGAAGGCGGTCCGTTTCCAGCAGCTCGCGGAGATTGCGGGACTTCCGCAGCTTCCGCTCCAGACGGCCCGTATCCGCAAAGCAGCAGGCCAGGTGCTTCATCACCACCCGCAGCTTCATGAACACGATGTCCGGCTGATACAGCGCGGACAGCTCCTGCTCCAGCCTGTCATGAAAGCGGATCAGCTCCTCCTTCCGGAGCGGCTCGCCGCCGGAAAGGCCGCGGGCCATGGCAGGGTTGGCCACCAGTCCCCGGCCCAGCATGACGCCGATGCCCTCCGGCAGGCTGTTCACGCTCTGCCCGGTGAACAGGTCGCCGTTGATGACCACCTCGCCCGTGAAGCCCTCAAGGGCCTGGGTCACGCACTCCGGGTGCAGCCTGCCGGGATCATAGCGCTCGCGGCAGGTGCGGGGATGGACGATCAGCCGCCGCAGGGGATACTGGGCGTAGACGCGAAGCAGCTACGGCCATTCCTCCGGCGAGTCAAAGCCGATGCGCGTCTTGACGGACACCGGCAGCGGACTGTGGGCACAGACATCCTCCAGAAAATAGTCCAGCTGCTTCACATCCCGCAGGATGCCCGCGCCCTTGCCCTTGGCCGTAACGGTGCCGGAGGGACAGCCGGCGTTCAGATTCACTTCGTCATAGCCCAGATCCCGCAGGATGCCTGCCGCCCAGAGAAAGTGGCTCTCCTCCCGGGTCAGTACCTGGGGGACACAGGGCACACCGGGGCAGTATTCCGGCAGCAGGTTCTTCTTCTACCTGCCTGTCAGCACCAGGTTCTGCGTGGGGCTGATAAAGGGAATGAAATAGGTCGAAACGCCCGTGAAGCACTCATGGTGTACCCGCCGGAATACGGCGTCGGTGATGCCCTCCATGGGCGCGAAAAGGATCTGTCTCATGGCAGCCTCCCTGAAAGCAAAAGAAATCCGGACCGGATGCTCCAGCAGGAACAACCGGTCCGGACTGATGTGCGGCCGACGGGACTTGAACCCGAACCTGTTTCCAGACACGCCCCTCAAACGTGCGCGTATGCCGATTCCGCCACAGCCGCATCAGCAACATGATTATCATACCCGATTCAGCCCCAAAAGTCAAGGGCTTTTTGCCGGGATCGTGCAGGATCGGCGGCAGCGCTGTTACGACTCAAGTCCCCCGGGAATTGCCAGGGGGTCGCAGCCCCTTGACTTTAATCCTTCAATCCGCAGCGTTTACCGATCTGTGCCACAAACCGCTTGACCCACCGGCCGAAAGCGGCTATAATAACACTGCTGTACCGGAAGAAGGAGGGGGACGCCATGGGACGCAGGGAACAGGCCGTTTCTCTGTTCACGCAGGGCTATAACTGCGCTCAGTCGCTGGCAGGCGCCTTCGCGGACGTGACGGGGCTGGAGCGGGAGACCATGCTCCGGCTGGCCTCCGCCTTCGGCGGCGGCATGGGAAGGCTGCGGGAGGTCTGCGGTGCGGTGACCGGCAGCCTGCTGGTCCTCTCCATGGTCTATGGCTACGACACGCCTGAGACAGGCGAGGCCAAGGCACAGCTGTATGCCAGGGTACAGGAGCTGGCTCTGGCGTTTGAAAAGCAGCATGGTACTTATCTGTGCCGGGAGCTGCTGGGCCGCACACGGTAGGAGCCCACACCGTAGGCACGCACCGCCGCCTACTACGCTTCCCGCCCCTGCGCCCGCTTTATCGGCGACGCGGCGGAGCTGCTGGAGCACTATCTGGCGGAGCATCCCATTCCCACAGGAACAGAGACCGGAGGCTGAAGTATGGGTATTGCGGCGATCGGCGCCAGCTTTGTGGATATCAAGGGCATGCCCCTGGCACCCTACATCCCCGCCGGGCGGAATGTGGGACGGGTAGAGATCGTACATGGCGGCGTGTGCCGCAATGTGGCGGAGGATATCGCCCACATGGGGCTGCGGCCCTCCTTCATCAGTCTGGTGGATGAGAGCGGCACCGGTCAGGATGTGATCGACCGGCTTTCACGGGCGGGCTGCGATGTGACCTACATCAAAAAATGCCCCCAGGGCATGGGCACATGGCTGGCGGTGTTCGACAATTCCGGCGACGTGGTGGCGTCCATCTCCTCCAGGCCGGACCTGCTGCCCCTGATGAAGGTGCTGCGGGAGGACGGCGACCGCATCTTTTCACAGGCCGACTCCGTGGTCATCGAGATCGACATGGATGAGTCCATGGTCCGGGAGGTGCTGGCCCTGGCGGAGAAGTGGGACAGGCAGGTGTATGCCGTGGTGTCCAACATGTCCATCGCCATGGAGCGCCGTGGCCTGATGGGCAGCATGGGCTGCGTGGTGTGCAACCTGCAGGAGGCCGGCATCCTGTTTTCCTAGAGCATGATGCACCTGCTGCCGGACGAGTTGGACAACATTCTGGTGGACAGGGTGCGGGCGGCGGGATTGCGGCGCATGGTGGTCACCATGGGCGGCGGCGGCTCTGTATGGGCCGAGGCGGACGGACGCCACGGCATCTGTCCCGCGCTGTCGGTGGATGTGAAGGACACCACCGGCGCGGGGGATTCCTTCTTCGCCGGCGTGGCCGCGGGCCTGACCTACGGCAAGAGCCTGGATGAGGCCTGCCGCATCGGCACCAGGCTGGCGGCGGCGGTCATCACCACCACCGAGAACGTCTGCCCCGTGTTCCGCCCGGAGGAGTTCGGCTTCCGTCAGGCCTGATCCAGCACCTTCGCGATGCGGCGCACCTCGGCGCAGGCCTCCTCCCAGCTGCGGACCCGGACCGCGCCTACGCTCTTCTCATCGAAGCTCAGATTGTGCCCGGCCTCAAAGAGGATCTTGCGGTAGGTGCCGCCGGTCAGGTTGTGGGGACCGTCATCAATGAGCACATCGCCCCGGATGAGGTGCTTGTTCTCCGTGATGATCACATGACTCCAGTCCAGAAAGGGGAAGTAGCGGAAAAGCACCCGCTCCATCTTGGCCCGGAGGGTCTTGTAGTGGGTGGCGGTGACCACATAGATCTCGTGTCCCTCCGCCATCAGCCGGCGCAGTCCCTATGCCGCTCCGGGCATGGGCTTCACCTCGTCCCAGAGGGCGTCATCATAGACGGCGGAGTACACCTGCTCGTGGGTCAGCTCCGGGAAGGCCATGGCCATGTTCCAGTCCCGGACGTCCTCGGCTTTGGCATGGGTGCCGAACCTGTCGTTGATATAGCGCACCCAGCCCACCACCAGCTGCTCCAGCACATCATCCATATCCACCAGTACGATCATTTTCCCGCTCCCTTTCCTTTGATGGATCACAGTATAACCGATTCGGACGGGATCTGCAATGGGCGGGGAGCGGCTTCCATTGAAATTTTGTCGACATCTGCAGCGGAGGTCATTCATATGGCATCGGCAATCCTGATTCCCGGCAAGGAAAAGCGTGTACTCGGCGGTCACCCCTGGGTGTTCCGTTCCGATATCGCCAGGGTCGAGGGTAACTTTACCCCGGGCGATATCGTGAAGGTCATCTCCTCCAAGGGTCACTTCCTGGCCAAGGCCTATTACAATCCCCAGTCCCAGATCGCCCTCCGGGTCATGACCCTGAAGGACGAGCCTGTGGACGACGCCTTCATTGCCCGCCGGGTGAAGGAGGCCATCGACTACCGGCGCAGCTTTGCGGACCTGCGCTCCTGCCGCCTGATCTTCGCGGAGAGCGACCGGCTGCCCGCCCTGATCGTGGACAGCTTTGGTGATGTGCTGGTGCTGCAGTGCCTGGCCCTGGGCATGGAGCGCTTCAAGCAGGCGGTGGTGGACGCCCTGGTGGAGGAGCTGCATCCCGCCGGCATCTGGGAGCGGAACGATGTGCCCGTGCGCCGGCTGGAGGGCCTGGAGCTGACCACCGGCCTGTTGTACGGCACCGTGCCGGACCGGGTGGAGATGGTGGAGAACGGCGTGCATTTCCTGGTGGATGTGAAGGAGGGCCAGAAGACCGGCTTTTTCCTGGACCAGAAGGAAAACCGTGCCGCCATCGCGCCCTTCGTGAAGGATCGGACCGTGCTGGACTGCTTCACCCATACCGGCAGCTTTGCCCTGCACGCAGGGCATTACGGCGCCAGGGAGGTGACCGGCGTGGATATCTCCGCCTACGCCTGCGAGTTTGCCACGGAGAATGCCCGGCTGAACCATCTGGAGGACCGTGTGCATTTCGTGGAGGCCAATGCCTTCGATCTGCTGAGCGAGCAGAGCCGTGCCGGTGTGAAGTATGATGTGGTGATCCTGGATCCGCCCGCCTTCACCAAGACCCGCTCCGCTATCGAGAGCGCCACCCGCGGCTATAAGGAGATCAACCTTCGGGCCATGAAGATGGTGCGCCCAGGCGGCTACCTCATCACCTGCTCCTGCTCCCAGCATATTCTGCCGGACGCCTTCATGAAGATCGTGATCGATGCGGCCCATGACGCCCATGTGCAGCTGCGCCAGGTGGAATACCGCACCCAGGGTAAGGACCATCCCATCCTGCCTGTGGCCCCCGAGACCCAGTACCTGAAGTGCGGCATCTTCCAGATCCTGGGCTGAAGCCGCAGCCGAATCGCGAAATAAAGCAGCTCCCGCCGTTTGAAGAGGGAGCTGCTTTTCATTTGCTTACTTGCTTTCGTAGCCCAGGGTGCGCAGGTCGTCCGTCCGGTTGCGCCAGTCGGGGCGGACCTTCACCCACAGCTTCAGGTTCACATGGGTGTCCAGCAGGCGCTCGATGTCCTCCCTGGCCTCGGAGCCGATCTGCTGCAGCATGGCGCCGTGCTTGCCGATGATGATGCCCTTATGGGCCTCACGCTCACAGTAGATGGTGGCGTGGATCTCGGTGAAGGTGTCGCTCTCCTTCGTGATGGCCATCATCTCCACGCCGATGCCGTGGGGCACCTCGTCCCGCAGATGAAGCAGGGCCTTCTCACGGATCAGCTCGGCGCAGATCTGCCGCTCGGGCTGGTCGGTCATCATATCCTCCGGGAAGTACTGGGGGCCTTCGGGCAGGCTGTCGGACAGGGCCTTCAGCAGCTCCTCCACGCCGTCACCGGTCTTTGCGCTGATGGGGATGATGGCATCGTAGTTCATGTCCGCAAAGCCGGCCATGATGCCCAGCAGCTTTTCACGGGGCAGCAGGTCCAGCTTGTTGATGACCAGGAAGCGGGGCAGCTTCTTCTCGCTCATCTCCTTTGCCAGCCTGCGGTCCTGCTCACCGATCTGGGTGGCGTCCACCATCATGACCAGGGCATCGTTGCCGTCCATGGCGTCTTTGACAGACTGCATCATGTACTCGCCCAGCTTGGTGCGGGGGTTGTGGATGCCGGGGGTGTCCAGGAATACGATCTGCCAGCCGGGCCGGGTCACCACGCCCATGATGCGGTTGCGGGTGGTCTGGGGGCGGTTGCTGACGATGGCCACCTTCTCGCCCACCATGGTGTTCAGCAGGGTGGATTTGCCCACATTGGGCCGTCCGACGATGGTCACAAAGCCGGAACGGAATTTGATTGCTTCGCTCATTTCTTCTCCTTCATATCGCTCTGACCCAGCTCCTCCGGGCCAAAGCCGTGGGGCAGCAGGACGGACAGGGGCGCTTCATCCCGGTGGCCGTCCCAGGTCACCAGCACGCGGATATCCGGCGCAAACTCATTCAGCACCTGTCTGCAGGCGCCGCAGGGCCAGGGCGGGGTGCCGGAGCCCGCGATGGCAATGGCAGTGAAGCTGCGCTCGCCCTCGCTGACGGCCTTGAACACCGCCGTTCTTTCGGCGCAGTTGCACAGACCGTAGGAGGCATTCTCCACATTGCAGCCCTGGAACACGCGGCCGCTCTCGCACAGCAGCGCCGCGCCGACGGTGAAGCCGGAATAGGGCGCGTAGCTCTTCTCACGGGCGGCCTCTGCCAGGCGGCACAGGGTGTCATCGCTGATGCCGCTGCTTTCGTCCCGGTCCAGCCCGACGGCGGAAAGGATCTTCTCCTCCATGGCGCGCATGACCTTCCTTTCGTCCTCTTCGATGTGATCATAGCCCATCAGGTGGCACAGGCCGTGCACCAGCAGATAGGCCGCCTCCCGCCTGGGCGAGTGGCCGTATTCCTCCGCCTGGGCATAGATATGCTCCACGGAGATGACCAGGTCCCCCAGCATACAGGCGTTCAGCTCGTCGTCGTAGGCCTGGCTCAGCAGTCTGCCGGCATGGCCCGCGGTGACGCCCTTCGGATAGCTGAGCATGGGGAAGGACAGCACATCGGTGGCGCGGTCCACGCCCCGGGCCTCCCGGTTCAGCACATGGATGGCCTCGTCATCGCACAGCCTGACGGAGGCGGCGCAGCGGCCGGGCAGCCCCTCTGTCTGGGCGGCGCAGTCGGCGGCAGCCTGCATGAGGCCCGTCAGGGAGGGATCCACAGACACCTCGGTCTGCCACAAAAGGATCATGAGACCGCCTCCTTTGCCTGGGGCTTCTCCGGCTCCGCGGGCTTTCCGGAGGCAGGACCCTCCCTCGCAGGCTCAGCAGGCTTCGGAGGCTCGGCAGCCTTCGGGGGCTCCTCCGCCTTTGAAGCGGTGGGTATTTCGGGCTGGGCCGTGACGGAGCGGTGGGGCACCTCCACATTGGGGTACTCAATGCGCTCATGGAACACGCCGTGCAGCACGGTGCAGAAGGCGTCAATGATCTGCTGGATGTCCCGCAGGGTCAGGGGCGCGTTGCTCAGCTGGCCGTCGTCCAGCTTGCCGCGCACCAGCTTCTCGATGAAGGCCCGGATCTTCTCCGGCGTGGGGTCGGGCATGGAGCGCACGGCGGCCTCCACCGTATCCGCCAGCATCAGGATGGCGGCCTCCTTCGTGGTGGGGCGGCGGCCGTCGTAGCGGAAGTCGTCGATGTTGACCGTCTTGCCCTCGTTCATCTGGCAGGCTTTGTGATAGAAGAACATGACGGGGGTATCGCCGTGATGCTCCAGGATGATGTCCTGGATCTCAGGGGGCAGGCGGTACTTTTGGGCCAGGGCCACGCCATCCCGGGTGTGGGAGGTGACGATGGCGGCGGACACATAGGGATCGGTGGAGTCATGCAGGTTCTCGCCCACCTGGTTCTCCTTGAAGTACAGAGGACGCTTCAGCTTACCCACATCATGATAGTAGGAGGCGGTCCTGGCCAGGGCGGGATTGGCACCGATGCGCTCCGCCGCGGCCTCCGCCAGGTTGGCCACGATGATGGAATGATGGTAGGTGCCGGGGGCCTCAATGAGCAGCTTGCGCAGCAGGGGCTGCTCCGGGTTGGAGAGCTCCTGCAGCTTGCTGGGGGTAGCCAGGTTGAAGGCGGCTTCAAACACGGGCTGCAGGCCCAGGGCGATGATGCCGCTGAGAATGGCGCCGGCCACATACCATACCATGTTGGACAGCAGGCTCTGGATGTCGAAGGAGGTCATCAGGCCGATGGACACGGAGCAGGCCGCGTCTGTTACGGCGATCAGCAGCCCGCACAGCACCATGCGCATGCGCTGGGCCTTGCCGGTGAGGAAGCGGGCCGATACTACCACGCCCACCAGGTTCATGGCCAGCAACTGCACCACCTCGGAGGTGGTGATGGTGCTGCCGGCGGAGGCCAGGCCGGCCGCCAGCATGGACATGCAGAAGCCGGCGGGTATGCCGCACTCCCAGCCCAGCAGGCAGGTGATGAGCATGGAGCCCATGACCACGGGGGCAATATACAGGTTGGCAAAGCGGTAGATCACGGTGCATACGCCCGTGTTCAGCACCAGGATCAGCATGACCACGCTGGTGCGGCGCACATCGGAGAACAGCGTCCTGTCCAGCAGGAGCTGCAGCAGCACCATGGCCACCACGGAGATGGTCACCAGCAGGAAGGCGCCCACATAGATGGTATAGTCCATGGAGGTGCCGGAGAGCAGGCCCAGGTCGCTGAGGAGCTGCTGCTGCTGGGCGGTGACCACATCGCCCTCACGGATGATGCACTGGCCCTGCAGGCACATGACAGGCTCCACGGCGTCGGAGGCCGCCTCACGGGCCGCCTCGGTCTGCTCCTGGTCGATGACCATGTTGGGCTTCACACAGGTGCGCAGCACAGTGGGCACGATGTTCTGCATCAGGGAGAGCTGCACGCTGTAGCCGGCGATCTGCTTGATGGTATCGATGGCCTGGCTGACCTGCCCCTCCAGGATGGTGGAGTTCATGGCGTTGCCCACGGCGATGGTCACGGTGTTGACCATGGTCTCAAAATCGGATGTCTCGGTGCGCAGCAGCGTCACGATCTGATAGCGGGACAGCTTCACGGTGGTCAGCAGCTCCTGGGCGTTCTCCACCTCGGTGTCGGTGTAGACGCGGGTGCGCAGGGTCTACGCCGTGTCCTCCGGGGAGCGCAGGGTCAGGCCGTACAGCTGCACGCTGCGCAGCTCCTCGAACACCTGCTTCAGCAGAGCGTTCACCGTATCGGCGGCCGTCTCGTCCAGATGATAGGTGGGCTCGATGGCAGCGGCTGCCGAGCGCCTGCGCTCCGCCGTGGTCACGGTGTCCTCCACGTCCTTGGTGGCTGTGATGGTGGCCGGGGAGACGGAGCCCACGCTCAGATCATAGCGCTCAGGCCTGGCGGCCACATAGAACAGCACCAGCAGAATCACCGCGCAGAACAGGGTGATCAGCCCGCAGCGGGCGTGATTGGAGTGCAGCCAGGCACGGGCGGGGCTCCTCCCGTCCCTGGGCGGCTTCTTTTGACGGGGCCTTCGGTCGGGCCCGGGGCTGTTGGTTTCAGGGTGATTCATCGCAGTCATCCCTTCTGTTTGTCCGCGTTCCAGGCGTCATAGGCCTGCACGATCCGCTGGACCAGCTCATGGCGCACCACATCCAGGTGCGTCAGGTTCACGATGGCGATGCCGGGCACATCCTTCAGCACCTGCACCGCCTCGCTCAGGCCGGACTTCTTTCCGGGCGGCAGGTCGGTCTGGGTCACATCGCCTGTGACCACCACCCGGCTGCCGGCGCCGATACGGGTCAGGAACATGCGCATCTGCTCGGAGGTGGTGTTCTGGGCCTCGTCCAGGATGATGAAGGAGTCGGAGAGGGTACGGCCGCGCATATAGGCCAGGGGTGCCACCTCCACCGTGCCCCGCTCCAGCAGCCGCTGGTAGGAATCCACGCCCATGAAATCGTACAGGGCGTCGTACAGGGGCCGCAGGTAGGGGTCCACCTTCTGGGTCAGATCGCCGGGCAGGAAGCCCAGCTTCTCGCCTGCCTCCACCGCCGGGCGGGTCAGCACGATGCGCTCGATCTCCTTATTCTTCAGGGCCACCACCGCCAGGGCCATGGCCAGGTAGGTTTTGCCGGTGCCCGCGGGGCCCACGGCAAAGGTCAGCTCATGGTCCCGGATGGCCTGCACATATTCCTGCTGGCCCAGGGTCTTGCAGCGGATCTGCTTGCCCCGGTGGGTGATGGCCACCACGCTGCGCAGGATCTCGTCGATCATATCCGCCTTGCCCTCGCGGCACAGGGCGATGACATAACGGATGCGGCTGCGGTCCACCTGATCGCCCCGGCGCAGCATGGCCAGCAGCTTTTCGATCACGGTCTGTGCCAGCTCCGTATTCTCAGCCTCGCCGGAGAGCAGCAGCTCGCTGTCCCGCAGGGCGATGGTGACGGAGCATTCCTGCTCCAGCAGCGCGGCGTGTCTGTCGTTGGTGCCGAAGAGGGACATGCAGGCGTCCATGTCGTCCACGCTCAGCGTGATTCGTTTCGCTTCAGTCAATGGTACGGTTCCTTCCTTTCTCGCTGCCCCGGGCCGCCGCAGCCATGAGCGTCCTCCACAGAGGGTACAAATGCCCATCATTATTGTAATCCTTTCGGTGTATTCTGTCAATGGGAGATTGCGGGGAGGGAAATTTCCGCTTGCGCCGGGCCGCAAATGTGGTATAATGCACGATGTGATATCCGACCGGAATGCCTCCTGACCCAAGGCACCGGGGGTTCAAGGAGGTTATTCATGGGCAATTTTGTGGACAGAGTCCGGATCACCTGCAAGGCAGGCAACGGGGGTGACGGCAGCGTCTCCTTCCATCGGGAGAAGTTCGTGCTGAACGGCGGCCCCGACGGTGGCGATGGCGGCAAGGGCGGCGATGTGCTGCTTTACGCCGACCCCAACATGCACACCCTGCTGGATTTCCGCTTCAAGAGCAAGTATACGGCCGAGTCCGGCGGCAACGGCGCCGGCGGGCGCTGCACCGGCAAGAACGGCGAGGACATCCTGATCAAGGTGCCTGTGGGCACGGTGTTCCGCGAGGAGGAGACCGGCGCGGTGGTGGCCGACATGGACACTCCCGGCGAGACCAGACGGCTGCTGCGGGGCGGCAAGGGCGGCTGGGGCAACCAGCACTTCGCCACACCCACCCGCCAGGCCCCCAACTTCGCCCGCCCCGGCCTCAAGACGGAGATCCCTACCGTCCAGCGGGAGCGGAAGACCATCG
>R14__coassemble_791_pt1 | contig 19068 bp, 20 predicted proteins | sample R14__metabat2_high_PE_034 | metagenome-assembled genome bin R14
GTGTGGGGGTGGCGGTGGGGGATGTGCTGACCACCTTCACGCATTTGCCCGTCAGCCAGCCGAACTTTGAGCCGTACTGCACATAATACCAGGTGCCGTCCTTTTCCTTGGAGGTCTTGTAGTAGGCGACCTGGGCATTCTTCGGTACGGTGCCGATCTGCGTACTGGAGGTGCTGGAGCTTTCGCGCAGCCGCACATTGGTGGTGGTCTTTATATAGCCGACTACCTTCAGCGAGCTGGCAGCGAGGCCTGTTCCGCACAGGCAGAGCAGCGCCAGCAGGAGCAGCGCTCCAAGGCCTGCTTTGGCGCGGCAGCGTTTGATCATCGTCACAACCTCCGATCGGGCAAAAAGCCGGTCAATCAGCATATTCAACGCGTATGCGTCTTCATTTTATGCCATTTGCGCCGCAAAAACAAGCCCGGCGTACCTATTGTTACAAATAAGACGGGTCATTGCGTTGCCCGTTAACTCTCAATAAAGCGCAGCACCCGTTCCGGATCGATGCCCTCGTCCGCCGAAAGCACCAGGGTCCTGTCCTTCGGCAGCCCGGCAGCCCAGGCGTCGTACAGACGCTTGGTGGCCAGCGCGTACCGGCGGCCAAGCTCGTTTTCGTAATCTCTTCCGCGTTCCCTCAGCCGCTCCGTCAGCAGCTCCGCAGAGGCGTCGATATAAATGTAGCGATCGATGGCGGGCATCAGCCGGGTGATGCCGTCGGCCAGCTTCTCCAGCTGCCCGAACTCGTCCGGCGTCAGCTGCCCCTGCTCCAGGCGGTACCGGGCCAGCACCAGGTTCTCGGCAAGACAACGGTCATAGAGGCAGAACTCCCTCCCGCCGCCCAGCCAGTCACGGTCGGGCTTCCCCAGGTCATCGAAATACAGTGCCAGGAAGCTCACCTGGCTGTGGAAGGACCAGCGGGCGCTGTCGGCGTAATACGCCCGGATGAAGGGGTTGCATTCGGGCCTTTCCAGATGGACGGCGGCGCGGTCTCCCAGGCGTTCGGCCAGAACATGGATCAGGGTGCTTTTTCCCGCGGCAGCGGGGCCGCTGACGGCAATGTGCTTCATGTCGCGTCACCCTTCGTACTGTCGCCGGGGCTGACGGCATCGTCGGTGCTTTCCTCATCGGGCGAGGAGAGCGCGGCGGCGTCCACCGTCATGACCAGGCCCTCCACGATCACCGCCACAAGCCAGGGGCATTTGTCCGAGAGCGCCAGCAGAATAAAGCCCACCAGCAGCCCCATGACCGTGACGCCGATGACCACCCTGCTCATGGGCCAGCCGGGGATGCGGCAGCCCGCCTCGGGGTGCCTTCCGGCATGCACCAGCACGCCCGCCTCCAGGGCGAAGCAGCAGGCCATGGCGAGGAGCGTCACCCAGAAGCAGACCGCATGGGACACGGGCAGCAGCACCGCCAGCAGCACAGCGACAAGCAGACACAGCCCCCAGCAGCACCAGGCTCCCTTATTTCCGGAGGTCATGACTTACCACCTCTTCTTCAGCTTTCCGCAGCGGCTGTGCAGGATCTCCATCACAGCGTCCCGCTGCTCCTCGGTCATCTCATCCTTGGGGATCAGCAGATGCCTGTGCTTGCCGTCCTTCTTGGCGAAGCACAGGATGGTCTTGTCTGTCTCCGCGATGCTGTAGATCTCCTTGTAGGCCAGGTTACGTTCCACTCCCGTGGTCAGGTTCATCAGCCGGATGCCGCTGCCGAAGGTGATGACCACCTTGTAGCCGTGGTTCTTCAGCTCGGGATGGTTCCGCAGCACATTCTTGATGGAAGAGGTCTGCATGTGGAAATAGAAGAACACCAGCAGGCCGCCCAGCAGCAGCATCAGTACCAGGCTGCCGTAGCTGCCCTCGAAGATGATGCCGTACAGGCTGGTGAGCACCTCAGCCGCCAGCACGCAGATCCACAGTACCTTCACGAAGGGCGGGATCAGGTACTTCTTGATGGACTCATACACCGATTTGGTGATGGTGCCGGGCACGCTCAAAGCATGACGCGTGGCGGCAGAAGCGGAGGGCCCGGGGGCAGGCTCCGCGGGGGGAGTGACCTCCTGCGGCAGGTCCTCGGAAGCGTTTCGCGGCTCCTCCTCCGGGGAGGACACCCGCTCCGGCTGCGCGTCCGCGGGAGAGAGCACCGCGCCTTCCGTTTCGGGAGCGGCGGTGCCTTCAGGCTCGGTGATGGGATCCCGGTTCAGTTCACTCATGGTCATTCCTCTTTTCCTCATTTGTGAGCTCTGTCTGCGGTGGAAGCAGGGTGACGACGGCGTTCTCCACCCGGTGTTCATGGATGCGCTCCACCCGGATGTGCAGCCCGAAGGCGTCCACCTCCGGGGTCTCGCCGTCGCCGGGGATCATGGTCAGGCGGCTGAAGATCAGGCCGCCCAGGGTATCGTAGTCCTCATCAAGCGGCAGGGGCACCTGCAGCGCCTCGGAGACCTCCTCCAGCGGCACGGTGCCGGAGATGCGCCAGACGCCATCCTGCAGCTTTTGAATGCCGGTCTCGTCCAGCGGGTCGAACTCATCGTAGATGTTGCCGACGATCTCCTCCAGCAGATCCTCCATGGTGATGATGCCGCTGACACCGCCGTATTCGTCCGTCACGACGGCCATGTGCTGCTTGCGGCGCTGCATGGTGCGGAACAGCTCATCCGCCTGGAGGGTGCCGGGTACGAAGTAGGGCTCACGCAGCAGCGCCCGCAGAGGGCGGGGCTCCGGCTGCTGCAGCTCCATCAGGTAATCGCGGGTGCTGAGGATGCCCACCACATCATCGATGTCCTTCTCGCAGACGGGGAAGCGGCTGAGGCCTGTGCGGCGGATGGCCTCCAGGATGGCGTCACGGTCATCGTCGATCCACAGCAGCTCCACATCCGTGCGGTGGGTCATCACGTCCTCGGCGGAGCGGTTGTTGAACTCGAAGATGTTCTCGATCATCTCCCGCTCGGCGGTCTCGATGGCGCCGGTTTCCTCGCCGATGTCCACCATGGCGCGGATCTCCTCCTCCGTGACCTCCTCCGGCTGCTCCTCCGGATTCAGGCCGGAGAGGCGCAGCATGCCGTCGGACACCTTCCGCATCAGCCAGCTCAGGGGATAGACCGCACCCAGCAGCACCCTGACGCCGGCCAGGCGGCGGCGCATGGTCTGCTCCGGATGCCGGTCAGCGATCCTGGAGGGCACGGAATAGCCCAGCGCCAGCAGCAGCACGCAGATGACCAGCGCCAGCGCCAGGGACCAGCCCCACCGGGCAGCTCTGCTGAGCATGGGCACGCCCATGGCCTGCAGCAGTTCAAAGACGGACCTGCGGAAGGAGAGCGCGGAGAAGGCGCCGCAGAGCAGACAGCTCATGGTCAGGGCGGTTACCAGGCCGCTCTCCGTCTGCTCCTTCCGGTCCAGCAGACGGCACAGGCGGCGGGCCTCCGCATCGCCGGCCTCCGCTTTGTCGCGGAGCTGCGGCTCATTCAGCTGGGTGAACGCGGTCAGGGTGGAGATCAGCCACCCGCACAGAAAGATCAGCGCCGCAAGAAAAAGCAGCTGCAGCGCCCATGGAACAGAAGACAAACAAAATCACTCCCGGGTCAGTATCGTAAGGGAATAGCTGGGGACGGTCAGCGGGCGGTGGCGGCCTCCACGAAGGCCAGGAAGATCCGGCGGGAGGCTTCATCCACGCGCCACAGCCTTTCGGGGTGCCATTGCAGCCCCAGGAAGAAGGGACGGTCGGCGGCCTCGATGGCCTCGTTCACCTCATCGGGCGATTTGGCGGTCACGGTGAAGGGAGCCGCGGGCTTCCTGACGGCCTGGTGGTGCATGGAATTGACCAGCAGCTCCGTCTGCCCCAGGATCCGGTGCAGCAGCGAGCCCTCCGTGACCGTCACGGGATGGGAGGGGCACCTGGAGGGGCACTTCTGCCGGTGCAGGATGGTGACGGTGGGGCACTCACCGGGCAGGTCCTGCCACACATCGCCGCCCAGGGCGATGTTCAGCACCTGGCAGCCGCGGCAGATGCCCAGCACGGGAATGCGGCTCTCCTCATAGGCCAGCCTGGCCAGGGGCAGCTCCATTTCGTCGCGGACGGGAGAAATATTGCCGCAGGCCATGTGCTGGTATTCATGGAAATAAAGCGGGTTCACATCGCCGCCGCCGGAGAAGATCAGACCGTCCAGCGAACGGAGGATGGCCCGCAGCTCCTCCTCATCGGAGGTGGTGGGCAGGATCACGGGGATGCCGCCCGCCGTCAGGATGGCGTCGGTGGTATCGCGGGAGATGGTCAGGCTGTCCTCATCGGAGGTCAGCCCGGGGGTAATGCCGATCAGGGGACGGCGCTTCGTCCCGGTCTGGTTCGTCAGGTCCATTTCACACTGTCCGGCGCGGCAGCCGGCGGGGCTCCGGGGAATACAGCCGCCTGAATCGTATTCCGTCTTTAAACATTTCGACCGGCGTCGCTCATTTTCCTGCAAGACGCGGCAATAAAACTCACCTCTTGCTTTTCTTTGTGAATGCTGTTATACTCACGGCGGACGCCTGTGCCGCGAAGAACGGACTTCATCTCAAAAGGACCGAAGTCGGTATCTCGCGAACACGAGAAAGCAACGATCGGGAGCGTATGTATGTCTCAGGCTGAGAAGCATGGAAAGCTGCGGTTGATCCTCCGCTTTCTGAAGGGGAGCAAGAAATATTTTGCCGTCAGCATCGGCATGACGGCCCTTGGCGCGCTGTGCGATATGCTGATCCCGCAGATCATCCGCGTGGCCATCGACAACGCCATCGGCGGCGCTGAACCCGATCTGCCGGAGCAGGTCATGAAGCTGATCGGCCGGGTGGGCGGACTGGAGGCGCTGCGGCAGAAGCTGTGGCTGCTGGCGCTGGCTGTGCTGGCTGTGGCCGCGGTCAATGTGACGGCCAAGTACCTTTTCCGCGTCTACAATACGAAGGGCGCGGAAAGCCTGGTCAAGAGCATGCGGGATACCCTCTTCGGCCATATCAGCCGTCTGCCCTATGCCTGGCATATGACGCATCAGACAGGCGACATTATTCAGCGCTGCACCTCCGATATCGAGACCACCCGCAATTTCGTGTCCGAGCAGATGACCAACATCCTGCGCATCGTGGTGCTGCTGGTGATGTCCGTGGCCTTCATGCTGTCCATGAACGGGTGGCTGACGCTGATCGCCATGCTGCCCATCCCCGTGGTCATCTGGTATTCGGTCTATTTCCACAGGAAGCTGTCCTCCGGCTTTCAGGCCTGTGATGAGGAGGAGGGCCGTGTGTCCGCCCTGGTGCAGTAGAACCTGACCGGCGTCCGGGTGGTGCGTGCCTTTGGCCGTGAGCGCTATGAGCATGAGCGCTTCCGTGAAAAGAACGCCTACTACACGGGTCTGTGGGTGCGCCTTGCGGAGCTGATGAGCCGCTTCTGGAGCATTTCCGATTTCCTTTCCGCGCTGCAGGTGCTGCTGGTGGTGGCGGTGGGCGCCGTATTCTGCGTACGCGGCGACATGACCTCCGGCGAATATGTGGCCTTCATTTCCTACAATGCCATGCTCACCTGGCCCGTGAAGGAGCTGGGCCGTATGATCGCCGACATGAGCAAGGCCGGCGTTTCCGTGGGCCGCATTCAGGATATCATGGACGCGGAGGAGGAGCGGGACGATCCCGACGCGCTGACCCCCGATCTGCGGGGCGACATTTGCTTCGACCATGTGTCCTTCTCCTATGACGGAACCAACGAGGTGCTGCACGATGTGACCTTCCATGTGAAGCAGGGCACCACGGTGGGCATCCTGGGCGGCACGGGCAGCGGCAAATCCACGCTGCTGCAGCTGCTGGACAGGCTCTATGAGCTGCCGGAGGGACGGGGGAGCATCACCGTCGGCGGTACGGACATCCGCAGGATCCGGGTCAGCCATCTGCGCCGCGGTATCGGTCTGGTGTCCCAGGAGCCCTTCCTCTTCTCACGCACCCTGGGCGAGAACATCGGCATCACGGCGGACGCGCCCACGGAGGCGCAGCTTCGTGAGGCAGCGTCCACCGCCTGCCTGCTGGAGACGGTGGAGGGCTTCACCAGGGGCTTTGACACCGAGGTGGGCGAGCGGGGCGTGACCCTCTCCGGCGGCCAGAAGCAGCGCGCCGCCATCGCCCGCATGCTGATGCAGAACGCGCCCATCATGGTGCTGGACGATTCCCTGTCCGCCGTGGACACGGAGACCGACGCCCTGATCCGCCATGCCCTGGAGGAGCGCTTCGGCGGCGCCACGGTGTTCATCATCGCCCACCGCATCACCTCCCTGTCCCACGCGGATCAGGTGCTGGTGCTGGACCACGGGCGGGTGGCGGAGTGCGGCACCCCGGAGGAGCTGCGTCAGAGCGGAGGCATCTACAGCCGCATCGCCCAGATCCAGTCCATGTCGGGAAAGGAGGTCCGGTCCGATGTCTGAGAAGCAGGAGCGTCAGCTGCCCTTTTTCGGTATCCCGGCCATCTTCCCCTATGTGAAGCCCCACGCGGGGGCCATTCTTCTGATGCTTTTCATCGGCAGCCTGAGCTCGGTGGTGGACATTATCCTCCCCGTGTTCCAGCGCTATGCCCTGAACCATTTTGTGGCCCTGCGCACCCTGGATACGCTGGCGGTCTTTGTCCTGATCTATGTGGTGTGCATTGCCTTCCAGAGCCTGACGAATTACCGCAGCTGCACCATGGCCACCTCCACCGAGGTGCGCATCAACGCGGATCTGCGCAATGCGGCCTTCGACCATCTGCAGACCCTGTCCTTCAGCTATTTCAACCAGAACAGCGTGGGCTACATCCATGCCCGGGTCATGAGCGACACCTCCCGGGTGGGCACGCTCTTCTCCTGGAACCTGCTGGAGGGCACCTGGCATGTGGCCTACCTGGTGGGTTCCATTGTGGTCATGTTCCTGACCAACGCGCGCCTGGCCGCCATGGTCACGGTCATCGTGCCGCTCATCGCCGTGCTGTTCAGCCTCTTCCAGAAAAAGCTGGTGCGGGTGAACCGGTCCATCCGTGAGATGAACTCGAAGATCACCTCCGGCTTCAATGAGGGCATCACCGGCGCAAAGACCATGAAGACCCTGGTCATCGAGGACCGCATGGCCGGTGACTTCACCTCCGACACCGCCGATATCCGGGCCAGGTCCGTGCGCGCTGCCCGGCTCCGCGGCCTGTTTGCCGTCACCATGAACCTGGCCTCCTCCTGCGCGCTGGCCATCGTGCTGTGGCGCGGCGGTATGCTGGCCGCCTCCGATGTGGGCACCTTCTCCATGTTCATGACCTATGCCCAGAACATGATGGAGCCCGTCCGCTGGCTGGTGGATGTGATCTCCGACCTGATCACCACCCAGGTGAACATCGAGCGCTTCCTGAAGCTGATGGGCACCCGGTCCGAGGTGACGGACAGCGAGGAGGTGCGCGCCGTTTATGGCGACGCCTTTGAGGCGAAGCGGGAGAACTGGGAGGAGCTGAAGGGCGATATCGAGTTTGAGGATGTCACCTTCCGCTATCCGGACGGCGATGAGGATGTGCTGCGTCATTTCAGCCTGAAGATCCCCTTCGGGTCCACCGTGGCCATCGTGGGAGAGACCGGCGCGGGCAAGAGCACCCTGGTGAACCTGGTGTGCCGCTTCTATGAGCCCACGGAGGGCCGGGTGCTGATCGACGGCAGGGATGTGCGGGAGCGCAGCCAGCTGTGGCTCCATTCGGCCCTGGGCTATGTGCTGCAGACGCCCCATCTCTTCTCCGGCAGCGTCCGGGACAATCTGCGCTACGGCAAGGAGGACGCCACGGACGGGGAGATCCGTCAGGCCCTGCGGCTGGTATCCGCCGAGGAGATCGTGGACCGGATGGAGAAGGGCCTGGACACCGATGTGGGCGAGGGCGGCGGTATGCTCTCCACCGGCGAGAAGCAGCTGCTGTGCCTGGCCAGAGCCATCCTGGCGGATCCCCGCATCCTGGTGCTGGACGAAGCCACGGCCTCGGTGGACACCATCACCGAGCAGCGCATCCAGGAGGCCATCGACTCCGTGACGAAGGGCCGCACCGCCCTGGTAATCGCCCACCGCCTGTCCACCGTGCGTGACGCCGATGTGATCCTGGTGGTGAAGGACGGACGCATCGTGGAGCAGGGCCGCCACAGCGAGCTGCTGGAGCGGAAGGGCTACTACCACCGCCTGTATACCCGGCAGTATTAGGACGAGGCCATCAGTGAATTTCTGGACGGAAAAGGAGCGTAAACCATGCTGAAAAGGATGCTGCCGCTGCTGCTTCTGCTGCTGGCGCTGCCGCTGTGCGCCGGAGCCGCCGCGCTGGAGACGCTGTATGTCTCGGTGTATCCCTGTGAGGACGGGGCTGGGATGCCCGCGGACGCGGTGGCCTGGTACACCTCCTCCGGCAAAAAATATCTGCTGCTGCCCGGCGGCACCAACTGGAGCGAGGCCCGCGTCTGGTATGACGGCACCGCCGCGCAGCTGGAGATCGACGGCGTGGCCTATGCAAGCGGTGACAGGCTGACCGGCCTGACGGACGGTGCCGAGCTACAGGTGAAGGCGGGCTCGAAGAGCTGGAAGGTGCATGTGATGCAGGGCTCCTCCATCGGCGCGCTGTTCATCTCCACCGAGACGGGCTCCATGAAGAAGGTGGACCGCTCCAAGTATTATAAGGAAGCGGGCGCCCTCCGCCTGCTGGACGCCGACGGCAGTCTGCTCTATGACGGCGCTCTGGATTACCTGAAGCTGCGCGGCAACACCTCCTCCGTGCTGCCCAAGAAGAACTACTCCCTCAAGCTGTAGACCGGCACCGACCTGTATGGTATGGGCAAGGCCAAGCGCTGGGTGCTGCAGGGCAGCTACCGCGACAAGACCATGCTCCGCAACCAGATCGTGTACACCATGGCCTCCTATGTGGGCCTGCCCTACACGCCGGAGGTGGTGCAGGTGGATGTGTACTTCAACCATGAGTACAACGGCATCTATCTGCTGACGGAGAAGATCGAGGTCAACAAAAGCCGCGTGGACATCAACGATCTGGAGGCCGCCAACAAGGCCGTGAACGACCAGCCCCTGGACTCCTATCCCACCGTGGGCTATGCCTCCGCCAAGAAGGGACGCTACAAGGCCTACAACCTGCCCAACGACCCGGAGGACATTACCGGCGGGTACATCATCGAGTACGAGAACATGACGGACCGCTACAAGAGCGAGAAGTGCGCCTACCGGACCACCCGGGGCAAGGTGCTGCTGATCAAGGCCCCGGAGATCGTCTCATAGAACGAGATGAAGTACATCTCCTCCTTCATGCAGGGCTATGAAAACGCCATCTTTGCCTCAGACGGCATCGATCCCAAGTCCGGCAAGCGGTATGACGAGTTCGTGGATTTCGATTCGCTGGTGCTGAAGTATATGCTGGAGGAGGTCAGCATGAACTGCGACGGCAACGCCAGCAGCCAGTATTATGTGAAGCCCTCCGACAGCGAGAGCACCGTGGCCTTCGCCGGGCCCGCGTGGGATTACGACACCACCTTCGGCGACTTTGCCGCGGCCTCCCGGACCTATCTGCTGAACCCGAAGTCGCTGATCCACGGCAAGACCACCAGCGGCTCCCTCTGGTGGCCCCAGCTGTACAAGAAGACGGAGTTCGTGGCCGGCGTGAAGGAGGCATGGAAGGCAAAGTACAGCCATGCCATGCGCATCCTGCTGGGTCAGGAGAAGGATCCCCTGGGCCGCCTGCTGTCCGTGGATGAATACGCGGAGGCCATCGCGAAGAGCAATGACATGAATGTGATCCGCTGGCCCATCCAGCGGCTCAATTCCTCCAGCGTCAATCAGGCCAGGACAGGCTATACCGTCGCCGCCAATCTGGACTATCTGAAGGATTTCATGACCCGCCGCTATAACTATCTGGAGAGCGTGTGGGGAACGGCGGACTGAGCCTTTCCGGGTGCCCGTAAAGCGCGGGCACCCTTTCTGTTGCTGTATGCGGCGAAGGGAGGAGAACGGCGTGAAAAAACTGATCGTGCTTTGCCTGCTTGCTCTGTCGGCGCTTGGCCTTTCCGGCGGCGCCATGGCGGCGGGGACGGTGCTGTATGTGTCCGTCAGCCCCTGTGAGGACGGGAGCGACATGCCGGCAGACGCGGTGGCCTGGTATACCCGTTCCGGCGAGACCGATCTTCTGCTTCCCGGCGGCACCGACTGGAACGAGCTGCGGGTGTGGTATTCCGACCCGGAAGCCACGATGGAGATAGGCGGCGTGTCCTATGCCCATGGGGACAGGCTCCGGGGCGTTTCGGAGGGTGATGTGCTGCAGGTGAGATCGGGCTCGAAGCGGCTGCAGGTCACGCTGCGCCGGGGTTCGGCCATCGGCGCGCTCTTCATCTCCACGGCCTCCGGCAGCATGAAGAAGATCGACCGCAGCATTGCCTATAAGGAGGAGGGCGCGCTGAAGCTGCTGGACGGCGACGGCACGGTGCTTTATGACGGGACGCTGGATTATATCAAGCTGCGGGGCAATACCTCCACCGGCCTGCCAAAAAAGAATTACGGCTTCAAGCTGAGCCGGGGCACGGACCTGTTCGGCATGGGCAAGGCCAGGCGCTGGGTCCTGCTGGGCAGCTACCGGGACAAGACCCTGCTGCGGAATCAGATCGTGTACAGCCTGGCGGACTATGTGGGCCTTCCCTATACGCCCCAGGTGGTGCAGACGGATGTGTACTTCAACCATGAATACAACGGCACCTACCTGCTGGCGGAGCGCATTGAGGTTCAGAAGAACCGGGTGAACATCACCGACCTGGAGGAAGCCAACGAAAGCGTCAACGATGAGCCCCTGTCTTCCTATCCGCTCGTGAGAAAAAACTCCGGCAAAAAGGGCGGCTGGAAGGCCTATGACCTGCCATGCGACCCGGAGGATATCACGGGAGGCTACATCCTGGAGTTCGACAACCAGTCCTCCCGCTACGGCAGTGAGAAATGCGCCTTCCTGACGAAGCGGGGCAAGACGCTGCTGCTGAAGGACCCGTAGATCGTGTCGGTCGCGGAGATGACCTACATCTCTGCCTTCATGCAGGGCTATGAGAACGCCATCTTCGCTGAGGATGGCGTCGATCCGGATTCCGGCAGGCGCTATGATGAGTTCGTGGATTTCGATTCCCTTGTGCTGAAGTATATGCTGGAGGAATTCAGCATGAACAGCGACTGCAACGGCAGCAGCCAGTACTATGTGAAGCCCGCCGACAGCGAAAGCACCGTGGCCTTTGCGGGTCCGGCCTGGGATTACGACACCACCTTCGGCGATTATGCCCCGTCGGACAGGACATGGCTGCTGAACCCGGAATGGCTGCTGGCAGGCCGTCAGGTGGGGGACGCCCAGCTCTGGTGGCCCGAGCTTTACAAAAAGGCAGACTTCTTCGAGGGGGTGTGCCAGGCCTGGCGCGGGACCTTCAGCCGCGGCGTCCGGATCCTGCTGGGACAGGAAACGGACGAAACCGGAGGGCTGCTGTCGGTGGATGAATACGCCGCGGCCATTGACAGCAGCGCCGTGATGAATGCGATCCGCTGGCCCATCCCGCATCTCACCACCGGCTCGGCCAACGCCGCGCGCCCGGGCAGCACCATTGAAGAAAACCTAACCTACCTAAAGAACTTCATTTCCCGGCGATACGATTACCTGGAGAGCATCTGGAGCCCGCAGGAATGAGCGGGCTCCTTTTGCGCGCAAAAAAGGGAGAGCCGAAGCCCTCCCGGTGAAAGCGGATGGAAGCTCAGATCTTGAACAGCAGCTCGCCGTAGGTGGGGAAGGGCCAGCAGCTCTTTTCCACCAGGGGCTCCATGGCGTCGGCGGCGGCACGCACGCCCAGCATGGCGGGCAGCACGGTGTCCCGCTGGAAGGCGGCCTTCTGCAGCGCGCCCTCCTGTCGGGCGGAATCGGCCACGGCGGCCTCCAGCACGGCGATGCGTTCCGCCAGCAGGTCCTTGCCGGCGGTCAGCTTCTTCAGCAGGCCGGTCTCGGCCTCAAGGCCCAGCTCTCCGGCGAAGGCACGGATATCCGCGGCGTCCCGTGCCACCCTGGCGCTATAGCGCATCACGGCAGGCAGGATGTCCCGCTTGGCCATGATCAGCGCCGTCTCCGCCTCAATGTTGATCACCTTGCTGTAGTTTTCCAGCATGATCTCATAGCGGGACTGGATCTCGCTGGCGGAATAGATGCGGTGACGGGTGAACAGCTCCACATTCTTTTCTTTGATCAGATAGGGCAGGCAGTCCACGGTGGTGGGCAGGTTCAGCAGACCGCGACGCTTCGCCTCCTGCAGCCACTCCTCGGAATAGCCGTTGCCGTTGAACAGGATGCGCTTGTGGGCCCGGATCTCCCGCACGATCAGCTCATGCAGGCTGGCCCGGAAATCCGCCGTGCCCTCCAGCTCATCCGCGAACTGACGCAGGCTCTCGGCCACGATGGTGTTGATGACCACATTGGTATCGGAAATGGAAGCGGAGGAGCCCAGGGAGCGGAACTCAAACTTGTTGCCGGTGAAGGCAAAGGGAGAGGTGCGGTTCCTGTCCGTGGTATCCTTGGGGAACTTGGGCAGCACATGCACGCCGATGGCCAGCATGGTGTGCTCAGGGCCCACATAGGCGGTGCCAGCGTCCAGGGCCTCCAGGATGCCGGTCAGCTCGTCGCCCAGGAAGATGGAGATCACGGCGGGCGGCGCCTCGTGGGCACCCAGACGGTGGTCGTTGCCCGCGCTGGCCACAGAGACGCGCAGCAGGTCCTGATAATCGTCCACGGCCTTGATGACGGCCATCAGGAAAAGCAGGAACTGGGCGGACTCATAGGGGGTGCTGCCGGGCTCCAGCAGGTTGTAGCCGGTATTGGTGGACATGGACCAGTTGTTGTGCTTGCCGCTGCCGCTGACGCCGGCGAAGGGCTTCTCATGCAGCAGGCAGGCCAGGCCGTGGCGGGCAGCCACCTTGCGCATCATCTCCATGGTCAGCTGATTGTGGTCGGCGGACACATTGGTGACGGCATAGATGGGGGCCATCTCATGCTGGGCGGGAGCCACCTCGTTGTGCTCGGTCTTGGCCAGCACGCCCAGCTTCCACAGCTCCTCGTTCAGCTCGGTCATGAAGGCCTGTACGCGGGGCTTGATGGAGCCGAAATAATGGTCCTCCAGCTCCTGGCCCTTGGGAGGCTTGGCGCCGAACAGCGTGCGGCCGGTGAACACCAGGTCGGGCCGCTTCTCATACAGCTCCTTGTCGATCAGGAAATACTCCTGCTCCGGGCCCACGGTGGATACCACGCGGGTGGCGTCACGGCCGAACAGCTTCAGCACACGCAGCGCCTGCCTGTTCAGGGCCTCCATGGAGCGCAGCAGGGGCGTCTTCTTGTCCAGCGCCTCGCCGGTGTAGGAGCAGAAGGCGGTGGGGATGCACAGCACACCGTCCTTGATGAAGGCGTAGCTGGTGGGGTCCCAGGCGGTGTAGCCGCGGGCCTCAAAGGTGGAGCGCAGGCCGCCGGAGGGGAAGGAGGAGGCGTCGGGCTCGCCGCGCACCAGCTCGCTGCCGGAGAAGGACAGGATCATGCTGCCGCCCTCCTTGGGCACGATGAAGCTGTCGTGCTTCTCGGCGGTGATGCCTGTCAGGGGCTGGAACCAGTGGGTGTAATGGGTCACGCCCTTCTCCACCGCCCAGTCCTTCATGGCGTGGGCCACCACGGCAGCCACCTGCGGATCCAGATGGCGGCCTTCATCAATGGTCTTCTTCAGGGCCTTGTAGGTATCCTTGGGCAGACGCTCCTGCATCACCGCGTCATTGAACACCATGCTGCCGAACAGCTGCTGAATCGGTGCCATCACTGAGTCTCCTCCTGCTTGAATCGCTCCTGTAAAGCACAAAACGCCGCAAAACCTCATTGCCTGCAGCGTGATGCTCCGCCGCTCATGTTATCATGAAAGACAGCGTTTGTCAAGAATCATATAGCGGGGGCTTTGACCGAAATATCCAGGCCAAAACGCAGGACCACGCCTCAAAGGATGCGGACCTCATCGGGCGAGACCGCGCAGGGCAGCTCCAGCATGCCCACGCCCGCGGCCAGAGCCGCTGCCAGGGCCTCTCCGAAGGCGGCGTGGGTCTCCACATTGGGCAGCACACGGCTTACGCCCGGCATGGTGATGGCGAAGGCGATGCAGCACTCAAAGCCCCGGCTCACCGCGCCGGTCAGTTCACGCAGATGCTTCACGCCCCGTTCCGTCGGCGCGTCCGGGAAATAGCCGATGCCCTCCCGCTCAAGGGTGCAGCCCTTCACCTACAGCAGGATGCGACGGCTGCCGCACTCCAGGTAGAAGTCCACTCGGGATGCGCCGTAGGTGTATTCCGGCTTCAGCAGCTCTGGCACTCCGAAGGGGGAGCGCCCGCTCTAAAGCCATTCCTTCACCAGCGCGTTGGGCGCCTGACTGTCGATGTTCACCCAGCCCAGGCCCGGCTTCAGCACCGACACCAGATCATAGCGGGTCTTCCTGGCGGGATTCGTGCCCCCGGCCAGCACCACCTCGCGGCCCGGCAGCAACAGCTACCGGCAGCGGCCCGTATTTTTCACATGCACGGTCTCCGTCTGTCCGTCCAGCAGCACATGGGCCACGAAGCGGTTGGGCCTGTCCATAAAGATGGCGTGGCGCGTTCCTTCATATCTCATGGACACACCTGCCTGACACACCACGCGAGGCCTTTGGCCAGCCGCTCCGTAGGCTCCCGGAAATGATTGCCCGGATTCCATTCCAGCACGGAAGCAACAGCTGCCTGCCGCTCCAGCAGCGCCCGCTGCTGCCGGATGGCAGCGCCCACCTGCGACAGCACCGGATGCCGTGTCCTTTCCTCTCTGTCGCCCAGGCTCAGATACACGGCCCGGCACAGCGGCGGCTGTGATTCCGCAAATGCCGGCCAGCCCGGCAGCCAGACGGAGGGAGACACCGCCGCCACCGCCGCGAAGCGCTCCGTCCTGTAACCGGCCCACAGCGAGAACAGCCCTGCCAGCGAGTAGCCGCCCAGCACGGCGGGCATGGCTTCCGGCAGCCGCTCCCGGAGATACAGCGCTTCCGTCAGCTGGAGGACGAGCCTCAGCGTATCCTCCGCGCCATGTCCGAAGGCCTCATGGCCGAACACCGGCTCGGCATCCCAGGGCGACAGCTCCATGTTCCAGTCCCGCACAGGCAGCGCGGTCAGCGCCACAGGCACGGGGCACTGGGATGCCAGCAGCTCGCACAGCCGGGGCAGGCTCTCCGCCTCGTGGTCGCCTGTGGGCACCACGGCCAGCGCGCCAGGCGCTTCCGGCATATAGAACGGACACTCTCTGTCCCGGACCGTGACGGTTCCGTTTCGCATGAGCGGCACCCCCTTTCCTTATTGCAGGATTATACACCAAAGCATTTCGGAGGTAAAGCCCCGGCGGGCGTGAAAAAAACTGCCCGGCGGTATGTCGGGCAGTTGGGACCAAACGGAAAGGGCTCAGCCGTCCAGCTCCCGGTCCACCAGCTGCTGGAGCAGCACGGGATTGGCATTGCCTCCGGCCAGGCGCATAGCGGCGCCCATGAGCGCCTTCTTCAGCTGCACCTTGCCCTTGTGATAACCCTCCACCATGGCGGGATTGTCGGACAGGGCCTGCCGCACGAAGGTCATCAGCGCGGCTTCGTCATTCAGCTGGCGCAGGCCGCAGCGGTCCACATAGGCGGCGGGATCCTCTTCCTGCTCCCAAAGGGCGGCCAGGGCCTTTTTCGCTGCGCCGCTGTTGATGGCGCCCTGCTCCTGCATTTCCGCGATGGCCGCCAGGTGGGCGGGGCTGATGCGGATGGCAGCGCCCTCGCCGCCGGTCAGGCGGAAGACCTCGGTGATGATGAGGTTGGCCAGGGTGCGAACGGCTGCGGTATGGCCGGCCGCCTCCTCAAAGTAATCCGCCATGGCGCGGTCGCTGACCAGCTGCTCGGCGGCGTATGCGGTCAGGCCCCAGCGGCTGATGTACTCCGCCTTCCGCTGATCCGGCAGCATGGGCAGCTCGGCTCCCCAGGCAGCGATGGTGTCCTCCCCCAGCACGATGGGCGCGAGGTCGGGATCGGGGAAGTAGCGGTAGTCGTTGGCGTTCTCCTTGCGGCGCATGGAGCTGGTCTTGCCGGTGGCCTGGTCGAAACGGCGGGTCTCCTGTACGATGGTCTCACCCTTGCCCACGGCCTCCACCTGGCGGCGGTATTCCTCCTCAATGGCACGCTGCACGCTCTGGAAGCTGTTCAGGTTTTTCATTTCGGTACGGGTGCCGAAGGGCTCGCCGGACTTGTGGATGGAAAGGTTCACATCGCACCTCAGGCTGCCCTCGTTCATTTTGCAGTCGCTGACGCCGGTGTAAGCGATGACGGCCTTCAGCTTCTGCAGGTAGGCGATGGCCTCCTGAGGCGTGCGGATGTCCGGCTCGGACACGATCTCGATCAGCGGCACGCCGCAGCGGTTGCAGTCGATCAGGGTGCCCTTCTGGGGATCATGCACCAGCTTGCCCGCGTCCTCCTCGATGTGGATGCGGGTGATGCCGATGTCCTTGGGGCCGTTCGGCGTCTCGATGGTAACATGGCCCTTCAGACAAAGCGGCAGGTCATACTGGCTGATCTGATAGGCCTTGGGCAGATCGGGATAGAAGTAGTTCTTGCGGTCCTGCTTGGAGAAGCGGGAGATGGTGCAGCCCGTGGCCAGACCGGCCTTCACGGCATAGTGCACCACCTCTTTGTTCAGCACGGGCAGCGTACCGGGAAAGCCCATGCACACCGGGCAGCACTGGGTATTGGGCGCCGCGCCGAAGGTGGTGGCGCAGGAGCAGAAGATCTTGGTCTTTGTCTTCAGCTCCACATGGACCTCCAGACCGATGACCATCTCATAGCCATCCAGCATACGCCAATCAGCCATTACAGACGCACCTCCCCGCACACATCACCCAGAGCATTCTCCAGCGCAAAGCCCACGCGGTACAGCAGCGGCTCGGAGAAGGTGGGGCCCATCAGCTGCAGGCCCACGGGCATCCCCTCGCCGTCCGTCCCGCAGGGCATGCTCAGGGACGGGATGCCGGCAATGTTCACCGGCACCGTATGGATATCGCCCAGATACATCTCCATGGGCGACATGGTCTTTTCACCCAGACGATAGGCCGCGGTGGGGGAGACAGGCCCCAGCAGGCAGGCACAGTCCTTCAGCACCCGCTCAAAATCACGGATCACCAGGGTGCGCACCTGCAGCGCCTTCTTGTAATAGGCGTCATAATAGCCTGCGGATAGCGCGTAGGTGCCCAGCAGGATGCGGCGCTTGACCTCCGGGCCGAAGCCCTCGGAGCGGCTCTTGAAGTACAGCTCCTCCAGATCGGCATATTCGACGGTGCGGTGACCGTAGCGCACGCCGTCGAAGCGGGCCAGGTTGGAGGAGGCCTCCGCGCTGGACAGCACATAATAGGCGGGCAGCGCGTAGCTCAGGGAGGGCAGGCTCACCTCACGGATGACGGCGCCCTGCTTCTCCAGCTCCTTCGCGGCGTTCATGACAGCGGCGCGCACATCATCGGACAGGCCTTCGGCAAACATCTCCCTGGGCAGGCCGATCTTCAGACCCTTCACACCGTCCTTCAGCTGGCGGTTCATGGGCTGCCAGCTGCGGTCAATGGAGGTGGTGTCGCCGGGATCGTGGCCCACCAGCAGGTCCAGAGCCATGGCGTTGTCCCGCACGGTACGGGTCAGCGGGCCGATCTGGTCCAGGGAGGAGGCGAAGGCCACCAGGCCGCGGCGGCTGACGGCGCCGTAGGTGGGCTTCATGCCCACCACGCCGCAGAAGGAGGCGGGCTGGCGGATGGAGCCGCCGGTGTCGCTGCCCAGGGCCAGGGGCGCCTCCATGGCCGCCACGCAGGCAGCGCTGCCGCCGGAGGACCCTCCGGGCACCCTGTCGGTGTCATGGGGGTTGCGGGTGGGATGGAAGGCGCTGTTCTCGGTGGTGGAGCCCATGGCGAACTCGTCCATGTTCAGCTTGCCCAGCAGCACGCAGCCGGCAGCCTCCAGCTTCTCCCACACATGGGCGGAATAGGGCGGCACGAAGTCCTCCAGCATCCGGCTGGCGCAGGTGGTCTTCACGCCCTTCGTGCAGATGTTGTCCTTCACGGCCACGGGCACGCCGCAGAGGGCGGGCACCTTCCCGCCGGCCCTGCGCCGGGCGTCGGCCTCATCCGCCTGCTTCAGCGCCTCCTCCCCGCATACGGTGATGAAGGCGCCCACCTTCGGCTCCACCCGGGCGATGCGGTCCAGGCAGGCCTCGGTGGCCTCGCGGGAGGTGGTATCGCCCCTGCGCAGGGCCTCGGCCAGCTCCGTCAGGGACATGGAAGTCAGTTCCTTCTGAATATCACTCATGGTGTCCGCCTCCTCACTCAAAGGTCTTGGGCACATTCACGCAGCCCTCGGCGGAGGACGGCGCGTTGCTCAGCAGCAGCTCACGGTCGAAGCAGGGGACGGGCACGTCCTCCCGCAGCACATTCTCCGTGGGGATCACATGGGCCGTGGGGGGCACATCCGCCGTGTCCACGCGGGAAAGAGCCTCGGCGAACTCCAGGATGCTGTTCAGCTCGCCGCCCATGCGGATCTGCTCCTCCTTCGTCAGGGACAGATGCGCCAGCTCGGCCACCTGCTTCACGGCGATGGCGGGCTGGACCCTGCGCTTCTGCTGCCTGGCTTCGCCGGCGGAGGTGCTCAGCTTCAGTACCTCCAGCTGCTCGTCATCCACATGGCCGGGGGCGCCGGTCATCAGGCAGCTGGCGTCGCGGACCTTGGGGAAGGCGATGACATCCCGCAGGCTCTCGGCGCCCAGCAGCAGCATGACGAAGCGGTCCAGACCGAAGGCGAAGCCGGCGTGGGGCGGCGTGCCGTAGCGGAAGGCGTCGATCAGGAAGCCGAAGCGCTCGCGGGCGCTCTCCTCCGTGAAGCCCAGCGCACGGAACATGGTGGCCTGGATGTCGCTGCGGTGGATACGCACGCTGCCGGAGCCCAGCTCGGTGCCGTTCAGCACCACATC
>R14__coassemble_808_pt1 | contig 18806 bp, 23 predicted proteins | sample R14__metabat2_high_PE_034 | metagenome-assembled genome bin R14
GTGGCGGGTTGCCCGAAGGGCAAAGCGAAAGCGAAGCGACATGACCGGAAAGCCCTTGCAGGCGACATCCGCCCTGGTCGCCCGCCTCAGCGGGCGAAACCCCTGCGCAGCAATACCACGCAAGTCGCAAAAACGGCAGGCCCCGAAGGGTCCAGGGGCGACCGGAAAGCCCCTGGTCGCCCGCCGCAGCGGGCGAAACCCCTGCGTAGCAATACCACGCAAGCCGCAGGAAACGGCAGGCCCCGAAGAGTCCAGGGGCGCGATCCCGCCAGTGGCGGGTTGCCCGAAGGGCAAAGCGAAAGCGAAGCGACATGACCGGAAAGCCCTTGCAGGCGACATCCGCCCTGGTCGCCCGCCTCAGCGGGCGAAACCCCTGCGCAGCAATACCACGCAAGTCGCAAAAACGGCAGGCCCCGAAGGGTCCAGGGGCGACCGGAAAGCCCTTGCAGGCGGCATCCGCCCTCCTCGCCCGCCACAGCGGGCGAAACCCCTGCCAGTCATACCCATGGCGCAGCCAAAAACAAAACCTTCGGGGATCGGACCCCCGAAGGCTTTGTTTTTGGCGTTTGAGTGAAGTCAACAAACTGACAGGCAGCTGCCGACCGCAGGTCTCACTGCCGACCGCAGGTCCCGCAGGCCGCGATGGCTTCGATCTCGAGATCGGCGTCCTTGGGCAGCCTGGCCACCTGAACGCAGCCGCGGGCGGGAGCGGCATCCTTGAAGAACTCACCGTAGGCCGCGTTCACCTCGGCAAAGTTGTTCATGTCCTTCAGGAAAATGGTGGTCTTCACCACATCGGCCAGCGTGCAGCCGGCCTCGGCCAGAATGGCCTCAATGTTGTGCATGGCCTGACGGGTCTGGTCCGCAATGCTGCCCTCCAGCAGCTTGCCGGTGGCGGGCACGATGGCCAGCTGGCCGGACACAAACACCATGTTGCCGGCCTGGATGCCCTGGCTGTAGGGACCGATGGCGGCGGGAGCGTTCTTCGTGGCAAGTACCTTGTTCATGACAGTTTCCTCCTTATTATGTTGAGAATCCGGTTTCTTTGAAAAACCTCCCCCGAAGGGGAGGCTCATTTTGTTTCGGGAGATCAGTCGTTCAGAGCATCCTTGTTGATGACCCACTTGGCGTCGGCGATCCACTGCTCCAGCTGAGCGTCGAAGGCCTCGTCCTTCTTGTCGGCCAGCAGGCTGTCGTACAGGGTGTCGCGCACCTCGGACAGATCCACAGCGCCCTCGGTCACCTCAGAGGCATACTGCACGATGTAGTAGCCGTACATACCGGCTGTGGGCTGACTGTAATCGCCCACATTGGCCAGGCTCATGGCGGCGGTCACGAAGGGCGTATCGAAGCTGGTGAAGCCCTCGCGCACGGCGTAGCCGTCAGGCTTGGTGGTCATGCCGGGATCGTCGGTCAGCTCGGTCATCACGGTCACGAAGTCCTCACCGGCGTCCAGACGGGCCATGGCGGCGTCGGTCTTCTCCTGGATGTTGGCCAGACCGGCGGCGGAGGCGGCGTCCAGGGCTTCCTGATACTTCGCCTGCAGAGCCTGGGCCATGGCATAGGCCTTCACGTTCTCATACAGGGTCAGGGTATCCTCATCCTCGGTGGCGGGGAAGGTGTCCTCCGTGGTGGCCGTATAGGTGGGCACCACGATGGTCTCGCCCAGGTCGGTCATGGTGGTGGCCTGCTCGGCAGCCTCGGTCACGGTCACGGTCACATAGAAGGTCAGCTCCTCCAGATCGGTGGCGGTGGCGCCGGTGACGGCGGTGGAGGCGGTGCTGGCGGCGCTGGTCTGGCTGCTCACATTGGTGCGCAGCGCGGTGGTCAGGCGCAGGTCGGCCTCCTCATACTGGATCAGCAGATTGCGGACCATGCGGTAGCCGGCGGGACGGTAGTACACAGCGGTGCCGTTGTTCACGCGGGTGCCGTAGGTGTTGGGGGTGGACTCGAAGGTGGTCTTGTCGGACTCCACCTTGGAGGCCAGCTCCGTCTCCAGCTCCTCGTCGGTGACGGTGATATCGGCGGTCACGGCGTCCTCCAGCTTATCCTCCAGCGTGGTGCCGGCGGCGGACTCCTCATCGGTGAGGGTCAGGCCCAGGCTGGCGGCCTCACGGTTGATGATGGCCTCCTGCTGCAGGCCCTCGATCACGGCATCCTGCGCGTCGGAGATATTGTCGGCGCTGGTGGTGTCGAAGGAGTAGCCGAACATGCTGTAGTAATAGGACATGTAGCTCAGATAGTAGTTCACCTGGGACTGGACCTCAGCCTTGGTGTACTGTACTTCACCGTCCAGGGTAATGATGGCGCGCTTCTGGTCCACGTCGTCGTGCTTCACGACCAGTCCGCAGCTGCTCATCAGCAGGGTCACAGCCAGCAGCATGGCCAGCAGAGCCTTCTTCTTCATTGCAAGATCTGCTCCAATCTTATCGTTATTCGGGGAATAAACCGCTTTACATTATAACGCAATATCGGTCGGGATGCAAGAGCGTTTTTCAGGGAATTTTACGTTCACGGGGAATGTGTTGCGGTCAATGGCTGCTGCCGTCGGGCACTTGTCAGGCCTGCCTGCCCATTTTTTCTTTTTTCCGCTTGACATCATCGCGGCTTCATGCTATCATGCTAAAGCATTAAATCGCGCGCGGCATCCGTGCGCATGACGGAGGTATTTTTTATGAAGAAGCTGCTTGCTCTGGTGCTGGCCCTGGCCATGTGCGTTACCGCCATGGCAGCCTTTGCCGAGACCGATTCCGAGTATGTGAAGGCCAAGGGCACCCTGGTGGTGGGCATCACCGATTTCGAGCCCATGGACTACCGCGACGCCGACGGCAACTGGATCGGCTTCGACGCCGACCTGGCCGCCCTGTTCGCCGAGAGCCTGGGCGTCACCGTGGTGTTCCAGGAGATCGAGTGGGACAACAAGGTGCTGGAGCTGAACGGCCAGATGATCGACTGCGTCTGGAACGGCATGACCCTGACCGATGAGGTCATGGCCGCCATGGGCTGCTCCGAGGCCTATATGGTCAACGCCCAGGTCATCGTCATGAACGCCGAAAAGCTGGCCGCCTATCCCGATACGGTGGAGATGTCCGAGCTGGCCGGCCTGTCCTTCGCGGTGGAATCCGGCAGCGCCGGCGCCGCCTGCGCCGGGGAGCTGGGCTTCACCGCCGTGGAGGTCACCAGCCAGGCCGCGGCCCTGATGGAGGTCGCCGCCGGCACCTCCGACGCCGCCATCATCGATCTGCTGATGGCCCAGGCCATGACCGGCGAGGGCACCGGCTATGCCCAGCTGGACTACGGCTTCGCCCTGAACAGCGAGGAGTACGGCATCGGCTTCCGCACCGGCTCCGACCTGGTGGACCTGGCCAACGCCTTCCTGGAGGAAAAGGCCGCCGACGGCACCGTCAACGAGCTGCTGGTAAAGTACGGCCTGATCGCCGAGTAATCCCTTCCGCACCCTCAGGGGGGAGCGCAACGCTCCCCCTTGCTTTTTGTCGACAGACCCCGAATGACGATTCCGGAGGAAGGCTATGGAACTGTTTCTTCAGCAGCTGCCCATCGTGTTCAACGCGCTGAATGTGGGCTTTCTGCAGACCCTGCGGCTGTTCTTTGTGACCCTGGTCGGCGCGCTGCCGCTGGGCCTGGTCATCTCCTTCGGCTCCCGGTCGCGGTTCTCGCCGCTCCGGGTGCTGACAAGGCTCATCGTGTGGATCATCCGCGGCACGCCCCTGATGATCCAGCTGCTGATCATCTATTACTTCCCCGGCCTGGTGCTGAAGAGCAACATCTGGGGCAGCGGCGAGAGCGGCCGCTTCATGGCGGCGGCCATCGCCTTCATCATCAACTACGCCTGCTATTTCTCCGAGATCTACCGCGGCGGCATCCAGAGCATCCCCGTGGGACAGGAGGAGGCCGGCCTGGTGCTGGGCATGACCCGCTCCCAGATCTTCTTCCGGGTGAAGCTGCTGCAGATGATCAAGCGCATCGTGCCGCCCATGTCCAACGAGATCATCACCCTGGTGAAGGACACCTCCCTGGCGCGCATCATCGCGCTGCAGGAGATCATCTGGGCCGGTCAGTCCTTCATGAAGGGCAACTCCGGCATCAGCGGCGCCATCTGGCCCCTGTTCTTCACCGCGGTCTATTACCTGGCGATGAACGGTCTGCTGACCTTCCTGCTGGGCAAGCTGGAAAAGAAGCTGGACTTTTTCCGCTGAAATACGTCTTTTCGGAGGAGGAAACGACGATGTCTATCCTGCAGGTGGAAAACATCCACAAGAGCTTTGAGCGCACCGAGGTGCTGAAGGATATCAGCTTCAGCATGGAGCAGGGCGATGTGGTCTCCATCATCGGCTCATCCGGCAGCGGCAAGACCACGCTGCTGCGCTGCCTCAACTTTCTGGAGCAGCCGGACGGCGGGCGCATCCTGGTCAACGGCGAGGTGCTGTTCGACGCGGCGGACCCCCAGACCCTGAAGGAAAAGGAGATCCGGCGCAAGCGGCTGCACTTCGGCCTGGTGTTCCAGTCCTTCAACCTGTTTCCCCAGTACACCGCCCTGGAAAACGTGATCCTGGCCCGCCGCCTGCTGGCGAAGGAGCAGAAGCTGGCGGTGACGGAGGAGCAGCTGCGGGAGGAGGGCATGACGCTGCTGCGGAAGATGGGCCTGCAGGAGCGGGCCACCCACTATCCGCACCAGCTGTCCGGCGGACAGTGTCAGCGCGTGGCCATCGCCCGGGCCCTGGCGCTGTCGCCCGATATCCTCTGCTTCGATGAGCCCACCTCCGCCCTGGACCCGGAGCTGACCGGCGAGGTGCTGCGGGTGATCCGTGAGCTGGCGGAGCAGAACACCACCATGATCATCGTCACCCACGAGATGGCCTTCGCCCGGGATGTGGCCGGGCAGGTCATCTTCATGGACGGCGGCGTCATCATGGAGCAGGGCACCCCGGATCAGGTATTCAACCATCCGCAAAAGGCCAGGACAAAGCAGTTCCTGTCCGGCTACGCGGGCACGGGGGCCGTCTGAGGCCACCGAAAAGAGCCTTCCCGGCGCGGGAAGGCTCTTTTCGTATGCGGTCTCAGTATTTCAGCGCCTAAAGGCGAACGGCATTCACGGCGTGCTTCATGGTCACCGTGCGCACGCGGGCGCGGTTGCCCTTCAGCAGCAGGTGCAGCGTGCGGGTGCCCTTTGCCGAGGCCACGCCCACGAACACCGTGCCCACAGGGGTCTCCTCCGTGCCGCCGTCCGGGCCGGCCAGGCCGGTGGCGCTGACGGCGATGTCCGTGCCCAGCAGCCTCCGGGCGCCCTCCGCCATGGCGGCGGCGACCTGGGCGCTGACCACGCCGTGCTTTTCGATCAGCTCCGCCGGGACGCCCGCCAGCAGGGTCTTGGTATCGGTCTGATAGGTCACCAGGCCGCCCCGCACCACGCTGCTGGCGCCGGGGATCTCCACCAGACCGGAGGCGATGAGCCCGCCGGTCAGGCTCTCGCAGGTGGCTACGGTCAGGCCCTTCGACTTCAGGACCTTCACCGCCGATTCCGCCAGGGAGCCGCCGTCATCCTCCCGGATGTCGTAGATCACATCGCCCAGGCGGCCGCGCACCTCCGCCAGCAGCGGCGTCAGCATGGCCTCGGCCTCCGCCCGGGTGTCCGCGGCGGCGGTGGCCCGCAGCTGGACCTCCGCCAGGGAGCAGTAGGGGCTCAGGCTGGGGTTGGCCCGCTCCTCCAGGTCCCGCAGCCGCTGGTCCGCCTCGGATTCCCCCATGCCGAAGATCCGCACATAGCGGCTCACCAGCACCCGGCCGCTGCGCTCCTGAAGCCAGGGCTCCACCTGCCCTATGAACAGGGGCTCCAGCTCACAGGGCGGGCCGGGGAGATGGATCACCACCCTGCCGCCGCCCATGGGCACGATGGCGCCCGGCGCCGTGCCGTTTGGGTTGGGCAGGATGAGGGTGTCCTCGGTGAACATGGCCTGGCTCAGGTTGTTCAGGGTCATGCCCCGGTGCAGCTCCTGAAAGCGGGCCCGCACCATGGCCTCGGCCTCCGGGCGCAGCACCAGGGGCTTGCCCGCCACCTTCGCCGCCACCCGCTTGGTGATGTCATCCACCGTGGGGCCCAGGCCGCCGGAGGTGATCACCGCGTCCGCCCGGGAAAGAGCCAGACGGTAGGCCTCCTCCAGCCGCTCCTCATTGTCGCCCACCACGGTCTGATGGTATTGGGTGATGCCCAGGGCGCTGAGCCGCCGGGACATGAACTGCGCGTTGGTGTTCAGTACCTGGCCCATCAGCAGCTCCGTGCCCACGCAAAGGATCTCGGCGATCATGCTTTGCCCTCCTTCAGCAGCTCAATGGCCCGGGTGGCGGCGATCTGCTCTGCCTGCTTCTTGCTGCCCGCGGTGCCCCGGGAAAGCTCCTTCCCCTCATGCAGCACCGCCACGGTAAATTCCGGGGCATGGCTGGGGCCGCTGACAGAGAGGGTCTCGTAGGTGGGGGTGGCGCCGCCGCCCTGCTGCAGCAGCTCCTGCAGGGCGCTCTTGGCGTCCTTCACCGGCTGGGGGATGTCGTCCGGGGCCGGCCATACCCGCCTGATGAACGCCCGGGCCTCGTCCAGCCCGCCGTCCAGATAGATGGCGGCAATGATGGCCTCCAGGGCGTCGCACAGCACGCTGGGCTTCCTCGGCCCGCCGGAGAGCAGCTCCCCGTGGTCCATGCGCAGGGCCCGGCCCACATTCAGCCGGGCGGCAATGATGCTCTGGGTATGCTCGCACACCAGCAGCGCCCGCAGGCGGGTCAGCTCGCCCTCCTGGCACTCCGGGTGCTCCTCATACAGGATCTCGCCCATCACATAGCCCAGCACCGCGTCCCCCAGAAACTCCAGTCGCTGGTTGTTGGGCAGGCCCATGGAGGGATGGGTCAGCGCCTCCCGCAAAAGAGAGGCGTCACGAAAACGGTAGCCAAGGGCCTTCATCAGCTGTTCCATATGCTCTTCTCCTGTCCGCAGCCTGAACGGAAGCGGCAGCGCGCGCAGCCTCTGTTCAGATTGCCGAGCTTCTCAAAATATCCCCCGGCCTCGCAAAAGGCCGGGGGAGGGGTGCCGCGCAGATTACTTGTGGGCCTCGATGTAGTCCACCACATTGCCCACGGTGGTCAGCTTCATGATCTGGTCGTCCTCGACTGTGATGCCGAACTGATCCTCCAGGTCCATGATCATGACCATGATGTTGGCGCTGTCGGCCTTCAGGTCCTCGATGAGGCGGGTGTCACGGGTGATCTTGGCGGGGTCAGCCTTCAGCTGACGGGCGATGAGCTCCTTCACGGTATCGAAAAGCATGGGAAATACCTCCTTGTATAATATGATGGCAAATGAATGGTTGCCTTAACCCGGATGACCGGGGTCAAGCCTCGTTGGCGGGGAGCTTCTTCACCTGCTCCTCAATGATCTGCACCACCTGGCCGTCGATCATCTTTTTCAGCTGACCGATGGCACAGGCGAAGGCGTGGCCGTTGCTGGAGCCGTGGGCCTTCACCACGGGGGCCCGCAGGCCCAGCATGGGCGCGCCGCCGATCTCGTCGGCGTTCATCAGCTGCTTCACCCGGGCGAAGGCGGGCTTGGCCAGCGCGCCGCCGATCTTGGAGCGGGTATCGGCCATGATCTCCTTCTTGATGATGCCCAGCAGCGTCTTGCTGACGCCCTCCATGAACTTCAGCACCAGGTTGCCGGCAAAGCCGTCGCACACCAGCACGTCCGCCTGGTCATTGGTAATCTCACGGGCCTCCACATTGCCCACGAAGTTGAAGGGGCCCTTCTCCATCAGGGGATAGGCAGCCTTCACCTGGGCATTGCCCTTGTGGGCCTCGGCGCCGATGTTGATCAGGCCCACGCGGGGGTTCTCCATCCCCATGACGCAGCGCATGTAGGCGTCGCCCATGATGCCGAACTGCACCAGATACTCCGGCAGGCAGTCAATATTGGCGCCGCAGTCGATCAGCAGGAAGAAGCCCTTGCCGTTGGGCATGAGGGGCGCCAGCGCGGGCCGGTCGATGCCCTCCACGCACTTCAGGATGGCCAGACCGCCGAACATGTTGGCGCCGGTGGAGCCCGCGGACACAAAGCCGTCGGCCTAGCCGTTCTTCAGCATGGTCATGCCCACCACCGTGGCGGAGTTCTTCTTCTTGCGCACGCCCATCACGGGGGACTCATCGTTGCTGATGACCTCCGGCGCGTCCACCGTGCGGATGCGGCCCCGCACATCGTCGCAGTCCTTCAGCAGCGGCTCCACCTGCTGCAGATCGCCGGCCAGGATGATCTCCATGTCCGGGTACTTCCGCAGGGCCTCAATGCTGCCCTCCACCGTGCAGCGGGGGGCGTTGTCTCCGCCCATGGCGTCCACGAAAATCTTCATTATAATGAAACCTCCCTGTCTCTGACCGTTCAGTCCCTGCGGCCTGCCAGGCTCTCATGCTCCTGATGCACATCCGAGAGCATGGCGCCCACATAGCCCTCCAGCTGGCCCAGCATGCCTTCCATATAATCGAAGGTCTTGCTGCGCAGCTCGGCGGCCTCCTCCTGGCTCTGCCGGCGGAGCTGCTCCGCCTCCTGCTGGGCCGCCTGGTACACCTGCTCCTGGCTCTTCAGGTGCTCGGCCTCCTGCCGGGCCTGCTGCAGGATCTGCTGTCCGGTCTGCCTTGCCTGGGCGTCGGCCTGCTGCACCATCTGCCTTGCCTGGGCATCCGCCTGCTGCAGCAGCTGCCTCGCCTGGGCATCGGCCTGCTGCACCATCTGCTGGGCCTGCTGACGGGCCTGCTGCGTCTCCGCGGCCACCTGCTGCTGCTGCTTCTGCAGCTCGGCCTGCACACGGTCCGTATCCCGGCGGGCGGTCTCCCGCAGGGCCTTCGCCTCCTCGGCGGCGGCGGCGCGGATGGTCTCCGCCTCGCCCACGATGGCGATGGCCCGCTTCACGCTCTGGGGCAGCAGCTTCTTCACGGTATACAGCTTGTCCAGCAGCTGGGAGGTGTTCAGCAGCTTCATGTCACGGCTGAACATGTAGGGCTTGGCCTCACCCAGGAGGCCCTCCATCTCGTCCAGCAGCTCCACGCACTGCCGCACCTCCTCAGACTGCACGCCGGTCTTCGGCTCGGTGCGGGGAGCGGCCTTCTCGGCCATGACGGCGGCCTGCTCCTCCGGAGGCAGCTGCTGCCGCTTTTCGGCGGCTGCTTCCTGCCCCGTGACGGGGGCCATCCGGGCCGATGTCTGATAGGTCCCGGCGTTGCGCTCGGTGCGCCGCTCGGGGCGTCTTTCCTCTGCCATGGGTTCACACTCCAGTCCAGTTCCTTCGGGCCGCGGCCTCGGCGAAGCGCGCCCGGATGTCTTCCTCGATGCAGGCAGGCACATAGCCCGTCAGCGGCGCGCCGTAGGAGGCCAGCTCCCGCACGGCGGAGGAGGACACGGCCATATGCTCCGGCAGCGCCGTGAGGAACACGGTCTCCGCCTCCGGGCACAGCCGCCGGTTGATCAGGGCCAGCCGCTGCTCCGCCTGCCAGTCGCCGCCGTCCCGCAGGCCCCGCAGCATGGCGCAGGCGCCCACCCTTCGGGCATACGCGGTGGTCAGTCCGGACCAGCTGTCCACGCTGACACCGGGCATATCCCGCGTACATTTGCGCAGCAGAGCCTCCCGCTCCGGCACGGTGAAGCAGCCCCGCTTGTCCGGGTTGTGGGTGATGACCACGATGACCCGGTCGAACAGGGTCAGCCCCCGGCGGAGGATATCCAGATGCCCCTCCGTCACCGGATCGAAGCTGCCCGCGTAGATGGCCGTACGCTCCATGTCATGCCTCCGGGCTCAGCGGCTCGAAAAACGATATGCCGCAGTAGCCGTATTTTCGGGTATCGGTGCAGGCCCAGCCCTCGGATACCAGGGGCGGCTGTCCTGCCTTGTGCTCGATGACCAGCAGCCCGCCCTCCGCCAGCAGCGGACGCAGGGCCGCGGTCACCTCGCTCAGGTCGGTCATGGCGTAGGGCGGGTCCAGCAGCAGCAGGGAGAAGCGCTCCCCCGCCAGCTGCCGCAGCGCCTGCCGCCAGTCGCACATGAGCAGTCTTGTCCTGTCCGTGAAGCCCAGCTTCTCCACGTTCTTCTTCTCGCAGAGATGGGCCGCCCGGTCATGGTCCACCAGCACGGCAAAGGCCGCTCCGCGGCTCAGGGCCTACAGGGAGAGCCCGCCGCTGCCGGAGAAAAGGTCCAGCACCCGGGCCTCCGGCAGGCGCCGCTGCAGGATGTTGAACAGGCTCTACCGCACCCTGTCCAGGGTGGGGCGGGTATCCAGCCCGGCGGGCGCCTCAAAGCTGCGCCCCCGGGCGGAGCCGGCGATCACGCGCATGGGCAGACCTCCGTCAGTTCAGCTGCTGGGGCTCGCGGGCCTGCAGCTTGCGCTTATGCTCCTTCTTCGCCTTCTTGGCGGCGCGGCGCTTGCCCTGGGCGATATCGCCGTGGACACGGGCGCGGGTCTTCGGTCCCTGCAGATAGCCCAGGCCGTAGCACACCGTGGGCAGCAGCATCACCAGGGGAGACACCCGCTCCAGGATCAGCATGGCGTCCATGTTGCTGGAGTTGAAGATGTTGACCCAGGGCATGATGTTCACGCGCACCAGGATGCGCAGGATGTCCTCCAGCGTCAGGCCGCCGGTCACGTTGTAATAGCTGACGGCGTCGGTGACCTCGCTGTGGCCCGTCAGGCTGCTGACCCAGGAGGGCAGCGCGCCGAAGCCGGACATCTGCCGCTGGGTGATGCAGGCAAACACGATGGCGCACAGCACATAGGGCGCCACGCCCACCAGGGCGATGACGAAGCCCTTCAGGGGATGATAGCAGCAGTCCTGCTCACCCTTGTGCAGGTCCTCGCCGCGGTTCAGGCGGTTCTGCAGGATCTCGCCCTGGTTCACCGCCTGGGTGCCGCTGCCCAGGCCGAAGGAATAGTAGATCAGATAGCAGCCCAGCAGCAGAGCGGCGTTCAGCACGATGCGGATGAGATCGTTGGAGATGAGCATCATCAGGCCCATCAGCAGGAAGGCGATCATCAGCAGCACCTGGCCGCCCATAAGGCCCAGGGCGGCCTTCATGCACAGGGAGTCCCAGGGCTTGCCCTTCAGGAAGGGCTTGGGGATATAAACGGGCTGGTCCTTCTTCTTGGCGCCGGCATTCGCGGCAGTCTTGGGCTTGAGGGAGGGCTTCTTTTCCATGGGCGATCCGTCCTTTCAGCTTCGCTTGGTATGATGGGTTTTCCGAAAGACAGCCACCTTTCATTCACACAGGCAGTGGATCCCGTCCCCGTCCGCGCACAGCGTCAGGGGCTGATCCCAGGGGTCACAGGGCACGCGCTCCGTCCACTGGTGAAGCAGGGCCACGCCCATTTTCACTCCCGGCGCGCCGGTCAGCAGCCTGTCATAATAGCCGCCGCCCTTGCCCAGCCGCATGCCGCCGCGGTCTATGGCCTCCAGCGGCACCAGCACCAGGGTATCCTCCGTCAGCTCCTCCACAGGAGCGGTCTCCGCCGGCTCCGGGATCCCGTAGGCCCCCGGCACCAGCTCTTCCATGGCTTCCACCCGGCGCAGCGTCATGACGCCTTCCCCCTCCACCCGGGGGAGCAGCAGCCTCCGCCCCGTACGCAGGGCGTCGGCCAGCACAGGCGTCACATCGGCCTCGCGGGCCATGGGCACATAGCCGCAGACCGCGCCGCAGCGGGCATAGGCCTGAGAGGCCAGGATGTGCCCGCACAGGCGCAGGCTCTCCTCATCCCGCCGGGCCCTGCCCGGAAAGCGGCTCCGCACCTCACGGCGCAGCAGCTGCTTCTCAGTCATCGACCCACTCCCGGTCCACACGGCCCGTGGCGGAGAGCAGCAGCTCATAGCTGATGGTCCCGGCCCAGGCGGCCAGCTCCTCGGCGTCGATGACGGCGTCGCCGTCCCGACCCAGCAGGGTGACCTCATCGCCGGGGCGCACCTCGGGCAGGTCGGTCACATCGGCCATCAGCTGGTCCATGCAGATGCGGCCCACCACAGGCACCCGCTTTCCGCGGATGATGACCCGAGCCTTTCCGGTCATGGCACGGTGATAGCCGTCGCCGTAGCCGATGGCCACGGTGGCGATGCGGGTGGGCTTCTCCGCCTGCCAGGTGCGGCCGTAGCTGACCGTATCGCCGGCCTGGGCGGTCTTGACATAGGTCACGCGGGTGTGCCAGCTCATGAAGGGCTTCACGGGCATATCCGTCTTCACGGGCGGATAGCCGTACAGGGTGATGCCCATGCGCACCATGTCGAAGGCGGCCTCGGGCATCAGGCGATGGATGGCGGCGGAATTGGCGCAGTGCCGGATGATGCCGCCGGGCAGCAGGTCGGTCATGGCCCTGAAGCGCTCCAGCTGCAGCCGGGTAAAGGTCAGGTCGCCGTCGGCCCTGTCGCAGTCGGCAAAATGGGTGAAGGCGCCGGTGAGCTTCAGCTCGGGCCGCCTCTCCAGCACGGAGAGCAGGGCCTTCACCTCGGCCTCATTGCGGACGCCGATGCGGCTCATGCCCGTATCCAGCTTCATATGCACATCCAGGGTCAGGCCGGTTCCCGCCAGAGCGTCGGCCAGGGCCTCCGCCACCCCGCAGTCCGTCACGGTGAGGGTGACGCCCAGCCTCGCGGCGGTCACGGCCTCATCGGGAAGCGCGGCGCCCAGCACCAGGATGGGGGCCCCGATGCCCTTCTCCCGCAGGTCCGCAGCTTCCTTCAGCAGGGCCACCGCCAGCCAGGAGGCGCCCTCCTCCAGCGCGGTCTTCGCCACCTGATACGCGCCGTGGCCATAGGCATCCGCCTTGACCACCGCCAGCAGCATGGCTGTTTCGGGCACGGCCCTGCGGATGGCCCGCACGTTCTGCCGCAGCACTCCCAGATCAATGACCTTTCCCGTCATTCCGGTACGCCTCCAATCATAGTCCCATGTATTATAGCACACAAGTCGGCAATTGAAAAGAGGAAAAAACCTGCGTTCGGGACCTGCGGTCGGCATTTGCCTGTCAGCCCGGGGTTCCGTCTGCAGACGCCAAAAGCAGCACCCTTGGGGGCCCGATCCCCAAGGGTGCTGCTTTTGGCTGCGCCTGCGGTGGGGGGAGGCCTGTGTTTGGTGTGCTCTTCTTCTTCCATGCTGGTATGGGTGGGCCGGGCCGCCCCCTACACCCCATCTCTTCGCCCGCCGCGGCGGGGCAGACAGATGCCGCAAAAACCTCCCGGCTTCGGCAGGAAAAGCGAAACAAATCGCGAAAAGCATAAGATGGCATATTTTCGGCAGGAGGAACGCACATGAGCCGCAGAATGCGCATCAGCAGGGATGTTCTCAAAACGCTGGACAGCTTCGGACTCCGTCAGACGGAGGTGGATCCCAGGGACCGCACCATCGTGCCCGGCATCGGCGAGCCCGCTGCGGAGAAGGAGCCCGCTCCCGAGGTCCGGGGCTTCACCGTGGCCTGGCGCACAGACAGGGGCAAGGTGCGCCAGAACAACCAGGACGCTGTCATCTGCGACGGCGCGCTGGTGGGCGTGGCGGACGGCATGGGCGGACATCAGGGCGGCGAGGTAGCCTCGGCAGGCCTGCGGGACCTGCTGACCGATCTGCTGAAGGACAAGCCCTGCGACCCCCAGACGCTGGCCTCCGCCGTGCGCATCGCCAACCGCCGGCTGTTCATCCGCAGCCAGGAGGACGAGCATCTGCGCGGCATGGGCACCACCCTGGATGTGCTGTGGATCGGCGCGGAGAGCGTGTACTGCGCCCATGTGGGCGACAGCCGCGTGTACCTCCTGCGGAACGGTGAGCTGAAGCAGATCACCGACGACCATTCCATGGTGATGGAGATGTACCGTGCCGGGCTGATCACCGCGGAGCAGGCGGCGCACCACCCCATGCGGAACATCATCACCCGGGCCGTGGGCACCGAGAGCGGCGTGGATGTGGATCTGATCAGCACCGCCCGGCAGAAGGGCGATGTGTGGCTGGTCTGCTCCGACGGCCTCCACGGCATGGTGAAGGATGAGGACATTGCGGACATCCTGGGCCGGTACGCGCCGGAGGAGGCCGCGGGGGAGCTGCTCTCCCGGGCCATGGCGGCGGGCGGCCTGGACAACATCAGCCTGGTCGTGGTGCTTGACAGGGAGGGCGTCCAATGAGCGAGACGATCCTTGCCGGGCGCTACCGCCTGGTATAGCTGATCGGTGAGGGCGGCATGGCCCTGGTCTACCGTGCCATCGATCAGAATACGGGCCACAATGTGGCCATCAAGGTGCTGAAGCGGGAGCTGAGCCAGGACAGCGACTATGTGATCCGCTTCCAGCGCGAGGCCGAGGCCGCCTCCAAAATGACCCACCACAACATCGTGAACCTGCTGGATGTGGGCATGGACGGCGCCGACCGTTACCTGGTGATGGAATATGTGCAGGGCATCACCCTGAAGGAGCTGATCCATCAAAAAGGGCGGCTCCCGGCGGCCACGGCGGCGCAGATCTGCATCCGCATCCTGTCAGCCCTGCAGCATGCCCATTCCCAGGGCATCATCCACAGGGACATCAAGCCCCAGAACATCCTGGTGGCCAACGACGGCCATGTGAAGGTCTCCGACTTCGGCATCGCCCGCATCGCCAACAGCTACACGCTGACCAAGGACGACAGCGTCATGGGCACGGTGTACTACTACTCCCCGGAGCAGGCCAGCGGGCAGAAGGTGGAGGCCACCAGCGACATCTACTCCACGGGCATCGTGCTTTACGAAATGCTGACGGGCCGGGTGCCCTTCACCGGGGACACCCAGGTGGCCATCGCCATGCAGCACCTGAAGGCCAGGCCCGTGCCCATCGAGCAGCTGGCGCCGGATGTGCCGCCGGCGGTCATCCGGGTATGCATGCGGGCCATGGCCAAGCAGCCGTCCAATCGCTACCAGACCGCCCGGGACATGGCCACCGACCTGCACATGGCCCTGCAGGGCCGCGTGGGCGAGATGCAGCCGGAGCTTCCGGAGGACACCGCCTACACGCCGCCCGCCCGCAAGGAGCCGCCCCGTCAGCCCCAAAAGCAGGCCCAGCCGAAGAAGACCGGCCCGGCCCATCCCGGCCAGGTCACCCGCCAGCGGAAGAAGCCCGAGCCCCGCACGCTGCTCCGCTGGGCCGCCACCGCGCTGGTGAGCCTCATTGTGTGCTACGGCCTGTGGATCGGCTGCCAGAGCATCATTGAGCAGGTGACCAACTCCACCCAGGTGCCGGACCTGGTGGGCATGGACGTGTCCACCGCCGAGCGCACCGCCACCCGGCAGGGGCTGTACATCGAGATCATTGAGGCCAACCATGCCACGGTGCCCGCCGGCACCCTGTTCCAGCAGGAGCCGGAGGCCGACACCACCATCCGCAAGGGCAGCACGGTGCGCGTCACCATGTCCATGGGCCCCGCCAGCCTGACGGTGCCCACGGTGGTGGGCAGCACCCTGTCCGACGCCATCTCCCAGGCCCAGGCCATGGGGCTCACCATCACAGTGGTGTCCTATGAGGTGTCGGAGGAGGTGCAGGCCGGCAAGGTCATGAGCCAGATCCCCGATCCCGGCACGGCCTGCCAGGCGGGGGACATCATCCAGGTCAAGGTATCCGGCGGCCTGGTGAACATCCCGGACGTGCGGGGTAGCACCCTGGCCGCCGCCAGGGAGACCCTGACCAACGCGGGCCTAAATGTCAGCGGCAGCGTCAGCTACCGTGACACCACGGACACCTCCCAGCACGGCCTGGTGGCCGCCCAGAGCCCCACCGAATCCACCGCCGTCATTCAGGGCACCACCGTGTACCTGACCCTGTATCAGGTACCCGGCCTGACGAAGAGCGCCGAGGTGATGCTCTCCCTGCCGGAGCGGAACGAGACCCTTTCCGTGCGGGTGACCCTGGTGGTGGACGGCATGGAGACCACCATGGTTCAGATGAATGTGGAGCCAGAGGACAGCCGCCATCCCATCGTGACCCTCACCACCCAGATCGCCGGCGACTACACCTACCGCGTCTACCTGAACGGCAGCTTCGCCTATCAGGAGACCGCCACGCTGGAGTAAAGCCCGCCTCACCGGGCCGGCAGAGCCGGAATCCCAACGAATGACAGGGAGGAATCTCCACGCCTGATATCAAAGACACCGAAAAGGACACCGAAAGCACCGAAGCCCTGCCCAGAGGCACCCTGATCCGCGCCATCGGCGGCTTCTACACCGTGATGGGCGAAGACGGCCTGGAGTACACGCTCCGCTGCAAGAAGAAGTTCCGCCGCATGCACCTCTCCCCGCTGGTGGGCGATGAGGTACGCTTCAGCCCCGGCGAGGGGGAGGAGCATGGCTGGCTGGAGGAGATCCTGCCCCGGCGCAGCGAGTGCGTCCGTCCGCCGGTGGCCAACGCGGAGCTGCTGGTCATCGTGGCTGCCCCCGTGCCGGAGCCCGATCTGCTGCTGTGCGAGCGGCTGCTGCTGCGGGCCCGTATGCAGCGCATGGACACGCTGCTGGTCATCAACAAGTGTGACCTGGACCCCAGCCTGGCCCGGCGCATGACCGACGAGATGGCCGGCTCCGGCATCACGGTCTGCGCCGTGTCCGCCGTGACAGGCGAGGGGCTGGAGGCGCTGCGGGGTCTGCTGCTGGGCAGGCTGTGCTGCTTCGCCGGGCAGAGCGGCGTGGGCAAGAGCACTCTGCTCTCCCGCCTGCTGGGCATCGACCTGGAGACCGGCACCCTCAGCGAAAAGATCCAGCGCGGCAAAAACACCACCCGTCAGGCCGAGCTGCTGATGAGGAACGGTCTGCGGGTGCTGGACACCGCCGGCTTCAGCCTGCTGGAGCTGGACGGCGGCATGGATCCCGTGACCCTGAAGGACTGGTATCCCGAGTTTGCCGAATACGAGGGGCAGTGCCGCTTTCAGCCCTGCCTGCACGACCGGGAGCCCGGCTGCGCCGTCACCGCCGCCTGCGCCGAGGGCAGGCTGCACCCGCAGCGCGTCGCCCGGTACCGTGCCCTGCTGAGTGAAGTAAAGGAAGCCTGGAGGAATCGCTATGATTAAGGTCGCTCCGTCCATCCTGGCCGCGGATCCGCTGCGGCTGGAGGAGTCCGTCCGGCGCATGGCCGACGCCGGCTGTGATCTGCTGCATGTGGACATCATGGATGCCCACTTCGTGCCCAACCTGTCCTTCAGCCCGGCCATCACGGAGGCCATCCACCGCCGCTTTCCGCAGCTGAAGCTGGATGTGCATCTGATGATGGACAACCCGGCGGAGTACCTCCGGGCCTTTGCGGAGGCGGGCGCCTGGAGCATCACGGTGCATCAGGAGATCCCCGGCGGCGCAAAGCCCGTGCTGGAGGCGATCCGCTCCGTGGGCCTGCGCACCGGCCTGAGCCTGAAGCCCGGCACCCCCGCCGGGGCCGCCCGGGAGCTGCTGCCCCTGTGCGACATGGTGCTGGTGATGACCGTGGAGCCGGGCTTCGGCGGCCAGCGCTTCCAGCCCGCCATGACGGAGAAGCTGCGGGCGCTGCGGGCCATGGGCTACACCGGCGCTTTGCAGGCCGACGGAGGCGTGAAGCTGGAAAACCTGCCCCTGCTGCGGGACGCCGGGCTGGATGTGGCCGTCATCGGCACCGCCCTGTTCCGCGCCCAGGACCCCGCCGACTACATCGAAAGGATCCATCAGCTGTGAGCGAAATGAAAAGGACCTGTCTGCCGCTGGGCATCCTGGGCGCGTTCATGGGCCTGCTGTGCGGCGCGGCGCTGTGGACGCTGGCTGCGCGGTACCTGCCCTTCGGCGTGGCCGTGGCGGGGATCGCCGCCGCCCTCCTGTGCCGGCTGGGCTGGACGCTGCTGCGGGGCCCCAAAAAGCTGAGCCGCCTGCTGTGCCTGCTGCTGTGCGTGCCGCTGTCCATTGCCCTGGGCACCGCCGGGCAGCTGCTGCTCACCGGCCTGGACGGCTATGAGGAGGCGGTCACCTCCGCCTATGACGAAGCCATGGATGAGGCGGTGGCCTCCCATCCGGAGAAGCTGCAGCCCTCCGTCCGGCGCAGGCTGGAGGAGGCCAATCCCCGGGAGGACTATGAGCGTCAGCTGCGGCAGGACATGCCGCCTCTGACCTACGCTCTTTAGCTGCTGCCGGAGCAGCTGAAGGATGCCGAGCTGATGGCAGACATCTGGCCGGACGCCCTGGTGGGCCTGCTCTTCGGCTGGCTGACTGTGATCATGCTTTGCAGCCCGACCCGGACCTGCGGGACCTGCGGTCGGCAGTGACCTGGACCTGCGGTCGGCAGTGACCTGGACCTGCGGTCGGCAGTGATCTGACAGCACGGCTCCTTCTTCCATGACGCAAAAACGGAACCCTCAGGGGCCCAATCCCTGAGGGTTCCGTTTTTTGCTGCGTCGTGATATTGCTTGTCCGGGGTTTCGCCCGCTGCGGCGGGCGAGGAGGGGGCTTTGCGGTCGCCCCTCCACCCTTCGGGGCCATCCGTTCCTGCGGCTTCGTGGTATTGCTGCTCCAAGGGTTTCGCGCCTGCGGGCGCGAGGCGGGGCTTTGCGATCGCCCCGCCACCCTTCGCATCGCCTCTTTTGCGGGTTGCGTGGTTTTGCGGCGTAGAAGTGTGTTCCCTTTTGCGGCCGGCCGTTCCTCCGCATCCGCTTGCCCTCCGCGCCCGCAGGCGCGGCCTGGCCTGGCTGCGGCGGGGCACGAACGTTGGAGGGCATCGTGCGCCGACTGTGAGGTGGATCCCTTCCGCTGAAAGCGGAAATCAAAGGGAT
>R14__coassemble_830_pt1 | contig 18467 bp, 24 predicted proteins | sample R14__metabat2_high_PE_034 | metagenome-assembled genome bin R14
CCCCGCACCCCCAGCCTTCCGGCATCCAAACAACAATGGAGTGGAGTGTAATTCATTGCAAAAGAGGACCGTACCCGATCGGTACCGGGGTACGGCCCTTTTTCTCAACCGAGATAGCCCTTCAGGATCCTCGTCAGCTCATCCAGATTGATGGGCTTGGCAAGGTGGTCGTTCATGCCTGCCGCAAGGGCGTTCTTTTTGTCCTCCTCAAAGGCGTTGGCCGTCATGGCCACGATAGGGATGCCGGCCTTGAAGGGATCGTCCAGGGAGCGGATCCGCCTGGCCGCGCCGTAGCCATCCAGATTGGGCATCTGGACATCCATTAGGATCAGGTCATAATAGCCGGCCGCCGCTCTGGCCAGCATATCCACGCAGATGACGCCGTCCTCCGCGCGCTCCACCTTCGCACCGGTCTCCTCCAGGATCTATGTGGCGATCTCCGCGTTCAGGTCATTGTCCTCCGCCAGCAGGATCCTGCACCTGCTCAGGTCCAGGCTGATGTCCGTGAGGGCTTCGGCCTTCCGCAGCGCGCTCTCGGAGGAGATCCTGTGATAAAGCCGCACGGTGAAGGTGGTGCCCCGGCCAAGCCTGGAGGTCACCCCGATGCTGCCGCCCATCAGGTCGATCAGCTTCTTGACGATGGGCATGCCCAGTCCGGTGCCCTGGATCCTGCTTTCGGTGGCCGTGGTCTACCGGCTGAACTCCTCATACAGATGGGGCAGATAATCCTCCGACATGCCGATGCCCGTGTCCGATACAGTGGTCTCGTACAGGGCAAAGCCGGGCCTGTCCGTGGGCAGCTCCTTCAGCAGGATCGCCACGCTCCCGCCGGCGGGCGTGTACTTGTACGCGTTGGAGAGCAGGTTCAGGAAGATCTCCTGCAGCTTCAGGGCGTCGCAGAACACATAGCGGTGCTGAACATCGATCTCCCGCCTGAAGCCCAGGCCCTTGGAGGCCATCTGGGACTCAAAGGCCGCGAAGATGGCGTCGTTCATGGTGTAGGCGTCCCAGGTGGTCTCATCCAGGGCCATGGCGCCGTTCTCGATCCTGGCCATCTCCAGCACATTGTTGATCAGCTCCAGCAGGAATTCGCCGGAGCTTCTGATCTTCTTCATGTAATCCGCGATCCTGTCCGGCTCGCCGGCGTGCTTCTCCATCAGCGTGGTATAGCCGATGATGGCATTCATGGGGGTGCGGATATCATGGGACATGTTGAACAGGAAGGTGGTCTTGGCCCGGCTGGCGGCGTCCGCCCGGGAGATCGCCTCCCGCAGGCGCTGCTCCTCCTCAAAGCGCAGCTGCTCGGCCTCCGTGATATCCCGGATGCCGACGAACATATGCTTCTCGCCCGGCGCCTCCTCATGCAGGGTGAAGCGGCCCTGGTATTTCCGGACGCTGCCGTCCGGCACGGCGTCATACTCGATGGTGAATTCCCGCTGCCCGGCGAGGACCTGCCGCAGCTGCGGGAGCGCGGTGGCCAGCAGGAAGCGCTTCCGGTCCTTTTCGGCCACGACCCGCTCGGCAAAGGCCAGGATGCAGCTGCTGTAATCCTCCGCCTCGCTCCACCTTCCCAGCGGCGCTTCGGTCCCGTCGTTCAGAAAATACTGAATCTCCTTCTCCGTCTTCAAGTCCACGTCGATCAGGCAGACATAGTCCTCCGTCACCGCCCGCAGGATGGAGGATGTATGCCTCAGCCGCAGCTCCTCCTGCGCCTTCTTCACCTGCCCGGTCACATTCTTGTAGCCCATGACGATGCGGTCGGTCTGCTCATCATCGACCCCGGAGATCGTCATCTGCACATATTCCATGACATGCTGCTCGTTATAGCGGCGGAAGGTGACATGGTAGGTCTTTTCGGTGGCCACCCGGCTGCGGATGCGAAGCTCCTCACACTCCCGCAGATACATCCTGTAATCCTCGGGAACCACATACCGGTCGGCAAACTCCCGGATCGTGGCCTCGTAATCCAGATTGCCCGAAAAGGCGTACCGCATGCTCTTTGAGACCTCATTGTTGAGGGAGTAGGGCAGCATCCTCTTCAGGTCGAAATCGATCAGGTAGATGGAATTGTACTCCCCGCTGAGGCCGCGGATGACCTGGGCGGCGCGGCGGTCCTCCTGCGCCCGGAGGTTCTTGTCGGTGGAATCATCCACGAACACGCAGAACACGTTCCCGTACTTCGCGGTATGGGCGAGGTGGCCGTAATCCATGATCCAGCGGATGCTGCCGTCATAGCGCCTGATGCGGTACTCCACATAATCCAGGTTGCTGTCGCTGCGGTCGATGCAGCTCCGGATGGCCAGCTCGCTCCGCTGATAGTCCTGGGGATAGACAAAGCCACGGAAGGTGCCGCCGGTCATCTCGTCAAACTGCTCCCGGCTCTGACAGCCGCAGATCCGGAGCATATGCCTGTTGACATAGAGGATCTCCTCGTCCCCGTAGGCCTTATAGATGAAAAAGCCTCCGGGCAGGTGATCGGCGACCTGCATGATGACCGGAAGGGTCTGTTCATTCAGCGTCAGCTCATCCGCCATATACCCGCTGAAATCGGAATAGGCGCTTTCCGTGTTTTCCACAGCATCGTCCCCCTTGCATCGAAACCGGTCTGTGCGGCATACTGCCTGTATTCGATTTTACCGCAGAATGTGGATGAAATCAACAGTTGATTGGAAAAAAAGGCTTGATGAAACGAAAAAAAAGACTGCTTTCTCAAAACCCGTTGTTTAAAACAAAACGCCGGAGAGAAGAAGCTCTCCGGCGCTTTGACAAAGGCACGGCCTCAGGGGATCTGCCAATTCTGAATGGCCGCCCGGCAGATGCGGTCGATCTCCTCCCGCGCGGCGCGGCACTCCTCCGGGTACTGCCGCTCCACCTCCCACATTTTGCCGAACAGGAGCTGTGAGCCGAAGGGCAGCAGCTTCTTCACCATACCCTGTGGGAACTGGTAATGGGAGCACTTCGGAAACACATGGATGTCGATGCCGTAGGCGTAGCCGGCGTCCAGGAGGCGCTTCTCCAGCCGCCGGGCCATGGCGCCGCTGTCGCAGCCGGTGTCCGTGTCCGCCCCGAAGGAGCAGATGTGGGCATGGGAGCGCTCCACCGGCAGGAGGGTCTCCTCAAAGCCGGGCAGCGACTCATAGTATCTGCAGAGGTCCAGGGCGTCCACGAAATTCTTCTGCCCCTTGCCCATGCGCAGCAGCTCGCCCATCCGCTCCGCCGTCAGGCCGGTGGGACAGTAGGGCACCTGCCTGCCCTGCCAGGTGAACATGGAGCAGCCCGGCGCCGGACGCATTCCGATCTTCACCGTATTGTCCATGTAGAAGCCCTCCGTGTTATAGTCCTCGGTGGCAAAGGAAAGCACCAGCGTCAGCTCGGGGATATAGCTGGCGGCGGCAAGGGACACCAGCGAGGTGGTGGAGGCCCCGGCAATGCCGACCCGGGTGCTGCCATGGGCCAGCAGCCACCGCGCCATATCCTGAATGCGCTCCAGCGGGAAATCATGCCAGCCGTCATAGGGCTTGCCGTCCAGCGCCGGAATAAAGGTGGCGGCGTTGCAGCCGCTTGTATGCACGAAGCTGATGGCGGCCCTGGTGATCAGGCCCGTATCCGTCGCGCCGCCAAGCGCCACGATGATAGTCCTGTCGGTGGTCTTTGGGTTGGGCCAGTAATGCCAGCTGAAGCCGCCGTTCTGAATGGTCTGACTCTTCATCTCACAGGCTCCTCCTATTCATTTACGCGTTTCCGCTGCCCTTCGGCCCCTGCACAAAGCGGAAGTCGCATCTGGCGTCTCCGCGGCAGCAGGTGCCGGTGCGGGTGAAGGTGATATCCGGCAGATGGGAATACATGAACTCATCGATACCGCAGTACATACAGGCCAGGTCGTTCCTTCCCAGGCCGTTCAGGATGGTGGCGAAGATGCACTCGGTGGTGTCGAAGGCCAGCAGGTTCTTCGGGCCCTTCACCACCTCGGAGGTAAAGCCGTGGCCGTTGGCGCTGCACATCAGCTTCGGCAGCGCCCTGCGCAGGATGGGCCACAGGGGGCGGATGCCGAAGAGCTTCTCATATTTTTCCCGCTGCGGACGCATGAAGTCCTCCATCCAGGTGCGGACCTCATCCAGGGCCTCCTGCCGCGTCATGCCATGGGCCTCGTCGTATTCGCAGACAGCCACGGAGGTATAGATGTTGCACAGGTAGCCGTACAGCGGCGGATACTCATAGGACCTGTACTCCCGGATCAGCTCCCCCACCCGCTTCAGGATATAGGCCTTTTTCTCTTCGGTGCCGGCGTCATACAGATGGACCAGACGCCCGTTCCGGATCATGTTCTCCGGCTCATAGAGCTTCTTCATGACGGTTCTCCCCCATGCTGCCCGCGCATTCGGTCGTCTCATTCGCCGTTAGAGGCAGCTAACACCGTCAGTATAGCACATCCGGCCGCAAAATCATAGGGGTGTTTGAAAATTTCGGATCAATGTAAAAGCATATGGGAGCTTGAGCCCGAGCCTGCGGCGCGTTGCTGCCGCCGGAAGACGGCCCGGTCCTGTCATGCCGCAGCCCTGTCCCCCTGCTACCTTACCCGGCTGCGGGGAAGGGGAAACGAGAGCGGGGCTTCGCCCCCCACACCTCCTTTATGATGCCCTTCGTCCATCAGGAACAGAAAGGGACGGCAATCCCGCACGAACTTACACGGAGCCGAAAAAAGGAGCAGCGGCCCTTCCGGGGCCGACTGCTCCTATGCTTCCGGGGTTCTGATTTTTGCCGAAGAGGCTCAGCCGTTCTCCCGCTCCTCCGTACACAGCGGAAGCACATTCACCGGCGCCACGCCCAGCTCCGCGGGCATCTCCTGCTGCCGCTTCTCCTTCGGCAGCCGCCACCAGATATTTTCGGTACCGGCCGCCTGACGCTGATAGCGGAACTCGATGACCCACTCAAAGGGCTCCTCCATGTCAGCGGCAAAGGTCACCGGGAAGCGGTTCTGCGCCACCCTGGGGCCGAAGTAATGGGCGCGGATGCCCACATGGGTGGTCTCCTCCGGCACTGGAAGGGCGGTCTCCAGGGTAATGCCCCAGTCCGGCACCAGCAGACTGTGCCCGTCCACCCTTCTGGCCGGGGCAATGTTCTTGCAGCCCGTCAGCCTGGCGGCATGCACCGTGCCCGGCGAGGCGAACAGCGCTTTGGTGGCCACGGGCTGCCCCAGCCTGCCGGCGTCCATCACCGCCAGACGGTCGCACATATGATAGGCCTCATCGCGGCTGTGGGTCACCATCAGCACGGGGCCGCCGTAAGCCCTCAGCACGGAGAGCATCTCCGTCTGCAGGCGCATGCGCAGGTGGGTATCCAGCGCGGAGAAGGGCTCGTCCAGCAGCAGCAGCCTCGGCCTGTTCACCAGGATGCGGGCCAGGGCCACACGCTGCTGCTGACCGCCGGAGAGCTGGTGGGGCCGGTGCTTTTCCAGCCCCTCCAGATGGAAAAGGGCGACGGCCTCACGCAGCGCCTTCTCCCGGGCGGCCCTGTCCCTTTCCGCGTGCAGGCCGCAGAGGATATTCTGCTCCGCCGTCATGTTGGGAAACAGCGCGTAATTCTGGAAAAGGTAGCCCACATGGCGCTGCTGCGGCTTCAGGCTGATATGCTTTTCCGAATCGAACAGCACGGTGCCGTCCAGCACAATGCGGCCCCTGTCGGGCCTTTCAAAGCCGGCGATGCACTTCAGCGTCAGGCTCTTGCCGCAGCCGGAGGCGCCCAGCAGGCCGGTGATGCCGTCCTCCGTCTCAAAGCGTGACCGCAGCCGGAAGGGGCCCAGGTCCTTTTCGATATCCACCAGCAGGCTCATGCCTTCACCGCCTTCTTCTGCCTGTTCTCCAGCATGTTCACGGCCAGCAGCACCACGGTGGAGATGGCCAGATTGACAAGCACCCAGAAGAACGCGGCATCATCATTGGTCTGATACAGCTGATAGACCGTGGTGGAGATGGTGGCCGTGCGGCCCTTGATGTATCCGATCAGCATGCTGGTGGCGCCGTATTCGCCCAGGGCCCTGGCAAAGGCCAGCACGAAGCCGGCCAGGATGCCCTGACGGCAGGCAGGCATGCGGATCCGCCAGAAGATATAGGTGTTGCTGAGGCCCAGCGTCTGCCCGGACCAGGCCAGGGTACGGTCAAAGGCCTCGAAGGCGCCCCGGGCCGTGCGGTACATCAGCGGGAAGGCCACCACCGTCGCCGCCAGCACCCCGCCGTACCAGGTCATGACCAGCTTGATGCCAAACCGGCCGAGCCAGATGCCCAGGGGCTGCCTGACGCCCACCAGCAGCAGCAGAAAATAGCCGCAGACCGTGGGCGGCAGCACCATGGGCAGGGTGAGGATCACATCCAGCGCGCCCTTGATCAGCCGGGGCAGCCTGGCCACATAGTAGGCGCAGAGGATGCCCAGGAAAAAGATCAGCACGCTGGAGATGGCGGCGATCCGCAGCGAGTTCCACAGCGGATACCAGTCCACCGAGGCCAGTGAAGAAAGGTCCATGGCTTTGCCTCCCGTCAGCATTGTCCGTTCAAGCCCTGCCCCGAAGGACGGCCCCGACCGGATCCGGGCAGGAGAAGGTGTTCGTGTTGCCGTCCATATAGCGGATGTACGCCTCCCTGTCCGGGAAAACGGGCCGGTACGCGTCATGCACCCGGCGGGTCAGCGCCGCGCCGTTCTCCAGCAGCGCCAGGGCGTGGAGCGCGAAGAGCTTGGCCGTCACGATGTAGGCCTCCTCCGGATCCGTCACATCGAACGCCGCGCTGTGCAGGCTGCCCACCGCGCCGCCGGTCTTGAAGGACAGCACGGGCAGCAGATGCTGCAGGTCGCCCACATCGCTGGAGCCGGCGCTGTGGCTCGCGGGATCCATCAGGGTGATCTCCCGCTCCGGCAGGGCCTCCCGCGCCAGGGAGACGATCTCCTCCGGCGTTTCCTGGCTGAGACAGGGCAGATAGCCGGGCATGGTCTCGATGGTGCAGCCCGCGCCCAGGGCCAGGGCGCCGGCCAGGAAGGAGCGGTCCGTCTTCAGCGCCGCGTCCTCGATGGCGGCCTTTGTCTTTCCCCGCACCAGGGTCTCGATCACGGCCCGGTCCGGCACCACGTTCACCAGGCTGCCGCCTTCGGTCATGATGGGATGCACCCGGACGCAGTCCTGATCCCGGAAGGTCTACCGGTTCATGGCCAGGGCCTGCAGGCCCAGCGCGGCGGCGTTCAGCGCGTTCACGCCCTTCTACGGCGCGGAGGCCGCGTGGGCCGCTCTCCCGGTATATGTCATGATCTTGGAAACGAAGCCGTTGCCGCTCCTGCCGCCCAGCTGGATGCCCTCGAAGCCCGTATGATGGGCCACGCACACCTGCACCCCGTCAAAGGCGCCGATTCGGAGCAGCTCACACTTGCCGCCGCCATAGGCGATCCTTCCTTCCCGCATCAGCTGCTTCTTCCATTCCAGCTCGCCGTACTCCTCCGCGGGCACGCCCATGAACAGCACCTGCCCGTCCAGCGCCCCGGCGATCCGGGGATCGGACAGGGCGATGGCCGCGCCGTAAACGCCCGCCAGCTGGGCATGATGCCCGCAGCAGTGGGCCGCGCCGGTCTCCTGCCAGCAGGAGGGGCAGGCAGGGATGGCCAGCGCGTCCATCTCGCCCAGCAGCGCGATGGTGGCGGTCCCGGCCTTTTCCGGATTCAGCGCCGCCCGGACACCGGTCAGCGCCAGTCCCTCCCGGGTCTCAAGCCCCAGGCCGCGCATTTTTTCCGCAAAGGCGCCGGCCGTTCTGTGTTCCCTGTAGCCCATCTCCGCGTGGCAGCGGATATCGTCGGCAAAGGCAAGGATCTCCTCCCGGTGCTCATCGATGAGCCGGAGGATCAGCGCGGCTTTTTCATTCGGCATCACAGTCTCTCCTTATTCACACAGATGGCAGGCCACGCTGTGCCCGCTCCCGGTCTCCCGCAGCACTGGCGCTTCCGTCCTGCAGCGCTCCGTGGCATACCGGCAGCGGGTGCAGAAGCGGCAGCCGCTGGGCGGATCCAGGGGACTCGGCAGCTCACCCGAAAGGATGATCCGCTCCCTGCGCCGCCTGACGGTGGGCTCCGGGATAGCGGAAAGCAGCGCCTGGGTATAGGGATGGGCCGGGTGGCTGTACAGCTCGGTCCGGTCCGCCTCCTCCACGATCTGGCCCAGATACATCACCGCCACCCGGTCGCACAGGAAGCGTACCACGCTCAGATCATGGGAAATGAACAGATAGGAGATCCCCTGCTCCCGCTGGATGGCGCGCATCAGGTTCAGCACCTGGGCGCGGATGGAGGCGTCCAGCGCGGACACGGGCTCATCGCAGACCACCAGCGAGGGCCGGCAGATGATGGACCGGGCGATCACCACGCGCTGCCGCTGTCCGCCGGAGAGCTCATGGGGATACTTCTTGATCTGCCCGCCGGACAGCCCCACATAGCGCAGCAGCGCCTCGGCCCGCTCCGCCCGCTCCTTTTTCTCACCGATGTCGAAGGAATCCAGCGGCGCGATGACGGACTGCAGCACGCTCATGCGGGGATTCAGCGCGGAATAGGGGTCCTGGAAGATCATCTGCAGCTGCCTGCGATACGGCAGCAGCGCCTTCTCGCCGAGCCCCTCCAGATGGCTGCCTTGAAAGATGATCTCTCCGCTGTCCACGGGGTGGAGCCGGAGGATGCAGCGGCCCAGCGTGGACTTGCCGCAGCCCGACTCCCCCACCAGGCCCAGCGTCTGCCCCTCATGAAGCCGCAGGCTGACGCCGTCCACCGCGTGAAGGACCTTGTTCCTTGCGGGATCCAGGTGCTTTTCGGTAACGAAATATTTTTTCAGGTCACGGACCTCCAGCAGCTCAGACATCCGCCTCACCGTCCTTCCCGGCCAGATGGCAGCGCACCGTGCGGCCGTCCGCCAGCGTGACCACGGGGGGCTTCACCGTCCGGCACTGTTCGGTGCAGCGGTCGCAGCGCTCCGCAAAGCGGCAGCCCGGCAGCTCCACCGGCGGCGGCACCGTGCCCTCGATGGTGGGCAGCACCTCCACATCGGTATCCAGCCTGGGCAGGGCCCGGAGCAGCCCCTGGGTGTAGGGATGCCTGGGCTCCTCCAGGATCTGCTCCACCGTGCCGTACTCCACCATCTCGCCGGCGTACATCACCATCACATCCTCGGCCATCTCGGCCACGACCCCCATGTCATGGGTGATCATCAGGATGGACATGCTGCTGTCCTACCGGAGCCTGCGCATCACGTCCAGCACCTGGGCCTGGATGGTCACGTCCAGCGCCGTGGTGGGCTCATCGGCGATGAGCACCTTCGGCTCCACGGACAGCGCCATGGCGATCATGACCCGCTGGATCATGCCGCCGGAAAGCTCGAAGGGATACTCCCCCATGCGCCGCTCCGGCTCGGAGATCCCCACCTTCTCCAGCATGGTGACCGCCTTCGTCAGAGCCTCCGGGCGGGTCATGCCGGTGTTGGCGCAGAGCATCTCCACCATCTGATCCGCCACCGTCTTCACCGGGTTCAGGGCCGTCAGCGGGTCCTGGAAGATCATGGCGATGCCGCTGCCGCGCACGGAGCGCATTTCCCGGTCCGACAGGGCGGTCAGCTACCGGCCCTCCAGCTTCACGGAGCCGGACAGCACCTTGCCCTGCCCCTTCGGCAGCAGGCGGACGATGCTGTTGGCTGTCACGCTCTTGCCGCAGCCGGACTCGCCCACGATGCACAGCACGCTGCCGCGCTTCAGGCTGAAGCTGACATCCCGGACCACGGTGACCCAGCTTTTGCGGCCTTCACGGAAGCCGACCGACAGATGATCGACTGACAGAACATCCTCCCGCATGGGGCACCTCCTTTACACCAGCTTCAGCCGGGGATCCAGCGCGTCGCGGATCCCCTCGCCCACAAAGTTGATCGCCACAATGGTCACCACCAGGCAGATGCCCGCCGGCAGCCACTGCCACTGCCGCGTGGTCAGCACCACAAGGCTGCCCGCAGCCTGGATCAGGTTGCCCCAGGAGGCCTCAGGGGGCTGGATGCCCGCGCCGAGGAAGCTGAGGCCGCTCTCCAGGATCATGGCCTGGCTGATGCGGAACGCCATGCTGGTCCACAGGGGCGAGATGGCGTTGGGCAGGATATACTGCAGCAGGATGCGCCACTGCGGGATGCCGATGGTCCGGGCGGAGGTGATGTAGTCCCGCTCCCGCTCCACCATCACATTGGCCGCCAGCAGGCGGGCCGCCTGGGGCCAGCCCAGCACGCCGATGATCAGCGTGATGGACCACACCGAGGTGCCGAACAGGGCCACCGTGACCATCACCAGGATCATGCTGGGGAAGGAAAGGAACATATCCGCCAGTCGCATGATGACAGAGGAGGCGGCGCCCCTGTAGTAGCCCGCGATCAGGCCCAGCGGGATACCGATCAGCACGCTGATGACGGCAGAGCCCACGCCCACCAGCAGGGAGTTCTGTCCGCCGGCAAGCAGCCTGGCGAAGATATCACGTCCGGTGCTGTCCGTGCCCAGCAGATGCCTGGCGGAGGGCGCCTTGTTCATGGAGATGACCTCCACCCTGTTGGGATCGGTATGCAGGATGACGGGCAGCAGCACAAGGCAGAGCACCAGCAGGATCAGCAGCACGGAGGATATGACCGCCGGCTTGTGATGCAGGAAACGCCGGAAGGCACCGTTTTTCATGTCATCGACCTCCTGATCCTGGGGTTCAGATACGCGTACAGCACATCCAGCAGGATATTGACCACCATGACCACCAGGGCGATCAGCACCGTGATGCCCATGATCAGGTTGTAGTCCCGCTTGTCAATGGCGAAGATCATCAGGCTGCCCAGCCCGGGCCAGGAGAAGACCTGCTCCGTCACCACGGCGCCGCCGATCAGGAAGGGCACATTCAGGCCGATGGTGGTCACGATGGGGATCCAGGCGTTCCGCAGGGCGTGGCCGATCATGACCCGGCGCTCGGTGATGCCCTTGCTGCGGGCGGTCTTCACATACTCCTCGTTCAGCACCTCCAGTACCGCGCCGCGGGTCTGCTTCAGATAGCTGCCGGTGAGCTGCACGCTGAGCACAAGGACAGGCAGCACCAGATGAACGGCCAGGTCCGAAACGGACTGGGTGCCGCCGGTGGTGTACATGCCCTGGGACGGCAGGAGCCTGAACTTGACGGAGAAGAGATAGATGGCCACCAGGGACAGGAAGAAATTCGGGATGGAGGCGCCGATGAAGGTCAGCACGGAGGACACATGGTCCCAGGCGGAATAGGGCTTATAGGCCGACATGACGCCCAGAGGAATGGCGATCAGCACGGAGACCAGCATGGAGATGCCCGTCAGCACCAGGGTGGGCCCGATGCGGGCGCCGATCATGGAGGCCACGCTCTGGGAGGTGGAGCTGGAGATGCCCAGGTCGCCCTTCAGCACGCCGCCCAGCCAGAGCAGGTACCTGATGGGGATGGGCTGGTCCAGATGATACTCCAGCACCAGGGCATCATAGGCCTCCCTGGTCATGGTGCCCTCACCGGCCATGATGTTGATCACATTGCCCGGGGTCAGGCAGGACATGATGTACACGACAGCGGTGATGCCCAGGAAAATGGGCAGCGCGACCAGAAATCGCCTGCAGATGTATTTGAGCATAAATTCCTCCGGCAGCCACAGGGCTCATCACCCGGGCAGGGATCCTTCAGGGAAGCCCGGGGCAGCCCAGGCTCATGCCGCGGCTGCCCCGTAAACGCGCAAAAAGCGGACCGGCATCCAGAGGATACCGGTCCGCCTGAGTGTTACTTGCTCAGACGCCAGTTCCAGACATCGATATTGCGGTTGGCGATGGCGATCAGGCTGTCGGTGATGTTGCCCAGGCGGGCGCTGTACACATAGCACTGACGCTTGCCGGCCAGCCAGACGGCAGCCTGCTGATCGTTGACATAGTGCAGATACTCACTGATCAGCGCGGCCTTCTCGTCGCCGGAGGCGGCGGAGATCTTCGTCTGATACTCCTCGTAGGTGCCGTCGGTCAGGGACAGGACGGTCACATTGGAGGCGGAGTAGATGTCCTTGCGGACCATGGGATCGGAGCTGATGCCGTACACGATGATGCCGGCGTCATAGGTGCCCTCGGTGCCGCTCTTCAGGTCGGACATCATGGAGGCGGCGTCGATGGTCACCAGCTCCACCTCGAAGCCCACGGCGGACAGGTAGTACTCCAGCACCAGGGCCATGTCGGCGCGCTGACCGGCCACGGGAGCGGCCAGCACGAACTTGCCGTCATAGCCGTCGGCCTTGGCCGCGGCCAGCAGCTCGGCGGCCTTGTCGGGATCGTAGGTGGGCTGGATGTCCTCGGGATAGGAGGCGTTGGAGGAGGTCAGGTACAGCTGCATGGCCTCGCCGATGGGGCTCACATAGTCGCCGGTCAGGAAGGAGGCCACCGTCTCGCGGTCGATGGCATAGCTGATGGCCTGACGGATGCGCTGGTCGGTCACGAGCTGGTTGTTGACGGCCATCACATACACATAGATCAGGTTGTCGGTCAGGGTGAAGGTCAGGTTCTCGGCGCCGGGCAGAGCCTGCATGGCGATGGCCTCGTCATTGCCCACAGGGGTGTAGGCCACATCGACCTCGCCGGTCAGCAGGGCGGAGGACAGGGCGGTGGCGCTGGTCTGCTTGATGACCAGCCTGTCCCAGTTGGCATCGCCCAGGTAGTAGTCGGCAAAGCGGGCCAGGGTCAGCTCGGTGCCGTCGGCAGACAGGGACACGAAGGAGGCGGGGCCGGAGCCCACGGGAGCGTTCCAGAAGTCCCAGGAGGCGATGTCGGCCACATCCAGGCCGGAAAGCAGATGGCTGGGCAGCACGGTCAGGTAATAGCTGCTGCTCTTCAGGAAGGACTCCAGGGACACGGCGGCCTTGAAGGTGATGGCCAGGGTGTAATCGTCCAAGGCCACGGCAGCCACGCTGTTCTCGGAGGTCTCGATGCCGGCGTCGTCGGTGCCGGCCACCGCGGCCAGCAGGCTCTGGTCGGTAAACAGGGTGCCGACGCCGCTCTTGCTCAGCAGCTGCAGGCTGAACACCCAGTCGGCGGCCGTGACGGGGGTGCCGTCATGGAACTTGCTGTTCTGATTCAGGGCAAAGGTGACGGTCAGGCCGTCATCGGACAGGGTCCAGCTGTCGGCGGCCCTGGGAGAGACATTGCCGGAGGCGTCCACATACACCAGCTTGTCGTACAGCAGGCTGAGCACCAGGCTGGAATAGTAGCTGCCGTTGGTATAGGGGGCCAGGTTGTCCCAGGAGGACACAAGGCCAAGCACCACGGTGCCGTTCACTTCCTCGGCCACGGCAGGCAGCACGCCCGTCAGCAGCAGAGACAGCACCAGCAGCAGGCTGAGCAGTTTCTTCATAGTAGATTCCCTTCCTTTTCGCTTCACGCGTATTCCTTATGAGTCGGCCTTCCGATCACCGAGCAGCATGCCGACCACACAGTCCACGATGTCGTTGACATCCGCCATCTTGCCCTTGCCCGTGCCGCCATAGGCCAGCACGCCGGAGGCGGGCTCGATGAAGTGGTAGCCGTACCGCTTCAGCCTGGCGATGTTGTCCTGCACGATGGGATTGTCGTACATCTGATCGTTCATGGCGGGGCAGAACACGACGGGCGCCCTGGTGGCCATGATGGTGGTGGTCAGCATGTCGTCCGCGATGCCGTTGGCGATCTTGCCGATGACATCCGCCGTACAGGGGGCGACCAGGAACAGATCGGCCTTCCTGGCCAGGGAGATGTGCTTCACATCCCAGGAGGTGGGCCGTTCGAACTGATCGCACACCACCGGGTTATGGGTCAGGTTGCGCAGGCTGAGCTCCGTGATGAATTCCTGGGCGTGGGCGGTCATGATCACATCCACATTGGCATGCCGCTCCAGGCTCAGCTCAATGCAGAGGGGACAGGCGCGCCACGCGGCGATCCCGCCGGTCACACCCAGCACAATGTTCTTACCGGTTAGCATGGTGACTCCTTTCCGGTCTTCCGCGGACCAGGCATTCAAGGGCTCCCGCGGGCAAAGGAGGCTCCGGGGCTCCCTTTGCATGGGCTGTATTATAACCGAAAAATCCGTCCTTGTCCACTATAAATTTGGTATAACCTTTTCCCGCCATTTACTTTGTGTTACTGCTCAAGCTTCCGGTACTTTGTTGCGTGTCCGATGGCGCTTCGCTGCCATCGGGGAGCTTCTTGCGTTACATTGCGGATCCGCCCTCATCCCAGCCATCCGGCACCCAGAGACAGGGGGCTTGAGCAGTAACTGCTTTGTTGCGGCCAGGGCCCCGGAAGCTGTCAAGGGGCCGCAGCCCCTGACTGCCTTTACTTCAGCTGCAGGCCGTCGGAGAAGGCCTTGCCCACCACCTCGCCGACCACGCGGTACACATTGGCGGCCGGATCGTAGATGATGGGCTTCAGCTTGCCCAGGTCCACCGCGCCGTCGGTCAGGATGGCCTCATCCGCCTGCTCGGCCACCACGGTGCCGATCAGATAGCCCGTCTCCGGATCCCAGCTGCGGACCGTGCACTCCATGGTCAGGGGATACTCCTCGATCACGGGGGCGTTCACATGGGCGCTCCTGTGGCAGTGGAAGCCCACATGCTCCAGCTTGTTGATGCCCTTGCCGCTGACCACGCCGAAGTAGTCGGACTCCTTCACCGTGGCCGCCGTGGCGAAGGCCACCGTAAAGGCGCCGGTCTTCTCGAAATTCTCGGTGGTCTTGTGTTTGGACAGCATGACCGTGATCTCGCCCATGTCGCTCTGCATGCCCCAGGCGGCGTTCATGGCGTTGGGCACGCCCTGCCCGTCATAGGTGCCGATGATCAGCACGCACTCGGGGGTCATGACTGCTTTCTTGCCTGCGATCTCCATACTGCTTTCGCTCCTTTACTCCTCGGTCTCCCAGACCTCTTTGGCCAGGTTGAACACGGCCCAGCCCTTGGGCCAGCCGGCATAGAACGCCACATGGGTGATGACGGCGGCGATCTCCTTCCGGGTCACGCCGTGGGCTTTGGCATTCATCAGATGGTACTTCAGGGAGGAGTCCGTGATGCCGGAGGCCATCAGGGCCACCACCGTGATGATGCAGCGGGTCTTGACATCGATATCCTGATTGTTCCAGTTCTCGCCGAACAGGATATCGTCATTGAAATGGGCGAAGTCCGGGGCAAACTCGCCGAGGGCATTCCGTCCGGCGGTCTGTACGATCTTTTCAGCCATGGTCTTTTCCTCCCTGTTTACTGTCCCACGCGCCGCGCCAGGTCGGCCAGGTGCTCGGGGATATGGAGCCGCTGGGGGCAGACCTGCTCGCAGGAATGACAGCCGATGCAGCGGGAGGGCTGCTTATCCGCCGCGAACGCCGCCAGGGCCATGGGCGCGATGAAGGCGCCGGAGCCGGAGGCCACGGACTCGTTGTACAGCTTCAGCAGCTCGGGGATGGGCAGCTCCATGGGGCAGTGGCTCACGCAGTAATGGCAGGCGGTGCAGGGCACGGCCGTGCGGCGGATCATGCCGTCGGCCACGGAGAGCAGCGTCTCCAGCTCCTCCCCGTTCAGGGGCCTGCTGTCCTCATATGTGGCGATGTTGTCCTTCACCTGCTGCAGGCTGCTCATGCCGGAAAGGGTCACCGTGACGCCGGGCAGGCTCTGCAGGAAGCGGAAGGACCAGGCGGGGATGTCCTCATCCGGGCGAAGGGCCTTCAGCCTCGCGGCGTCCTCCTCCCGCAGCTTCGCCAGCTGGCCGCCGCGGACGGGCTCCATCACCCACACGGGGATGCTCCACTCCCGCAGCAGCTCCAGCTTGCCCCGGGCATTCTGGAAGTCCCAGTCGAACCAGTTCAGCTCGATCTGTCCGAACTCCATGTCCTTACCGTAGGCCTCCAGGAAGCGGCGGATGGTGGGGATGTCGCCATGGGCGGAGAAGCCCAGGTGGCGGATCCGGCCGTTCCGCTTCTGCTCCATCAGGTAGTCGAAGATGCCGTACTTCGGGTCGAGGTAGGCGTCGATGTTCATCTCGCACACATTGTGGAAGAGATAGAAGTCGAAGTAGTCCACGCGGCACTTCCTCAGCTGCTCCTCGAAGATCTCCTTCACCTTGCCCATGTTGCTCAGGTCGTAGCCGGGGAACTTGGAGGCGATGTAATAGCTGTCCCGGGGGTACTTCCGCAGCAGCCTGCCCACCACCAGCTCGGAGTTGCCGCTGTGGTAGCCCCAGGCTGTGTCGTAGTAGTTGACGCCGTGGGCCATGCACCAGTCCAGCAGCTCCTCCGTGGCGGCCTCGTCGATGACCGCGTCGTCGCCGCCCACCACGGGCAGACGCATGTTGCCCATGCCCAGGGCGGAAAGCTTCAGGTCCTGAAACGCGTTGTAAAGCATATGTTTCTCTCCTTTATCTTATTTGCCGTCCGGGAAGCTGGTAAAGGCGCCCCGCTCCACCTCGGGCAGTCCGTACTTCTCCTTCGCGTCGGCAATGGCGCGGATCATGAAGGCCATGTTGCGGGCCAGATTGCGCATGGTCTGCAGACCCTCCAGATCCTTCCTCACATCCTCGGCGGTGAAGCCGTGCACCTGGTTCCAGTAGGTGGAGGAGGCCACGGGCATGCCGCTGATGGTGTAATACTTGTTCAGCACATCAAAGCTGGCGGTGTTGCCGCCCCTGCGGCAGGAGACCACCGCCGCGCCAACCTTCATGTGCTTGGGGATGCCGCCGGTGGAATAGAACAGCCTGTCCAGGAAGGAGAGGAGCGTTCCGTTCGGGGAGCCGTAATACACGGGGCTTCCGATGACCAGGCCGTCCGCCTCCGCCAGCTTCGGCGCCACCTCATTGACCGGGTCGTTGAACACGCAGCGGCCCAGCCTTCCGCACTGCCCGCAGGAGACGCAGCCGCGAATGTCCTTTCCGCCCACCTGAATGAGCTCCGTTTCGATCCCTTCCGCCCCGAAGGTCCTGACCATCTCGGCCAGCGCCGTGGCGGTGCAGCCGTTTACATGCGGGCTGCCGTTGAGCAAAAGTACCCTGGCCATATTCACAGACTTCCTTTCTGCCGTTCCTTACTTCTCAAGTCCGATGGAGGCGCACCAGTCCGTCATGTCGGACAGGCTGACGTTCGCGGAGAAGCGCCTGGCGCCGAGCCACCGGGCGTCCGGGGCCTTCTCCTGCAGATGGGCGTAGGCCGTCCCGATGCCGCTGCCGCCGGAGGTGCAGAGGGTGGCCACGCGCTTGCCGGTCAGGTCCACGCTCTCCAGCCAGGTGTCGATGATGCGGGGCTCCTCGCCCCACCAGATGGGATAGGCCACGATGACCGTGTCATAGGCCGTCACATCCACAGCCCCCACGAAGGCCGGGCGGCAGGTATCGTCGTTCTGCTCCAGGTTGGCCCGGCAGGCGCTGTTGCTGTAGTTCAGATCCGCGTCGGTGTAGGGCTCCTCCGGCACGAGCTGCCACAGCTCCGCCCCGAGGGCCTCGGCCGCGGTCTTTGCCGCCTGCTCCGTATTGCCGGTGCAGGAGAAGTACACCACCAGGGTATCCGCCCGGGCCGCGCCGAAGCACAGCAGCAGGGCCAGGCACAGTGTCAAAAGCCTTTTCATTCCGGATCCTCCTCTTCCTTGTTCCACGAAAGCACACCGGTTTTCACGGCGATGTCGTAGCGGTCGATCTTGTAAGCCAGCCGGTCGATGGCGGCGTCCAGCTGCGCCCGCTGCTCCAGCAGCCTTTCACGGACCCCAAGGAGCAGCTCGCGCCGGGCCGCAAGGGTCCCGTCGCCCTGCCGGTAGAGCCGCACATACTCCGCGATGCTCTACACGGGCACGCCCGCGCCGCGCATGCACACGGCGTTCTCGACCCAGCCGACGGCCTCCTCATCGTAGCTCCGGATGCCGCCGGGGGTACGCCCCACATCGGGGATCACGCCGATCTTCTCGTAATACCGCAGCGTGTCCGGCGTCAGTCCGTAGCGGTCGCAGACCTGCTTGATGGTCACCCGCATCACCTCCGGGCAAGTATATACCATGGAGTTGACTCCAGGTCAAGTGTTTTTTGCGGGAAATTTTGGGGCTTAATGAAAGGACTTGTGGGATTTACCGTTGCATCCATTTTGCCATCTTCTCCGCCTGTGGCAGGGGTGGCGGGGCGCAGTCCCCCTTCCGTGAGGAAAGCCCTTGACATGTCCACATTTGTCATTTATAATGAAGATAATGACCGGATCAGCCGGTTTTTGGTTGTACCTGTCTTGATGTCATGAAGGGAAGTGTGGACTGTGAGAAAATTCATTGCTCTGCTTTTGTCAGTCACCATGCTGATGAGCTGCCTCTCCTTCGCCGTTGCTGAGGAGGAAACGGCCGTCGCCGTGGAGACCGCCGAAGCGGTGAGCGCCACCCCGACGGATCTTCCGGAGGAAGATGAGCCCGTGGC
>R14__coassemble_850_pt1 | contig 18024 bp, 18 predicted proteins | sample R14__metabat2_high_PE_034 | metagenome-assembled genome bin R14
CAAACATGGCCTTGCGCTCGGCAAAGGGCACCAGGGGGAAGCGCTTGTAGGTGATGATGGCCTCGTCGGTCAGAACGCCCACGATGACGCGGCCCAGGCGGGCAGCCTTGCGGATCAGCTCGATGTGGCCGCTGTGCAGCATGTCGGTGGAGAAGGCCATGTAGACCGTGCGGTTCTCGATCTCCTTCAGCTTGCCGGACACCACAGCCAGATCCTCGGGATTGTCGATCTCGGCGCAGAGCAGACGCTCCACATCCAGGGGACGGACGGCGCAGCCTGCCACATTCAGGGCATTCTCGGCGTAGCACTTCACGGTGCCCTGCTCGCAGAACTCCGCGATTTTGGCCATCCAGCGGTTCATGTCGGGGCGCTTCAGCAGATACAGGGGCTGGGCGGCCAGGGCATCGTTGAAGAACTCGATGCCCACCTTCTCGATGAGTCCGTCGTGGATCACGGCCTTGAAGTCCTTCTCGGGCAGCGGCACGGAGGAGCTGACGGTCATGCAGCTTTCGGCGGAGGACAGCACGGCATCCAGCACGCTGTTCTCAAACACCAGATCACCGTGCATCAGCACCACATCGTCATCCAGGTATTCACGGGCGCAGTACATGGAGTAGATGTAGTTGGTCTCCCGGAAGATGGGGTTCTTCACAAAGGTGAAGCGGATGGGCAGCTCCAGGCTCTGGCAGTAGTTGACCAGCACACTGTCGAAGAGACCGGTGGTCATGACCACGTCCCGGATGCCGGCGTCGCACAGCTGCTTCAGCTGGCGGGACAGGATGGTCTCCCGGGGGGAGATCTCGGTCATGCATTTGGGATGCTCGGAGGTCAGGGCCCCCATACGGCTACCCAGACCGGAATTGAGAATCAGCGCTTTCATGGGAAAAGACAGCCTCCTTATTTTTTTGCTCTCTGCCACCCGCAGGGGCTCAGAAAGAAGCCTTGCAAAGTGAAAAGGGTCCGCAAAGCAGACAACCTGTGCCAGTATACCACATCATCCCGCAAAAATCCACAGTAAAAAAGGAAAAAAGAAAAAATCCGGCGATTCATTTCGATCACGGACGGAAGAGACAGACGTGATCGCAAAAAAATACATCAAAACGGAATAAAAAAGTTAAGAATGGCAGGAGAAAATATATGGACAAGCCGGAAGGTTTTTGATATAATGACAAAGTCTGCGCAGACGGTCTTTTGGACGTGCCTGTGAAAACGGGCCCGCTGCCGGATGCAGACGATTTCAAGAAAGAAGGATCCAAGCAATGAAGAGATTCGCCGTTCTGGCATTGGCCCTGACGATGGCTTTCAGCCTCGTCTGCGCCTCGGCAGATTCCTGGAAGGGTGACATGCAGGTCACCGTGAAGAGCGCCCTCGAGAAGAAGCTGGATGACCGGGGCGAAGCGGTTTCCGATGCGCTGGAGAGTGCCTCCATGTACTTCCTGATTTCCGAAAATGCGGGCGTCCTGTCCGTGAATGACGCCGCCTTCGCGCTGGATGCAGGCACCGTGGCGGGGCTGAATTTCTGCGTGGGGATGGGGTCCTGGCTGGACCTGGTCAGCGGGCTGCAGAGCGAGCTGGCCGGACGTACCGAGGGCATTGATCCCAGGGAGGATATCTACAGCTCCCTCTTTACCATGAGCCGCTATAAGGAGCTGGATCCGACTGAGACAGCCTCCCTGCTGGAGAATGAGCTGCTTCAGTGGCTGTTCGCCGCCGCCTGCGAGGATCTGACTGCGCTGGAGGCCGGCATGGATGCCGCTCATCCGAGCGAGCTGTCCTTCTTCGAGACTGAGGGCTGCTACCTGATGAAGCTGGATATGGTGTCAGGCGGTAACGACATCCTGGCCATCGTGAGCTATGACCTCTCCAGCGTCAGCGCGGCTGTGTATATCGACAGCGGCGTGACCGACTGGGACGAGACCTGCGAGGCCATCCGCGAGGGCGAGACCGGGCGCGGCGTCAATGCCTTCCTGCTGACCGATATTTACGGAGATGAGACCGAGACCTATGTGGAGGTCTCTCCCAACGGCCTGAAGACCGGCAAGACCTGGGAGCTGACTCTCACCGAGTCCGGCGACGACAGGACGCTGGATATCATGGTGAAGGTGGACGGCAAGAAGTACATCGATATCGAGGCGGCCCTTGCCGTGACGGATCAGGCGCTGCCCGAGGGAGCCTCCCTGGATCAGGCTGCGGAGCTGCTGGGTGATGACCTGGGCTATGCCGTGACGGTCATGATGGGAGCAGTCGGCAATGAAGACTGAGCAGACACCTTCCTGGAAAAACAGGGTTGTGGTCTGTCTGCCCATTGCGGCGGTCCTGACCTTTATGTACATTGTGTTCGGCCTGCTTGAGGTGGTGCTGAACAACGCCAAGGACTTCTCCTTCACCTTCGCACAGGCGCTTCTGCCGCTGCTTGCGGTATGGCTGGCGGCGACCCTGGTGCTTTCCGCTTTGATGGCCTGCTTCCGCGGCCTGGGCCTTCGGATCGTGACCGGTGTGGTGACCGGCGTAACGGTCTGCAGCTATATCCAGAACCTGCTGCTGAACCTGGACCTGGGCCTGCTGGAGGGCGAGGAGATCGACTGGTCTGCCTACGGCTCCCACGGGCTGTACAATTTGCTGATCTGGGCTGCAATCCTGATCGCCGTGCTGGTCTGCGCCGTGCTGCTGAAGAAGTACTGGCTGACGGCCGCCAGGGCGGTCTGCGCGCTGCTGCTGGTCATGCAGGCTGTGGCTCTGGGCGTGTCCGCCGTGACCACGCTGCAGTCTGTGGGTACGGATGAGACCAAGCGGTACGCGCTGGACGGCGGAGAGCAGTTCAGCGTTTCGGCACAGGGCAACGTGATCGTGTTCGTACTGGATTACTGCGCCAACACCTACTGGGATGAAACGGTGTCCGCTTACCCCGAGGTGGGGGAGTGGTTCAATGATTTTACCTATTATTCCAACTGCGATCCCACCTATATCGGCACCTTCCCCTCCATGACCCATATGCTGACCGGCTATGCCTTTGATACCACCGTGACGATCGATCAGTGGTTCTCTGACGCGTGGGGGAGCGACAGCTCTGAGGCCTTCTACAGTGCCCTGGCCCAGAACGGTTACAGTCTGCGGCTGTATACCACCGCACCCAAGAACATGGGCCTGATGTATGCCATGAACAAGGTGGACAACCTGGTGGACAAGGAAGCCAGCGGTACGGTCAGCACCGTTCATTACGACAAGCTGCTGACCAAATCCCTGGCCATGGCCGCCTACCGCTATCTGCCTCATGAGCTGAAGAAGAATTTCTCGCTTTCTTCCACAGACTTCGCCGGTATCGTGACCTCTCAGGCCCTCGGCAGCGAGGTGGTGCTGAACAAGCACCGTTTCTATCAGGAGCTGACCGGCTCCGGGTTGAAGGTGGAGCAGGATGACGGCAAGCTGCTGATCGTTCAGCATCTGCGTGGCACCCATGCTCCGTATACCCTGAGCGAAAACGCGGAGTATCTGCCAGGGGCCACGATGACCCAGACGGCCCGCGGCAATTTCCTCATCGTGAAGGAGTATCTGGATCAGATGAAGGCTCTGGGCCTGTATGACGACGCCACCATCATCATCACCTCCGATCATGGTGACAAGGAAAACAACATGCAGGTCATTTACTTCATTAAGCAGCCCGGTGAGAGCCATGATGAGATGGAGGAGAATGAAGCGCCGATCTCCCATCTGGACTTCCAGGGCACGCTGCTGCAGGCCGTGGGAGCCGATGCGTCGGCGCTTGGACGCACCACCATCTATGACTGGTCTGAAGATGATGAGCGCGAGCGCACCGTGATGCGCAATGCCATGGACAAGAATTATCCCAAGGTGCAAAAGTATGGCAGCACCTCCACGGGTACCCATACGGCCATGTACTTTTATACATATGAAGGGAACCTGAAGGATCTGCGCAAGCAGGTCAAGCGCGGCCCCACCGAAATCAGGCCGCTGACCGAATCCTTCAACTGAGGAACGGAGGAAACTTTGGCATGGATACGGTGATCTCCTGGCTGGGCATACCGCTGGGAGCCGTGATGCGCGTGGCCTACGGGCTGTGCCGTAATTACGGCGTTGCGGTGCTGCTCTTCACTCTGGTATCCAAGATCATCCTGCTGCCCATCGGCATCTGGGTGCACAAGAATTCCATCAAGGTCATCCGGATCCAGCCGGAGATCAATCTGCTGAAGGTACGCTTCTTCGGCGATTCCGATTCTCTGGCGGAGGAGACCAGCAAGCTCTACAAGCGGGAGAAGTACAATCCCCTGGCCAGCCTGCTGCCCCTGGCCGTGCAGCTGATCCTGCTGATGGGCCTGGTGGATGTGATCTATCATCCGCTGACCTATCTGCTGCAGCTGCCTGCCGATACGCTGAACCAGCTGTATGCTCTGACGGCCACGCTGAATCCCGCGGCGGATCCCGCGGCCTCCAATATTCAGATCCGTGTGCTGGAGGCTGTGAGGAATGCGGAATGGCTGCCCCAGTTTGCGGCCCTGCAGATCACGCCCGCTTCCGGTACGCTGGATGAGCTGCTGCAGAGCATTGCCACGCTGAACACCTCCTTCCTGGGTGTGGACCTGTGCGGCATCCCCTCCGAGCAGCTGTCCGTGCTGTGGTATGTACCCGTGATCGCCGGCTTTGCCGCCTGGCTGCTGTGCTGGAGCCAGAACAGGGCCAATGTGCTGCAGTCCGAGCAGGGCGCGCTGAACAAGTACGGCACCATGGCGCTGTCCGTGGGTCTGTCCCTGTACCTGGGCTTCTTCGTGCCCGTCGGACTGGCGGTGTACTGGACGGCCAGCAACCTCTTCGCCATCCTGCAGCTCCTGCTGCTGAATGCCTGCATCAACCCGAAAAAGTACGTGGACTATCAGGCACTGGAGGAGAGCCGTGCCAAGCTGGCTGAGGTCAACAATCTGGGTACCTCCTATTCCAAGGAATAGGCCCGGGAGCTGGCCCGCCGGGAGAAGGCCGACTACAAGCGCTTCTTCTCGGTGGTGAACAAGCATGTGGTGTTCTATTCCGAGAAGAATGGCTTCTACAAGTACTTTGAGGCCATTATCCGGGAGCTGCTGGCCCGCACCAATCTGACCATCCATTATATCACCAGCGACCCTAAGGACGATATCTTCAAGCTGGCCGAGAAGGAGCCCCGCATCAGGCCCTATTACATCGGCGAACGCAAGCTGATCACGCTGTTCATGAAGATGGATGCCCACATGGTCATCATGACCATGCCGGACATCGAGAACTACCATTACAAGCGCAGCTATGTGAACAAGAACACGGAGTATGTCTATGTGTTCCATTATCCGCTGAGTACCCACATGGTGCTGCATACCGGCGCCCTGGATCACTATGACACCATCCTGTGCGTGGGCGACTTCCAGTTTGCGGAGATCCGGAAGCAGGAGGAGCTGAACCATCTGCCCGAGAAGAAGCTGATCTCCTGCGGCTATGGCCAGCTGGAGAAGCTGGAGGAGGCCTACCGGAGCATGGACAAGACGCCCCGGAGCCGCCGCAAGGTGCTGATCGCTCCCTCCTGGCAGAAGGACAACATCCTGGATTCCTGCATCGATCCCCTGCTGAAGGAGCTGCTGGGCCAGGGCTTCGAGGTGGTGGTGCGTCCCCATCCCGAATATGTGAAGCGCTACGGGCCCCGCATGGACGAGATCGTCAATCGCTATGCCGACTACAAGGGCGATGACCTGCGCTTCGAGCTGGACTTCACCAGCAACTCGTCCATCTTTGATTCGGATGTGGTCATCTCCGACTGGTCCGGTACGGCCTATGAGTTCTCCTTCGTGACACTGAAGCCCTGTGTCTTTGTGGACACGCCTCCGAAGATCAACAATCCAGATTATGTGAAGCTTGGTATTGAGCCGCTGGAGTTCACCCTGAGGGATCAGGCCGGTATCCGCGTGGATCCCGCTCACATGGAGGGCCTGGCCGACAGGCTGCGCGGGCTGTTTGACAACGCGGGAGCCTATGAGGAAAAGCTGCTGGCCCTGCGCACCCAGACCATTGCCAACTTTGGCCACAGCGGCGAGGTCGCCGAACGCTATATCGTGGATTCCCTCAAGGAGCACATTGCCCGTGACAAGGCAGAGAACAAGGACTGACACCAGATACCGTGAACAGGCAGCACAGCTGCTTAGTAGTGAAAGGAAGGTTATTTACAATGGATAAGAAGAACACCCTGATCCTCGGCATGGGCGCCATGCTGTCCGTTTCCATCATGACCATGAATCATGCCAGCGCGGCCTACATCGATCCCTCTGTGACCACCTTTGCCATCCAGGCCATCGTCGGCGTGGCTGTGGCCGCCGGTGCCGTGGTGACGGTCTGGTGGCGCAAGGCCAAGAAGAAGGTCAACAAGGCCCTGAACATTGATGAGAACCGCAACAAGGAGACCGAGGGTGACCTTCAGGAGATCGATCCCATCGAAAAGAAGTGATCCTTTTCCAAAGCCAGGTCAAGCATATAATATGAGGTGAAGGAAAAATGAAGCGTTTTTTCTGCGTACTGGCGGCATTGGTGCTGATGGTTTCCTCCATGACCGTATGGACGGCCAGTGCGGCTGTAAACGATCAGTTCCCTTTCAAGCAGGGTGACAGCGGCGAACAGGTGACCACGCTGCTCAAGCGTCTGTATACACTGCAGTATCTGAACACCTATCAGATCAAGTCCGGCAAGTTTACTTCGGAGGCGACAGATGCCGTCAAAAAGTTCCAGCGCAAGAACGGGCTGGAGGAGACGGGTATCGTCAACCAGGCTGACTGGGATGTGCTTTTCTCCGACCAGGCCATCAATGCCTATGACATTGTGTGGAACGATACCAACAACTACAAGGCGACCGACAAATATACGCTGATCGGCGATGATCAGTTCTGCGCGGGTCAGGACGGCAATGTGATCCTGATCATCCTGGATACGTATTCCAATTCCTTCCTGGATGCGGTGCTTCGCGAGGACCCGGAGTACGCGGAGGGGCTGGAGGATTTTACCTACTATGACAATTACTGCAGCACCTATATGGGGACCTATCCGTCCATGGCGCATCTGCTGACCGGCTATGAGTACAGCAATGAGGTCACCATCGGTCAGTGGTTCCATGATGCCTGGACCAGTGACAGCTGCCAGTATTTTTTCGGCAAGCTGAAGGAATATGGCTATGACAGCTATTTCTACTCCGTTGCGCCGGTGAACTGCGGCATCAAGAGCGAGTCCATGGCTTACTTCTCCAATCAGATTGAGAACAGCACCTATGAGGGCACCTATGTGAAGGCCAAGGTGAGCGAGAACTTTGCCACTTATGTGCAGAACGGCGTGACCGCGGTGGAGGGCAAGCGCTTCATCATTCAGCACCTGAAGGGCATGCATGATCCCTATAAGGTGGGTACCACGGGCAATGTGAAGTCCAGCGCCAAGATGGAGGATTCCATGCGGGGATGGCTGGTGATTACCAAGGCTTACCTGGAGCAGCTGAAGCTGGCCGGCGTGTATGACAACTCCACCATCATCATCACCGCCGACCACGGCACCAAGAACTCCGGCAATCTGCAGCCCATCTTCCTGATCAAGGAGGCGGGCAAGACCGGCACCAAGCTTGAGCGCACCAATGCGCCTGTCACGCACTGCGAGCTGCAGGCCACTATCCTGAAGAATATCGGCGTGCCGGATGATGAGCTGCCCGGCAAGACCATTTACGACTTCGAGGAGGATGAGGAGCGGGAGCGCACCTTCTATCTGAATCACCGCAACAGCAAGTACGGCAGACTGCCCCAGTATAACGGCAGGGGCGAGGGCACCCACAACATCTGGCTTGCCTTCACCTATACCGGTGACGGGTCTGACCTGAGGAAGCAGTACCTGCGCGGCAAGTCCTTTGAGGTCAGGATGAACCAGTCCTTCAACTGATCCCGGTTGAACATGACAAAAAGAACAGGGGGAAGAGCAATGCGGTTGAAAATGCTGGCGCTGCTCCTTCTCCTGCTCTTTTTCTGTACACCTGTATCCGGAGAAACGCTGCCCAGGCTGGAGCTGACGACTCCCAGGCTGAACTACTTTGTCTACAAGGATGGCACCCTTTCGGTGACGGAGGCTTTGGGCACCACGGAGACCTTCTCTGTACGGGCGCGTTACCGTGGCAGCACCTCCGCCTTTTACGAGGGCAAGCGCAACTATCGGCTGACGCTGACGGAGGAGGGAACGCCCCTTAAGCGCAGCCTGCTTGGCCTGCGTAAGGACGATGACTGGCTGCTGGACGGCATGTACGGCGATCTCTCCAGGCTGCGGAACAGGATGGCCATGGAACTGTGGGACAGCTTTTATCGGCTGCCCTGGACCGATGCCTCCGGTGCGATTCATGGGAGCATGGCTGAACTGTGGTTCGACGGAAGCTATAAGGGCCTTTACGCCCTGAACGAGCGGCTGGACCGGAAGCAGCTGGGGCTTTCCGGAGAGGGAGGCCGCATCTACAAGACCTTCAATCCCTCCATGGATGGCGTTGACCTGACGGACTTTGAGCAGGCAGACCTTACTTTGCCGGATGAGGAGAGCGCCACCTGGTACAATGTGGAGCTGAACTGGAAAGGCTCCGAAGGGGCCTCCTGGGATTGCTTCACGGACTTCCGGCGCTTTGTGGCAGAGGCCGATGATGACCTTTTCGCCGCACAGGTCGACCGGTATCTGGATCTGGACAACTGTGCGGATTATTATCTGTTCATCAACATGCTGGGCTGCACGGACAACATGTGCAAGAACATGGTGTTCTGCGTGCGGGATGTGCGGGAGGATGGCAGGCTGTACCTGATCCCCTGGGACCTGGATGCCTGCATGGGCAGGCTTTATGACAATCAGCCGGCCTCTGCGGATGTGGTATGCACCAACGGCCTTTTTGAGCGACTGAAGCGGCTGCCTGCCTTCAATGAGCTGTTGAAGCAGCGGTATGCGGAGCTGCGGAACGGCGCTCTGTCTCCGGCAAGCGTGCGCCAGGCGATGACGAAATACACGGAGCTGTACGAGGCATCCGGCGTCATTGAGCGGGAGCAGGAGCGCTTCACGGTATACAGGAACGCGCTGACAGGAGAGGAAATTCCTTTATCGCTCCGGGAGGAATGGGACTATATGCTGACCTGGCTCGAGCAGCGCTATGAATGGCTGGACGGCATTTATCTTTGAAAGGGAAGCCGGCGACAGAACCTCCGGAACCGGCGAAGGACGCTGTGCCCGCAGTCAGTCGTATGAGAAAGGTGTACGCCAAAGACGGATATTTGAAAAGCCCTGGCAACCGCAAGGAAGCCGGGGCTTTTCAACAGCCGTGAAGCAGCCGGAAGCGGTGTGAAGGGGGCGATATCCAACCCTTTTCACACAGCATGGCATCAGCGCCGGTAGAACAGGCGCATGAACACAGGCACACGTTTCCGCCACTCGGCTTCGTTATGACCGGCGCCCTCCCAGATGGCAAAATGCACGCGGTCGCTGTATTCCTTCTGCATCAGGGCTTCGCGGATCATCTCAATATCGTAATTGTACAGGTTGTTCACGAAGGGATCGCCATGGCCCTCGTCGGTACCGCGATCGAAATAGAGAAGCTGAAGCGGCGAGAGGTCGGCATTGCGCACCAGCTCCAGGTACTGGGACGGGTAATACCAGAAGGCGCAGGACAGGGCAGCGCATTTGCGGAAGGTCTCCGGGTAGCGCATGGCCGCGTAGAAGGTGATGTTGCCGCCGGCGGAGCTGCCCACCATGGCCGTGTCATCGGGATCGGTGGGGAAGCTGCTGTCGACCCAGGGCTTCAGCTCATCCCGGATAAAGCGCACATAGGCGTCGCCCTCGCCGCCGAGACCGGGCCCCGGGGCACCTGTTTCCAGGATGGTGATGGGCCGGTCTGTCCGCCAAACGCCGTACTCGCTCTCCCGTCCCCAGGGCTCATAGCTGCAGGGAATGGCCACCATGATGATGTCCAGCCCCGCCTGGCGCACATAGTCTATGAAGCCCCAGCTGACGCCGCTGTAGGAGGTCTCATCAAAAAAGGCATTCTGTCCGTCGTGAATATACATGACCGGGTAACGCCTGCCGGAAGTGGCCCAGTCGTCCGGCAACCAGATCAGCAGCTCGCGGTCGCGGTCCAACTCACGCATATGAAAAGACTCGGTGATGACCATGCTTGCCTCCTGTGAATCATGAATCGGCCCGGCAGGATGTGTGCCTGCCTTCCACAACAAATGTGATCTGAAAAAGCGACATCCCTCAGCCTGACTCTGCCTGAAGCAGGTAGGTCAGCGCTTCCAGATAGAGGTCGTACTTGCGGGGCTTCTGTCCGTCTGTACGGGAGCTGTCCAGATTGTGGCGAAGGTCGGCCTGCTTGACCCGACGCGCAATGGGGTTCACGGCCAGTGCCTTCACATAGTCCATGTAAGGCACGCCGTCCCTGTGGGTCAGCAGACGGAGGGCATCGATGACCTCATCTGGGAAGCCCTCGGCAGCCAGCGCTTCAAGGCTGTAACGGTCGCCGTGATCCTCCGGCACATCGTGCAGCAGCGCCACGCAGATCGACGCCTCATCATCCATCTGGGTGGCCAGGTAGAAGGGGTGGAACACATAAGGGTAGCCGCCCTTATCCAGATCGTCCCGGTGTGCCTCGAAAAGAAGCATGCAGGCCTTTCTGATCAGCGGTGAATAGAGCATGGCTTTCACCTCCGCATATGCCCTGTCGATCCGACAAGCGGGCTGTTTGTCAGGACAGAGAAAAGGACAAGCCTCATTATACAGCTTTCCGAACGGTTCTTCAAGCCGGTGCAGCGGTTTTCTTGATCAGAACATAGAAAAAATTGGGCATGAATCCACCCAAACAATGTAAATTTGCGTGCTGAAAGTCAAGTTTCTCTTGACATACAGTATGAATCGCATTAAAATGGAAAGTGGTTTCGTGCGCTCTTTTGGCGGAATGACGCCGGTTGAGCGGATGAGATCCCTCCTTCCGGATGGCGGGAGAGAGGCAGCGAGAACGGCATCAGGGGGCAGACTGACCGGATTGGCAGGTGCTTCGCTGTGTCGGGATACAGGCAATGCTCCGGCCCGCGGTCGACTGAAGAGCGCGGGATGGCGGAGCTTACACTTTTTTTGATGCGGTATGCCGCAATTTTTATTTTGTGTCGTTTGAAAGCCTTCCGCGGGAGCTTTCATTGATCCATATTTGGTCCGGACATAGCCTGCCAAAGCCGGCGGCATCACAGATTGGAGGTTCGGCATGATGGCTGAGAACAAATCCAAAGCCCTGAAATGGAAGAACAGGGGTTTGATCTATCGCGCCTGCATGGTGCTTTTCGACGCGGTGGCCGTGAATGTTGCCTACTGGTTTGCGCTCCTTGCGCGATTCTATATCAATTTTGAATTTCAGAAGGGCGCCGAGCAGTTCGTTTCCGTGCTCTGGCGGTTCGCGCCGATCTATACCATCGGCTGCGTCATCATCTTTGCGCTCTTCAATCTGTACAATACCCTTTGGCGGATCGCGGGCATCCGTGATATGAACCGCATCGCGCTGGCCTCTCTTGCCACAGCAGTTTTCTATGCTGCCGGGTCGATCCTGACAGGCAACCGCATGCCGCTGACGGTTTATTTCATTGGCCCCGTTTTCCAGTTCGTGCTGATCTTTGCCAGCCGCATCGGCATCAAGCTGATCCTGATGGAAAAGGCCAAGGTGACCGGCGGTAAGCTGAAGGTCATGGTCGTGGGCACCCGCAGTCTGGGCCTGGCCGCCAAGCATCAGCTTGATGAAAACGGCGCCATGACCACTGCCTGCATGGTGGACTGCAGCGGTGAGAGCAGCGGTATTGCGGACGGTATTCCGGTCATCGGTGGCATAGACCAGATCGCTGATGCCATTGGGCGGTACGGGATCAGCTATGTGATGATCGCCGATGCGCTGCTGTCTTCAGAGGAACGCCGGGACATTCAGAAGCTGTGCGAGCAGCAGAATATCCAGATGCAGGACATGACCGGCTTCCTGCAGAACAGCAGCGACAGCCTGTCCCTGCTCAGCCTGCTGCAGCGGGTCAAGGGCCCTGTGGTGCTGATGCTGGACGGCGACCGGAAGCGCTATGCCTCCGGCGACGATGCCATGCTGGCCGTCACGGGCCGCTATCTGGTGAGGTCCGTATCCGCTGAGGAGGGAGCCACGGTGGTGGAGCTGGCCGCCAATCTGCTGGTGCCCGATCAGGATGAGGAATGGATCCGGGAATACAGGGATGAAACCGGCCGCGATGTCAGCTTCTTCTGATTGAACGGAATGAGGAGTAAGGGATATGTTTGAAAAGAAGCGCTTCACGCCGTTCAAGTCCAAGGTGTGGCTGGCCTCTCCCACGATGCACGGCCCGGAGCTGAAGTACATGACCGAGGCCTATGAGACCAACTGGATGTCCACGGTGGGACGCAACATCAATGAGGTGGAGCGCATTGCGGCATAGAAGGCGGGTATGCAGTACGCGGTGGCGCTGTCCTCCTGCACCGCCGCGCTGCACCTGTGCGTGAAGAGCGCCGGCGAACGCCTGTACGGGCGGCCTGCCATCAGCCATGGCGCACTGGAGGGGCATCGGGTCTTCTGCTCCGACATGACCTTCGACGCCACGCTGAACCCCGTGGTGTATGAGGGCGGCATCCCCGTCTTTATCGATACCGAGGCTGACTCCTGGAACATGGATCCCGTGTCGCTGGAGAAGGCTTTCGAGCTTTATCCGGATGTGAAGCTGGCAGTGTGCGCGTAGCTCTACGGCTTCACCGGCGACATCGGGCGCATCCGGGAGATCTGCCACCGGCACGGCGCGCTGCTCATTGAGGACGCGGCCGAGGCCATGGGCGCCACCTGGGACGGAAAGCAGTGCGGCTCCTTCGGCGATTTTTCGGCGGTATCCTACAACGGCAACAAGATCATCACCGGCAGCTCCGGCGGCTGCCTGCTGACGAACGACCTTGCTGTGGCCAACAGAGCCCGCAAGTGGTCCACCCAGGCCCGTTAGAACGCCCCGTGGTATCAGCATGAGGAGGTCGGCTACAACTACCGCATGAGCAATGTGGTTGCAGGCGTTATCCGCGGGCAGTATGGTTACCTGTAGGAGCATATCGCCCGCAAAAAGGCCATCTATGACCGCTACAGGGCCGGCCTGCGCGGGCTGCCTGTCAGCATGAATCCCTTTGATGAGGCCCGGTGCCGCCCGAACTACTGGCTCAGCGCCATGCTGATCGACCGCGACGCCATGTGCCGCCAGGTGCGCAGCGATACCCAGGCCCTGTACACCCCCGAGCACGGCAAGAGCTGCCCCACCGAGATCCTGGAGGTCATCGCCGGCATCAATGCCGAGGGCCGGCCGATCTGGAAGCCGATGCACATGCAGCCGATGTACCGGATGCATGAGTTTATTGGTCAAAACAGTTCCCAAAGAGCACAAACAAATGCCTACATTCCGGGCCGGGTTTCGGACGTCGGCGCCGATATTTTCGATCGGGGCCTCTGTCTGCCCTCGGATGTGAACATGAAGCCCGAGGAACAGGACTACATCATCGAGGTCATCCGGGCCTGCTTTGATTGAGGAAGGTTGACATGCAGCACAAGCCATACGGCCCCTACGAAAAGTACTTCAAGCGCCCCATCGACCTGCTCTGCGGCCTGGCCGCGGTGATCGTGTTCTGCTGGCTGTACCTGATCCTGATGCTCCTGGGCGCGATCTTCATGCGGGGCAATCCCTTCTTCACCCAGGAGCGTCCCGGCAAGGACGGCAAGATCTTCAAGCTGATCAAGTTCCGCAGCATGGACAACCGCAAGGACAAGAACGGCAACCTTCTGCCGGACGATGTGCGGCTGAACAAGTATGGCCGTCTCCTGAGAAAGACCAGCCTGGACGAGCTGCCCGAGGCGTTCAATATCATCAAGGGTGATATGAGCGTGATCGGGCCGAGGCCGCTGCTGGTGAAGTATCTGCCGAGGTACAATGAAGAACAACAACACAGGCATGATGTAAGGCCGGGCCTTTCGGGATATGCCCAGGCACATGGCAGGAATGCTGTGTCATGGGAAGATCGGTTCGCTATGGATGTGTGGTACGTGAATCATATCACTTTTTTAGGCGATGTGGGAATTTTGTGGGACACGATTATGTCTGTGCTGAAGAGAAGTGGCATAAGCTCCGATTCTTCAGCCACTATGGAAGAGTTCATGGGAACTCCCAATGGCGTTCAGGCAAAGTGGAAAGCTCCAAACAGACAGTGAGAAAGAGATGACTAGAAGCATGAATATCCTTTTTTGCAGTGTCGGCAGACGTTGTGAACTGTTGAAAGATTTCCACAAGACTATGGGCGAGTCAGGGAAAATTGTAGCGACTGACTTGAGCGTGTACGCTCCAGCCGCATATTTTGCGGATAAGTTTTATCTTGTTCCGAGAATTGATGACCCGACTTATATCCCTGCTGTTCTTGACATTTGCACAAAAGAAAATATCAATGCTGTAACCACCTGCATTGACCCAGAAATCATGCTCCTCGCTAAACATCGTGAGGAATTTACTGCGATTGGTGTTGAAGTCTTGGCTCCATATGAAGAAACTGCCCGGACCTGCTTTGATAAATTCAAAATGTATCTCTATTTGAAAGAGCGTGGCATCAATACAGTTCTCACGTTTGGCGATATGGACAGCTTTAATACTGCGGAAGCTAAGGGCGAAATTTCTTTTCCCGTGTTTGTTAAGCCTCGCGAAGGCAGCGGTTCAGTTGGAGCGCGTAAGGTGCTGAATCGAGAAGCACTTGAAGAAGCGATGACCCAGGATCCGAGCCTGATTATTCAGGAATTCATGGGTGACGCTGTTGACATGGATGCTGATATCTATGTTGATACGATAACCCATAAGCCTGTGGCAATTTTTAGTAAGCGTAAACTGGAAACAAAGATTGGCGGTGCAAGCAAGACTGTTTCCTTTAAAGATCAGAAGCTGGTAGATTTTATCTGTAATGCTCTGACTGCTTTTAAATTTAACGGTCCTATGGATATGGATCTGTGGTATCGCAACGGATAGTATTACCTTTCGGAGGTTAATCCTCGCTTTGGTGGTGCCTATCTTCATGCCTATGGTGCCGGTGTGGATTTTGTCAAGCTAATTGAAAACAATGTGGCAGGCAAAGAAAACAGCCCTGAATTCAACAATTACGAAGATGATATTGTCATGATGATGTATGACAGTGTGGTCATTCAGAAGATCCCTACTGTTCAATAAGCCAGATAAATCTACATGCTGAAAAAGGATGAATTAGCATGAAAATCCTAATCATCTGCAATTGTGCCTCTGGGCTTAATGATTTTCGGGGAATGCTTGTTGAAACACTCCGATTGCAAGGAAATTAGATTAAAGCTATTGTTCCGGTGAATGATGTGTAGAAGGAACAAACAGCAGAAGCAGCACTTCAAAACATCCCGTGTGAGTTGATTCATGTCCCCATGGACCGTCGCGGCATGGATCCGGCCAAGGATCTTACCCTGATGCACACCTACCGCTCCATCATCCGGCAGGAAAAGCCGGACCTGGTCATCACCTACACCATCAAGCCCAACATCTACGGCGGTACTGTGTGCCGTGAACTGAAAGTGCCATATGCGGTGAACATCACGGGCCTGGGCACAGCCTTTGAGGGCAATGGCCCGCTGCGCAAGATGGTGACTGCCATGTACAAGCATGCGCTCAAGAAGGCCCGGGTGGTTTTCTTTGAAAACGAGGCCAACTGCCGCCTGTTTGTGGACGAGGGCATGGCCACGGCGGATCAGGTGCATGTGCTGCACGGCGCCGGCGTTAACCTGGAGAAGTTCAGCCCGCTCCCATACCCGTCAAATGCTGACGGCATCCGCTTCCTGTTCATGGGACGGGTGATGGCCGAGAAGGGCGTGGACGAGCTGTTCACAGCCATGCGTCAGCTGCGGGCGGAGGGCATCTCCTGCTCTCTGGACATGCTGGGCAGCTACGAGGAAAACTACGAACCGAAGATTCGTGAAGCCGAGGCCCAAGGCTGGCTGCGTTACCATGGCTACCAGTCCGATGTGCGGCCGTTCATCCGGGACTGCCATTGCTTTGTGCTGCCTTCCTGGCATGAGGGCATGGCCAACACCAACCTTGAGTGCGCCGCCAGTGCCAGGCCTGTCATCACCAGCGATATCCCCGGTTGCCGTGAGGCCGTGCTGGATGGCGAGAGCGGCCTTGTGCGCCAGCCCAAGAATGCTGATGCGCTGTACGATGTCATGAAGCGCATGGCACAAATGCCCAACACCGCCCGCGAGTAGATGGGTCTGGCCGGGCGCCGCCACATGGAAAAAGTGTTTGATAAGCGGGTTGTGGTGGGGGAGACTCTGGAGGCATTGAAGATCAATAGCCTTTGATCTATCACGGATATCATGGATAAGTGAAATTCTGCTTTTATAAGTATTTAAGGATGAGATGAGATGAATCAGTAGCGGGTATACCTGCTTGGCGCTTGCCGCACTCCAATTGGTAAAATGGGTGGCGCTTTATCTTCTGTATCTGCAGTTGATTTAGGCGCTGTTGTTATTTCGGAGGCTTTACATCGTTCCGGAATTTCGGCAGAGTGTGTAGATCAAGTTTAAATCCGAATAATCAATCAAAAAGGGCTTGGGCAAAATGTTGCCCGTCAAGCTGCAATAAAGGCTGGGCTTCCGTATGCTACAACGGCGGAAACTCTGAATGTGGTTTGTGGTTCAGGAATGGATGCGGTAAATTCGGCTGCACGGATGATTCGCAATGGGGATGCGGATATAGTTATCGCCGCAGGTACGGAAAGCATGTCCAATGCTCCTTATGCTTTAAAGCAAGCCAGGTTTGGCTACCATATGGGGAACGCGCCAATGGTAGACACGATGGTCAGCGATGCTTTGTGGGATGCTTTCAATGATTGCCATATGGGAGTAACTGCTGAGAATATCGTTGAAAAATGGGGCTTAACACGCGAAGAGCTTGATTCGTACGCAGTCGAGTCACAGCGCAAGGCGTGTCAGGCAATTGACAATCATTAGTTCGAGAATGAAATCGTTCCTGTCATTGTCAAGGGAAAAAAAGGTGACACTGTGGTTACCATGGATGAAGGCCCACGCCCCGGAACGACCCTTGAGACCCTAGCAAAGCTGAAACCAGCGTTCAAAACTGGCGGTACTGTAACTGCCGGCAACTCTTCCGGAATTAATGATGGAGCGGCAGCAGTAATCCTCATTAGCGAGAAGAAGCTTAAAGAACTCAACCTGATGCCAAGCGCTGAATGGATTGGAGGCGCCTTGGGTGGCGTTGATCCTGCCATCATGGGAATCGGGCCTGTTGTATCCACGAAAAAGTTACTGAATCAACTGAACATGAAGCTGGATGATATTGACCTGATTGAGGCTAATGAGGCTTTTGCTGCTCAGGCTTTGGCAGTATCCAGAGAACTGAACTTCTCATGGGACAAAGTCAACGTAAATGGTGGTTCCATTGCTCTTGGGCATCCCGTGGGAGCTACGGGATGCCGAATTTTAGTTACTTTGATGCACGAGATGAAGAAGAGAAATGCACGATTTGGCCTCGCTACATTGTGCATTGGTGGAGGAATGGGCTGCTCGACCATCATCAAAAATGTTGAGGAATGAAGCAGATGAAAGTAGGAATTATTGGCGCAGGAACTATGGGAACTGGAATAGCTCAAGTATTTGCGCAGACAGGAAATGAAGTTTATCTTTGCGACATAACGGAGGAAATGGCTGACAAGGGAAAAAATCGTATTGCAAAGGGATTTGATAAGCTGATTGCCAAAGGGAAAATGACTTCAGAGGATGCGCAAGTCATATTGAGCAGGATTACAGCGGGCGTTAAAACTATGTGCACCGATGTCGATATGATTGTTGAAGCGACCTTAGAGGATATGGCAATCAAGAAGAAAACTTTTATTGAGCTTTAGGCCATAGTTCCGTCAAATTGTATATTTACAACG
>R14__coassemble_858_pt1 | contig 17831 bp, 13 predicted proteins | sample R14__metabat2_high_PE_034 | metagenome-assembled genome bin R14
GAGCGAGATCTACACCATCACCCCCGAGGATGAGGAGGAGCTCTACCGCCTGAACGAGCGCTTTGCCGGCAACACCGCCAACAGCAACCTGGTGGAGACCATGGGCAAGAGCCTGGGCCAGAGCGAGCGTCTGTGGCCCTTCATGAAGAGCGGCACCATCCTGCCCCCCTGGAAGGACCGCACCGGCGGCTCCGGCGGCGGCTTCGCCATGTCCGGCTACGGCCTGGGACCCGGCTTCTCCCTGGTGGCCGTCGACTTCGCCCGCGTGCTGAACGAGGGCGCGAAGAGCGTGATCGCCGAGGCGAAGCAGTGCCTGGCCGACCTGCGCTATGAAAGCATCGACGCCATCGAGAAGCGCAATTTCTGGGAGGCCACGGTCATCGTGTTCGAGGCCTGGGTACGCTTTGCCAACCGTTACGCCGTGCTGTGCGATGAGCTGGCCGCCAAGGAGGCCGACCCCGTGCGCGCCGCCGAGCTGAAGGAGATGGCCCGCATCTGCCGCAAGGTGCCCTATGAGCCCGCCGAAACCTTCCGCGAGGCCATGCAGAGCTTCTGGTTCACCTTCCTGCTGGTGTGCCCCAGCCCCACCTCCTCCGCCGGCCGCTTCGACCAGTATATGTATCCCTTCTACCGCAGGGACATCGACGCTGGCATCATCACCGACGACGAGGTGCTGGAACTGCTGGAGATCATGCGCGTGAAGGTCATGAAGATCAACCGCGTGTCCGGCAAGGCCAACCGCGCCAAGAACGCGGGCATGGCCAAGTGGTACAACTGGACCATCGGCGGACAGAAGGCCGACGGCTCCGACGCCACCAACGAGCTGAGCTATCTGCTGCTGGAGGCCGCCCAGGATACCCATCTGCCCCATCACACCGTGACCGTACGCGTACACAAGGGCACCCCCATGAAGCTGATGGTGAAGGCCCTGGAGTGCGTGCGCTCCGGCATCGGCATGCCCGCCTTCGTGGGTGACGAGAGCTACATCAACTTCTTCACCAAGCAGCCCGGCAACGCGCTGACGCTGGAGGAGGCCCGCGACTGGTGCTGCACCGGCTGCGTGGACGGCAATGTCCAGGCCCTCACCCGCACCCAGGTGGCCTGCTTCTTCATCATTCCCCAGGCCATGGACATCGCTCTGCACAACGGCTTCTGCCGCTTCACCAAAGAGATGGTGGGCGAGCAGGTGGGCGATGTGAAGGAGATGGCCACCTTCGAGGAGGTCAAGGCCGCCATCTTCCGTGAGATCGCCTACCTGATGCGCATGGCCAACGAGCGCATCAATGTGGAGATGATCGCCGAGAAGGAGCTGTTCCCCGATGTCTTCCGTTCCGCCCTGATGAAGGACGGGGTGAAGGAGGGCAAGGACATGTTCTCCCGCCGCTTCAAGTTTGAGAACGGCGCCGTGCTGGGCGCCGTGGGCGCGGTGAACGCCGGCAACGGCCTGTATGCCATCAAGAAGCTGATCTTCGAGCAGAAGAAGTACACCATGGCCCAGCTGATGGAGGCCCTGGACGCCGACTGGGTGGGCTATGAGAACATGCAGAAGGACTTCAAGAGCCAGCCCAAGTACGGCAACAACTTCGCCGAGGTGGACGCCATGGTGGCTGAGTTCTACAAGCTGCATGCCGACACCTGCCTGTCCCTGCCCTGCGTCTACGGCGACAGCCTGAAGCCCAACGCCATCTCCATCTCCGCCCATCAGCCCGGCGGCATGGTGACCGGCGCCACTCCCGACGGCCGCAAGGGCGGCACCATCCTGGCGGATGCCTCCCTGTCCCCCGACCACGGCACCGACACCCACGGCCCCATCGCCGTGTTCCAGAGCGCCATGAAGGTGGACCAGGATCCCTACCAGGGCACCCTGATGAACATGAAGTTCCACCCCTCCGCCCTGAAGACCGAGGACGATCTGATCAAGCTGGGCACCATGATCCAGGCCTACCTGACCCATGGCGGCAAGCATGTGCAGTTCAACGTGGTCAACCGCGAGGAGATGGTGGATGCCAAGGTGCATCCCGAGGATCATCCCGAGCTGGTGGTCCGCGTGGCCGGCTACAGCGCCTACTTCACCCGCCTGACCCCCGGCATCCAGGACGAGGTCATCGAGCGTATGAGCCACGACCTGTGAGCCCGTCCCATGATCGGTCATTCGGCACCCGTGCCTGTGCTGAGCGGGCACGGAGGCCTTTGATGGTTTCCCCGGCTACACAATAAGAAGAAAGGAACGTGAAGCACATGAGCCTGAATCTGGCACTCTGCCTGATTGCCATCATCGTCTCCATCGTTGTTGGCTACAAGTTCAAGTTCAACACCGGCGTCATCGCCCTGGCCTTTGCCTTCATCATCGGCAACCTGGTCATGGGTCTGAAGGTCAACGACATCGTTGCCTTCTGGCCCACCACCATCGTGTTCTACCTGCTGTCCATCTCCCTGTTCTTTAACTACGCCACCGAGAACGGCACCATGGATGTGCTGGGCAAGAAGCTGCTGTACGCCATGGGCGGCAACGCCAAGCTGATCCCCCTGGCCGTGGCTGCCGTGTCCGCCATCGTGGGCGGCCTGGGCGCCGGCGCCTCCACCCCCGCCATCGTGGGCCCCTTCTGCTTCGTGATGGCCCTGTCCGCCGGCTGCGATCCCGTGCTGACCGCCGTGGCCATCACCTTCGGCAACCTGCTGGGCTCCAATAACCCCTTCAACGGCTACGGCGGCCTGATCGGCAAGAACCTGATCCTGACCAACGCCACCGATTCCCTGGGCCTGGAGGCCGAGGCCGCCGAGACCTACGCCTCCTCCGCCGCCATGTACAGCTGGATCAACACCATCATCATCTGCGTCATCGTGATCCTGGTGTTCTACTTCGCCCGCAAGGGCTTCAAGGCCCAGTCCGTGAAGGCTGAGATCCCCCCGAAGTTCAACGATGTGCAGAAGAAGAACTTCGTCCTGCTGCTGCTGGCCTTCTTCTTCATGGTGGTGCCCGCCATCCTGTCCGCCTGGGTCTCCACCCCCTTCATCAAGAGCCTGTCCGCCTTCTGCCAGCCCCAGGTCATCATGGTCATCGGCGCCGTGCTGTGCGCCTTCCTGAAGCTGGGCAATGAGAAGAACGTCATCCGCAAGATCCCGATCAGCACCATCGTGATGATCGTGGGTGTGTACACCCTGATCAAGGTGGCCGCCAAGGCCGGTCTGACCGACTGGGTCGCCGCCATGCTGGCCGGCTCCATCCCCGCCTGGCTGCTGCCCGGTGCCATCGTGCTGTTCGCCGGCTTCCTGAGCTTCTTCTCCTCCTCCACCTCCACCGTGATGCCTCTGATGTACCCCATGGTGCCCGGTCTGGTGGCTGCCTTCGCCGCCCAGGGCGTGACCCTGAACCCCGTGGCCCTGTACACCTGCATCTTCTTCGGCGGCCTGTCCACCGCCTGCTCTCCCTTCTCCACCGGCGGCGCGCTGACCATCGCCAGCTGCCCCGACAATGCCGTGAAGGAAGACCTTTCCAACAAGATGATCGTCGTGGCCCTGGTGGTGCCCGTGATCACCATCATCGCCGCGGAGCTGGGCCTGTTCAACTTCTTCAGTGTGGCTGTGCCCGAGGTTGCCGCTGCCGCCGCCACCATCGTTCCCTGATCGATCCCTCAGCGGCAGGCTGCAAGGCCTGCCGCGTTTTTTGACAAAACGCTTCGATTGTGCTATCATGGTCATTGATATGAGCGGTATGCCGCTCCGACGCGTACAACCGATATTTTTGAGTGCATGGAGGGAAATGACATGGCCAAGTTTATTACCGCCCGCGAGGCCGCTCAGCTGATCCCCGACGGCGCCACCGTGGGCATCGCCGGCATGGGCCTCTCCGGCTGGGCCGAGGAAATCGCCTGCGCCATCCGTGACAATTTCGCCGAGACCGGCCACCCCTGCAACCTGAACCTGAAGCAGGGCAGCGCCATGGGCGACTGGGGCTACGGCAACAAGTTCGACGGCTGGGACCGCTCCCCGCTGCCCGAGGAGGACAAGGCCCACGGCGCCCGCGGCGTGACCCGCTTCGGCGAAGCCGGCCCCGGCCTGGTGACCAAATGGACCAGCGCCCACATCGGCAGCGCCTTCACCCTGTGTGACCAGGCCCGTCAGAACCTGATCGACACCCACTGCCTGCCCCAGGGCGTCATCATCAACCTGTGGCGTGAGATCGCCGCGGGCCGCCCCGGCCTGATCACCAAGACCGGCCTGGGCACCTTCGTGGATCCCCGCGTGGAGGGTGGCCGCATGAACAAGGCCGCCGAGAACAGCGAGGTCGTGAAGCTGATCAACTTCGAGGGCGAGGAGTACCTGTTCTACCCCAGCTTCAAGTGTGACGTGGCCCTGCTGCGCGGCACCATTGCCGATGAGAACGGCAACATCAGCTTTGACCACGAGTCCGTGATCAACGAGGGCTTCTCCGTGGCCACCGCCGTGAAGAACTGCGGCGGCATCGTCATCGTGCAGGTGGAATACCTGGCCAAGAAGGAGACCCTGAACCCCAAGGATGTGAAGATCCCCGGCCATCTGGTGGACTATGTGGTGCAGGCGAAGGACCCCAAGAGCTGCTGGCAGGCCGAGGGCGACTACTGGCAGCCCGCCTACTCCGGTCACATCCGCGTACCGCTGGACGCCATCAAGCCCATCCCCTTCGATGAGCGCAAGGTGGTGTGCCGCCGCTGCGCCATGGAGCTGAAGAAGGGCGACATGATCAACCTGGGCGTGGGCATGCCCGCCGATATCGCCAAGGTGGTAGCCGAGGAGGGCCTGATCGACGATGTGCTGATGAGCACCGAGAGCGGCATGGTGGGCGGCGTGCCCAGCGCTCTGCCCAGCTTCGGCAGCGCCTACAACCCCGAGGCCATCATCACCCCCAACGATATGTTTGACCTGATCAGCGGCGGCGGTCTGAACATGACCTGCCTGGGCATCGGCGAGGTGGACGGCGACGGCAACAACAATGTGTCCCGCATGGGCAAGCGCCTGACCGGCCCCGGCGGCTTCATCGACATCACCGCCAGGACCCCCAAGGTCATCTTCGCCGGCACCCTGATGGGCAAGGCCATCGAAAAGGTGGGCGACGGCAAGCTGGAGATCCTGCAGGAGGGCACCATCCAGAAGTTCGTGGAGAAGGTGGGCCAGATCACCTTCGCCGGCCAGTACAGCCCCGATACCCAGGAGGTGCTGTATGTGACCGAGCGCGCCGTGTTCAAGCTCATCGACCACAGGATGACCCTGATCGAGATCGCTCCCGGCATCGACCTGGAGAAGGACGTGCTGGCGCACCTGGGCTTCAGGCCGGAGATCTCTCCCGAGCTGAAGACCATGGACCCCGCCATCTTCTGCGAGAAGTGGGGCGGCCTGAAGGACTACCTGAAGTAATTCAATGCAAAAAATCCCGGCGGCCCGTCACTGGGCTGCCGGGTATTTTATTGCGCTTTTACGATTTCTCTTTGAGGCACCAGCGGGTCATCCGCTCCATATACCGGGCCATGGCGGCGCGCAGGTCATAGCTGCCGCTGTGGATGCACCAGTCGTAGACCAGGCCGCGGGCGGCGATCATCAACTGCTCCGCCGTGTCCCCGGGATCGCATTCCGGCAGGAGCTGTCCGTCCCTCCGGGCCCGCTCCAGGGTCTGGGTCAGCACGGGCAGCATGCCGTGATCGGCCGACCGGAGAAACCGTGTGTTGGAGGAATTGTACAGGATCCTGGAAAGCTTCAGCCCGCTGTGCTCCGCGGAGTAGGCAGCGTATTCATCAAAGTACAGCAGCAGCCTTTCCCGCGCGTCGGCCTGGGTCAGCCGGCCGGCCACCGTGTCCCGGAAATAATCGTCCGCCAGCACATAGGTCTCGTAAAACACATCCAGCTTGGTGGCGAAATAGTTGTAAAAGGTACCCACGGAGACGCCTGCCTCGCTGACGATATCACGCACGGTGATGTCCTCAAAGCTCTTGCGTTCCAGCAGGGACAGGGCCGTATTGAACACCAGCAGCCTGGTCTGAACCGCCTGGTCCTTCCGGCTCAGCTTCACGGCGCTTTCCTGCACATCATATTCAGGGCTTTCCATGGGCACCTTCCTTCTCCTCCAGCAGCATGGCCACCGCCAGCCTGCTCAGCTCGCCGGTTCGGATCTTGCCGGTATTGGTCCGGGGAAACTCCTCCACGAAGCAGATATAGCGGGGCACCTTGTAATCCGCCAGCAGCCCGTGAAGGAAGGCCTTCAGCTCATCCGCCGCCAGCTCCGCGCCGGGCTGACGCTGCACGCACAGGCACACCTCCTCGCCATAGTGGGTGTCCGGCACGCCAATGGCACGGCACTCGCGCACAGCCTCATGGCGGGAGGCGGCGTTCTCGATCTCTACGGGACTGATGTTCTCGCCGCCGCGGATGATCAGATCCTTCAGACGGCCCGTGAGATGCACATAGTCGTTTTCATCCAGATAACCCAGATCGCCCGTATGCAGGAAGCCCTCGCTGTCGATGGCCTTCGCGGTGCTTTCCGGCGCCCTGTAGTAGCCCTGCATCACGCCGAAGCCCCGGATGCACAGCTCGCCGGGCTTGCCCTTTTCGCAGGGAAGGCCGGTCTGGATATCCGTCACCTTATAGTCCAGATAGTGCAGGAAGTGGCCCACCGTGGTGGCCCGTACCTCCAGCGGATCGTCAAACTCGCAGGTGGTGACGCCGGCATTGGCCTCCGTCTGTCCCAGGCTGGACATGAGCCGGAAGCCGATGCGCTCCTCCACATCCCGGAAGAGCTGAGGCGTATAGAGGCTGCCGCCGATATACCCCACCCGCAGGCTGCGCATGTTTTCGCGGGTGCATTCCGGCCGGCAGATCAGAGCATGGAACAGGGTGGGCACGCAGTGCAGCACGGTGCATTTCTCCCGCATCACGGTGCCGAGGATGGTGCCGGTATGGCGGTCTGTGCAGAGCACCAGACAGCCGCCGCTGGCCAGCGCCGCCAGGATGTTCACCGAGATGCAGAAGCAGTGGAACAGCGGCATGGCCACGCAGAAGATGTCCTCCTGGGTGCAGCGCAGATCAAAGGCCTGCTGGATGCCCATATTCATGCGGCTGTAATGGGTGTCCGCCACCACCTTGGGCCGGCTGGTGGTGCCGGAGGTGTACAGCAGGGTGGCGGTATCCTCCGGCCGCACCTCCGCCATGGCCCGGACCAGCGTATCCCGGTCCAGCCCGGCGCCGGCGTCCAGCAGCGTCCGCATGTCATCCATGCCCGGATGGGTGAAATCACCCATGGTGAAGACCTTCTCCAGCAGGGACAGCTTCGGCAGGGCGTCGCAGATCTCCGCGTAGGACACGTCCTTGTAGCCCCTGCCGATGGCCAGGAAGCGCACATCGCTGCGGACCAGGATGTCCCTGACCTCCTCGGCCTGCAGGCTGGTGTTGATCATGGCGGCGATGACGCCCACCTTGGCGGCGGCGTACATCATCAGCACGGTGGCGGATTCCGTTTCGCACCAGATGCCCAGCACGTCGCCCCGCTTCATGCCCCAGGCCAGAAGGCCGGCGGCCAGGGCGTCGGTGGCCTCGTCCAGCGTGCGGTAGGTCATGCGCTCCGCTCCGCACACAAGGGCCTCCCGCTCAGGGTAAAGCGCCGCAGTGCGCCGGATCTGCTCTCCGATGGTGATCTGCTGTAGGGATGGTCTCTGCATGGTCTCTTTCCTGCTTTCATCGGGTATTCGGGGATGTGCTTGTTTGCACATTTCGCGCGTTTATTTTTATGCATCATGCACAAAGTTGTATTTTGGCCCTTTGGGCTGTCGGTTTCCGATTGACAAAAGCATCACGATTTTGTACAATATTCACTGAACATGTTCACCGTTGAAAACCAGGCATCAGGCGTTTCCCCTCAAACCCGGAACAGATTCGGTGAACGCGTTCATCCGTCCCTCCCATTATAGGACATTTGCCGGATAAAAGCAATCCTCTGTACAAAAAAAGCACAGGCCGATCGCCTTCCCGGCATTGTATAAGCCCCATCGTGAACCAAATTTCAAAGGAGGAAGCATTGTATGATCTTGTCGAAGAAGCATCAGATGATGAAGCGTCTGTTCCGGCAGTTTGCCGAGACGGAGTTCACCTCTGAGGTGTTGGATCGTCTGGAGGAGACCGGTGAATTCGACTGGGATATGCATCGCAAGATGTCTGCCTATGGCTTCATGGGCTGCAAGATCCCGGTGGAATACGGCGGCCAGGGCGGCGACAGCCTGGCCTACGCCCTGATGGTGGAGGAATTCGCCCGCGTGAGCCCCGTGCTGGCCATCTACGCCAATACCTCCAACTCCCTGGGCGGCGGCCCCCTGCTGGCCTTCGGCACCGAGGAGCAGAAGCAGAAGTACCTGACCCCCACCGCCAAGGGCGAGAAGATCATTGCCTTCGCTCTGACCGAGCCCGGCGCGGGCTCTGACGCCGGCAGCATGACCACCACCGCCATCGAGGACGGCGATGACTTCATCCTGAACGGCCGCAAGACCTTCATCTCCGGCGCCCCCATGGCCGACTACTCCGTGGTGTACGCCAAGACCGACCTGACCCAGAAGGGCAGCCGCGGCATCTCCATGTTCCTGGTGGACATGAAGCTCCCCGGCATCAGCATCGGCAAGCCCGAGCACAAGATGGGCATCAAGGGCTATCCCACCAGCGATATCATCATGGAGGACGTGCGCGTCTCCAAGAAGGACCTGCTGGGCCCCCTGCACAAGGGCTTCGGCGCCGCCATGAAGACCCTGGACGGCGGCCGTCTGGGTGTGGCTGCCCAGTCCGTTGGCATCGCTCAGGGCTGCCTGGACGAGTGCATCAAGTATGCCAAGGAGCGCAAGCAGTTCGGCCAGCCTCTGGCCAAGTTCCAGGCCATCTCCTTCATGATCGCCGAAATGGCCACCGAGATCGAGGCCGCCCGTGAGCTGGTGTACAACGCCGCCCTGCTGAAGGACGCCAACAGCCCCGAGACCAGCATGCGCTGCGCCATGGCCAAGTTCTATGCCTCCGAAATGTGCAACCGCGTGGCTGCCAAGGCTGTGCAGATCCACGGCGGCTACGGCTACATCTCCGAGTACAAGGTGGAGCGGATGTACCGCGACGCCCGCATCACCACCATCTATGAGGGCACCAGCCAGGTGCAGCAGATGGTCATCTCCAACAATCTGCTCAAGTGAGGGAAAGGAACGAACGCGTTATGAAGATCATCGTTTGCGTCAAGCAAGTGCCTGATACGTCCGGCAAGGTGGCTGTGAAGCCCGACGGCACCATGGACCGTGCTTCCATGGCCACCATCATCAATCCCGACGACATGAACGCCACCGAGGCCGCCCTGAAGATCAAGGACGCCACCGGCTGCAAGGTCATCGTGGTCTCCATGGGCCCGCCCCCCGCGATCTCCATGCTGGAGGAGCTGAAGGCCATGGGCGCCGATGAGGCCGTGCTGATCTCCGGCCGTGAGTTCGGCGGCTCCGACACCTTCGCCACCAGCCAGATCATCGCCGCCGCCATCCAGACCATCGGCCTGGAGCAGGACGACATCATCTTCTGCGGCCGTCAGGCCATCGACGGCGACACCGCCCAGGTGGGCCCCCAGATCGCCGAGAAGCTGCACATCCCCCAGGTGACCTATGTGACCGACGTTCAGAAGAACGGCAACACCATCACCTGCAAGCGTATGCTGGAGGATGGCTACATGACCATCCAGGTGGAGACTCCCTGCCTGCTGACCTGCATCAAGGAGCTGAACACTCCCCGCTACATGACCGTGAAGGGCATCCTGGAGTGCGACAAGGAGCCCGTCAAGATCCTGGACTACAACGCCCTGAAGGACAGCCCCCTGATCGAGGCGGACACCATCGGCCTGAAGGGCTCTCCCACCAATGTGTACAAGTCCTTCACCCCGCCTGTGAAGGGCGCCGGCCAGATGCTGGAGGGCGACAGCAGGGAGACCGTTCCCGCTCTGTTCAAGACGCTGGCTGCCAAGCACATCATTTGAGAAGGGAGAGCATGAGCAATGTCTGTTTTCATGAATACGGATACTGAGGCCTTCCGCGGCGTATGGGTGTTCTGCGAGCAGCGCGGCGGCGCCCTGATGCCCACCGATTTTGAGTTGATCTCCGAGGGCCGCAAGCTGGCCGACGACCTGAAGGTCGAGCTGGTGGGCGTGCTGCTGGGCGACAATGTGGCCGGCCTGGCCAAGGAGCTGGGCGGCTACGGCGCCGACCGCGTGCTGGTGGCCGAGAGCCCCCTGCTGAAGGATTACACCACCGACGCCTATGCCAAGGTCATCTGCGAGCTGGTGCAGGAGCGGAAGCCCGAAGCTCTGCTGATCGGCGCCACCAACATCGGCCGCGATCTGGGACCCCGCTGCGCCGCCCGTCTGCACACCGGCCTGTGCGCCGACTGCACCAGCCTGAATGTGAACACCGAGAAGTACATCGAGTTCCTGCAGGCCAACTCCACCCTGGACACCTCCAAGATCGTGGCCAAGGAGGGCGACCGCGGCCTGAAGATGACCCGTCCCGCCTTCGGCGGCCACCTGATGGCCACCATCATCTGCCCCCGCTTCCGTCCCCAGATGGCCACCGTGCGCCCCGGCGTCATGAAGAAGGCTCCCTTCGACCAGGCCAAGGCCGATGCCTGCGTGGTGGAGAAGGTCTCCTTCGAGCTGGCTGCCGAGGATATCCACACCAAGGTGCTGGAGGTCGTGAAGGAGACCCGCGCCATGGTGGACCTGACCGGCGCCGACGTAATCGTGTCCGTGGGCTACGGCATCAGCAAGGATCCCCAGAAGGGCATCGCGCTGGCCAACGAGCTGGCTGAGGCCCTGGGCGGCGTGGTCGGCGCTTCCCGTGCCGTGGTCGACGCGGGCTGGCTCACCAGCGATCACCAGGTCGGCCAGACCGGCAAGACCGTGCGTCCCCGCATCTACATTGCCCTGGGCATCTCCGGTGCCATCCAGCACAAGAGCGGCATGCAGGACTCCGAGCTGATCATCGCCGTGAACAAGAATGCCACCGCTCCCATCTTCGAATGCGCCGATTACGGCATCGTGGACGATCTGTTCACCGTGGCTCCCCTGATGATCGAGGCTGCCAAGGCCAACAAGTAATCAGTCAATCAGGAGGCAGGGCCGTCTTGTACCGCCCTGCCTTTTGATGTTCCGGAGGAGCCTTCGCCGCTCCGCCAAAGGAGAATTGCTATGAACAAGAACAGTCAGCGCTGGCTGCAGGTGATCGTGGGCGTGATCCTCCTCCTGCTGGCCGGCATGGTCTACGCCTGGAGCGTGCTCAGCCGCCCCATCGCCGCGGAATTCACCTCCTGGAGTGCCGCCACCCTGAGCATGACCTTCACCCTCACCATGATCATGTTCTGCGTGGGCTGCATGGCCGGCGGCTTCGTCAGCAAGATGGTCCCGCCCCGGGTGCTGGTATGGGTGAGCGCCGGTCTCTTCCTGGCCGGCTTCCTCATCAGCAGCATCATCAGCTCCGCCGTGGGCCTGTACCTGGGCTTCGGCGTGCTGTGCGGCATCGCCAGCGGCCTGGTCTACAACGCGGTGCTGGGCACTGTGAACGCCTGGTTCCCCGACAAGCAGGGCCTCATCAGCGGCATCCTGATGATGGGCTTCGGCCTGTCCGCCTTCATCGTGGGCAAGGTGTACCAGGCCTGGACGCCCGCCGAGGTCGGCGGCTGGCGCAGCAGCTTCCGCGTGATGGGCATCCTCATCGCGGTGGTGTTTGCGCTGTGCGGCTTCCTGCTGCACCGCCCCGGCAAGGACTTCACGCCCCCCGCGGCCGCTGCCAAGAAGAAGACCTATGTAAACCCCGTGGCCATGGACACCGATGTGGCCGGCATGATCCGTCAGCCCTCCTTCTGGATGTACTACCTGTGGGCCATCCTGCTCAGCGCCGCCGGTCTGGCGCTGGTGGGCCAGGCCAGCGGCATCGCCGTGCAGGTGGGCCCCGAGGTGGACGCGGGCACCATCGCCACAGTGGTGGGCCTCATCAGCGTATTCAACGGTGTGGGCCGCGTGGTATTCGGCGGCATGTTCGACAAGGTAGGCCGCAGCCGCACCATGCAGATCACCAACGGCGTGTTCATCGTGGCCGGCGCCATCCTGCTGCTGGCCATCCTGACCAAAAGCTTCGTCATCGTGACCGTCGGCTTCATGGTGGGCGGCTTCGCCTATGGCGGCATCAACCCCACCCACAGCGCCTTCATCAGCAGCTACTATGGCCGTACCAACTACGCCATGAATTTCTCCATCATCAACACCAATCTGATCATCGCCAGCTTCGGCTCCACCGTCGCCGCCAGCCTGTACGATGCCAGCCAGAGCTACCTGAGCACCGTGGCCATGATCATTGTGCTGGCAGCCCTGGGCGTGGCCGCCAGCTTCGGCATCTCCTTCTTCGACAAAAAGAAGCTGCAGAAGCAGGCCTGACGCTTTTCCGGCCTTCCCGCGAGGGAGGGCCTTTTTCGTTTTCACGCAGGCCTGCAGCCTCCTGTTGACTTCCGCCTGCGCCGCACCGGTTGTGCTGCTCTGTCCTCGTACCCTTTCTCTCCCTTCCTGCATGCACATCAAGTCCGGGCAGGTGCAAAAATCCCCCTGAGGCTCGCCGGTTTCTCGCCGGTATCAGCTTCAGGGGGCATTTTCTTCCCGGATTGACCGGGGCTCCTGTCAATGGGCTGCCACGCCGCGCCTGCGCATATAGAAGCAGCGATCCACCCAGGCACTGGGGGCATGCAGCAGCATCAGCAGCTCCATGCACAGCACCTTGGCCTTCCGCAGGGGCGGCACATCCCCGGAGCGGAGCCAGCTTGGCCGCATCTCCCGGAACTCACGCCGAAGCCGCTTCATCAGGGCACGGTCATGGGCCCGGTAGGCAAATACCTTCAGGTGATAGCAGTCGTTCAGGAAGCGGCTGCGGGTCAGGGCCGTCAGCTCCTCCCCGAAGGGAGCGGCCAGGGCAATGGCCTGACGCTTGGCAGACAGCACCGTCAGAGCCCGGGCCGACACCGTCTCCCGGCGGCTGGCGCTGTCGGGGCGCATGGTCCAGCAGTACAGCGGCTCCGGGCAGAAGGCCACACGCCGCAGCCCGGGCAGCAGCCGCAGCAGCCAGGTCTCGTCCTCACCGATGGCCAGCGTTTCATCAAACCTCAGCAGACCGTCCTGTGTCCGCAGGCACTCGCGCCGGAACAGCTTGTTCCACAGAGCCGTGAAGAAGCCCTCCCGCTGCAGGAACAGGAACGCCGCCTCCTTCGGCCCGCACACAGGCTGCGGCCCGGTGCCGTGGAGCAGCGGCTGTGCGCCGGGCACAGGCAGCTCCTCGATGTAGCCGCAGGCAGCCATGTCTGCATCGTTCTCCAGCAGCGCGGCAGCCAGCTTCGCCAGATAGTCCGGCTTCACCCAGTCATCCCCGTCCGTGAAGCCGATCAGCTCTCCCCGCGCTGCCTCCAGCCCCAAATTCCTGGCGGAGGACACGCCGCCGTTTTCCTTGCGCAGCACACGGACGCGGCTGTCCCGCCGGGCGTAGCCCTCCGCCACGGCAGCGGTTCCGTCCGCAGAGCCGTCGTCCACCACCAGCAGCTCGAGGCGCTGCCAGGTTTGGGCCAGCAGGCTGTCCAGGCAACGCGGCAAAAATTCCGAGACATTATACGCCGGGATGATCACGGAGATCAACGGCTCCATCAGCCACGCCTCCTCTCGCCCAGCCGCCAGAGCAGATCGAACCAGACGGACCCCAGCCTCAGGGCGCGGAGCGCCAGCCGGTCCCGCCGGGGCGTTTTCGGGTTTTTCAGCACCTCCGGCGCCAGGGCGAGGGCCTGCCGGGTCAAGGCTTGCTTCTGCTCCCGCAGCTCTGCCGGACAGCGCATGAAATACCGCAGCAGGCTGAGCCGTGCATGGCAGCTTCTGCGGACGCAGGCGGCGTGCAGCTCCGGATAAGCCGCCTCAGCCTGCCCGGTCAGCTACTCCACCGCCGACAGGAAGTCCAGCTTCTCCGGGCCCCATACGGAGCGGCTGATGGAGTCCGGCCGGATGCGATAGTGATAGCCCGGCTTCGGCGTCCAGGCCAGCGTCCCGGCCCGCAGCAGCAGCGGCGCGATGAGCCAGGTATCCTCATACAGCCTGCCCTCCGGGTACCGCAGGCCCTCAAACAGCTCCCTGTCCCACAGCTTGGCCCAGCAGCTGACATCGGGAACGCCGTGATACAGCACACCCTCCAGCGCCTCCCGCGCCGTCAGCAGGCGCACGCCGCCCGCCGTCGGGAAGCAGGGAGCGGCGCTGCCGTTCCGCTCGATGAAATGGTTGCAGGCCGTGATGGGCGCGTCGGTCCGCTTCTTCAGGGCAAGCAGCGTCTGCAGGCAGTCCGGCTCCAGCCAGTCATCCGCGTCCACGGGAAAGAAAAACCGGCCCCTGGCATGATCCAGAGCCGTGTTGCGGGCCGCGGAAACGCCCCGGTTCTCCTGATGCAGCACCCGCAGTTGCGGATGCTCCAGGCTCAGGCGATCCGCCAGCTCTCCGCTGCCGTCATCGGAGCCGTCATCCACCAGGAGCACCTCAAAGCCCTGCTCCGTCTGGGCCCACAGGCTGTCCAGGCAGGGCAGCAGCCAGTCCTTCATATTGTGCATGGTGACCAGCACGGACACCTGCGGCAGCTCCGCCATGGGCAGTCCTCCCTTCGCCGTTATCGGATGAGCCATTCCTCACCGTCCCGATGAACGATCAGGCGCCAGGGCTTCTTCGTGTCAGCCTCGGCCTTCACGGTGCCCTCCTCCGTCATGGTTACATGATAGATCTCGCCGGCAGCCAGGCGGACCTCCGCTTCCTTTTCCGGCTGGAACCAGTGCAGCGTGACCCGGTCAGCCTCGTCATACATGACCATCCGGCTGTTGATGCCCACCGGCAGCAGTGTATTGGCCCGCACCAGCACAGGCTGCTCCGTCAGGCTGTAAACATCCCGCAGCTGCAGCTCATGGGTACGGCCGCCGATCAGCTCCGTCCATACGCCTGCCGGCAGGGTACACTCCGCCAGACCCCGCTCGTCCACATAGGGCACCAGCAGGTCCTCCCCCAGCATATGCCCCGCCAGCACCTGGCGCACCCGGCCGCGCAGCCGCAGCGCCGGCAGCAGGCTCAGCTGCAGCTGCAGTGCCTTCCGCATGGCGTTGGCCGGCTTCGGCACCTCCGCGGACAGCGCCTTCAGCAGCCTGTCTGCCGGGATGGGCGTGTCCGGCCTCAGCAGCGCCGCGCACACCCGATGTACAAAGGCTTCACCCTCAGGCACGCCCTCAAAAAACGGTGTATCATCCTCCGTGATACAGTAGGCGGGAAGCATCAGCTCATCCAGCCGCTGCGCCAGCGCCCTCCGTATGGCGGGATCCCTCCCCGGATCCGCCGCCACCAGTCCAAACATTCTCTCACCTCGGAATGTATGATAACAAGCGGCCAGTCTCTTGTCAAGCCAAAACAAACGAAAACCCCCGAAAATCGGGGGCTTCGGATTGAAGTCATGGGGCTGCGGCCCCTTGACAATTCCCGGGGGCAGCAGTAACGGGCTTCGCTCTGCTCTTCGCTCAGCCGGCGGCTTCCGCCTCAGCCAGCTCAGCCTGCGTGGGGATGGAGGGAGACGCGCCGTCCCGGGTCACACAGAGGGCTGCCGCCAGGGCCGCCCGCCGGGCTGCCTCCGCCGCCGTTTCTCCCCGCATGATGCTTCCCAGATAAAAGCCCGTGAAGGTGTCCCCGGCGCAGGTGGTGTCCACAGCGGTCACCGGCACCGCCGGCTGAAAATGCCGATGGCCGTGGCGCAGGACCCAGGCGCCCGCCGCTCCCGCGGTCACGACCACATGGGCCTCGGGATAGGCCGTTTCCATGCCGGCCAGCAGCGCTTCCATGTCCGCGCCGGCAGGCATCGACAAAAGCTGGGCGGCCTCCGTCTCATTCACCAGCAGGATGTCGATCTGCCCCTTCGGCAGGTTCAGCAGCTCCTCCGTCACGGGTGAGGCGTTCAGCGCCACGGTCATGCCCTTTTCATGAGCCGCGCGGATGATGTCCGGCACCCCGTTGATCTCGTTCTGGATCAGCAGCAGGTCTCCCTCGCCGAAGGGCTCCAGCGCGCGCCGGAGCATATCCTCCGAGATGCAGTGATTGGCACCGCTGTACAGCAGGATGGCGTTCTCCCCGTCCGGCGTCCGCTGGATGATGGCCTCGCCCGTGCGGGTCTCCTTCAAAAGCATGAGCTGCTCCGTATGCACCCCCGCTTCCTCCAGGATATCCATCAGGAAGCGTCCGTCCGCTCCGATGGCGCCGGCGATCCAGGTATCCAGACCTCCCCTGGCCAGCGCCACCGCCTGGTTCAGCCCCTTTCCGCCGGGAAAGGTCTGCAGGGACAGGGAAGCCAGGGTCTCGCCGGGCTGCAGGAAATGAGGCACCTGATAGGTAAGGTCAATGTTCAGCGAGCCAAAGCACAGTGCTTTCACGGGTCACACCTCCGGAAATATATCATGGAAAGCTCAAAGGCGCTTCATAAAGGCCAGTGCCAGGCGGAACCAGTCCTGCACCTACACGGGCACGGGACGCAGGCCGTCCGAGGTCTCGTCGCTGAGGGACAGGCCGTGATGGCCATGGCGGTAGATATGGAGCTCCACGCCCACACCGGCCCGGCGCAGGGCGGAGGCCATCATCAGGGTGTTCTCCACGGGCACGGCGTCATCCTCCCAGGTGGTCCACAGGAAGGTCTCCGGCGCGTCAGAGGTCACCTGGTTCTCCAGGGAGTGCTTCTCATGCTCGGACAGGTCCTCGGTGCCCGTCAGGTTCTCAAAGGAGCCGCGATGGGCGAAGGGACCGCCGGTGATGACGGGATAGCACAGGATCATGCCGTTGGGCCGCACCTGCTCAGGCGTCAGGCCCAGGGGCTCCCACAGCTCCGCGTTCTGCCAGGCCACGCCCAGATTGGCGGCGCAGTGCCCGCCGGCTGAGAAGCCCAGCACCGCGATGCGGTTGGGATCGGTGTGGTGCTCCGCCGCGTGGGCCCGAACCCAGGCCAGCGCCGCGGCCAGGTCCTGCACATTGTTCGGATAACGGGTGGGCGCGGTGCGGTAGATCACGGTATAGGCATTGATGCCGAAGCCGGCAAAGCGCAGGGCCACAGGCTCCGTCTCCCGGGGAGACACATAAGCATAGGCGCCGCCGCCCGCAATGACCACCGCGGGCCGCAGCAGCTCATCCGTCACGCCGGGGATCACGTCCTGACAGTAGGTGGTCAGCGGCACCTCTCCGCCCACCACGGGAAGCATCACCTTTTCATTCAGCATATTCGTTTCCTTCTTTCTTCTTGCACAGACGGGCCAGCCGCCTGCCGATCACGGGGATCATCCTCAGGATGCGCGTATTGCGGGTCACCAGCCACAGACCCAGGCACAGCAGGCCATAAACCACCGCGCCGCAGACCACCTGCACCCCAAGGCCCGGCCAGGTGTCCGGCGTCACGTTTGCCAGGAGACGCACCGTCAGCAGCATGGCGCCGCCGATGAGGCTGTAGGTCAGCAGATACAGGAGATAATCGCGGTAGGGCAGCTCTTTGCGGAGAATCAGGAACTGCACCAGCGGCACGGCGCCTTCCGCCAGCAGCGTGCCCGCCACGGCGCCCATGGCGCCAAAGCGCGGGATCAGCAGGCTGTTGGCGATCAGGTTGATGACGGCGCCGCAGGTCACGCTGCGCACGAAGATGCTGTCCCGGCTCTGGGGCAGGATCCACTGGGTGCGGATCACATTGGCAAAGCCGATCATGATCAGCGTGAAGGCCAGGGGCAGCATCAGG
>R14__coassemble_874_pt1 | contig 17582 bp, 14 predicted proteins | sample R14__metabat2_high_PE_034 | metagenome-assembled genome bin R14
CCCTCGCTGCCCGCCATGCTGGCGCCTGCCGCCGACGAGGAGACGGAGGACGCCGGGGCTGACGAGCCTGCCGCCACCGAGGCACCTGCCGCTGACTTCACCGTCACGGTGCAGACCGGGGACGGCGCCGTCACCGCCTCCGTGGTGACCCTGGGCTCCCATACCTGCCTGCTGCGGACCGATGACGGTCAGCTGGAGGCTGCCACCAACACCGTCACCTGCTCCGACACTGTGGCGGCCGGCCACCAGATCGCCGCCATCAGCGCGCCCAAGACGGCCTCCGCCACCCTGCGCGCCTCTGCCTCCGGCAAGGCCGCCGCCGTGGCCAAGCTGAAGGACGGCACCCTCGTGTGTGTGCTCTCCGAGGAGGAGGGCTTCTGCCGGGTGTGGGTCGACGGACAGACGGGCTATGTGACCACCGGCGCCCTGGACTTCGATGTCTATGTGGCGTCTCCCCTGGGCACCGCCGTGCTGCAGACCGCCTCCGGCAAGACCGACGGCAGCGATACTGTGAACGTGCGCGTCACCAGCAAGAAGACCGCCAAGAAATCCGCCGACTGGTCCACGGGCACCCAGGTCACCGTGCTGGAAAAGGTGAAGGACTGGTACCTGGTGGAGTATGACGGGCAGCGCGGCTATGTGAACGCCTCCTTTGTGAAAATGCAATAAGCTCAAAGCGAGCGCGGGAGCCTCTCCGGACGGGGAGGCTCCTTTTTCGCGGGCGGAGGAGGGACAGCCCCGGGGCAAACGAAAAGCCGCCCCTTTACGGGGGCGGCGGCATGACGGCATCTTACAGCTGAAAGCGGGTGAGGATGAGCCGCTGCAGCTGATTGACGGTCTCATAAAGATCCTTGCCGTTCACGAAGGTGATATCGGCGGAGGCACGGTAAATGTCGATGCGGGCGTTGTAGGTGTCGTCCACGGCGGTGGGGCCCTTCCGGGCCAGCAGCGGGCGGCGGTCCAGCTTGATGTCGCTCTTGATGTCCTCAAGCGGGCGGTCGATCAGCAGGATCACGCCGCTGTTCCGCATGATGGTGCGGTTCAGCTCCCGCAGCACCGCGCCGCCGCCGGTGGAGACGATGCCGGGCTGCTCCCGGGAGACCTGCACCAGCATGTTGGTCTCGATGGTCCGGAAGGCCTCCTCGCCATAGGTGGTCAGCACATCGCCGGTGGGCATCTGGAAGACCTCCTCGATGCGCCTGTCGATGTCGGTATAGGGCAGGCGCAGATTGGCGGCCACCCTCCGGCCCAGGCTGCTCTTGCCGCTGCCCGGCATGCCGATGAGGTAGATATGTCTGGTCAGCATGAAGCTCCTGCCTCCTCCATCATGCGCTGCTGCTCGGCGCGGCTCAGGCTCATGAGGCTGACATACAGCTCGCGCACGGCCGGCCGCAGGGATTCGTCCCGCGCCTTCGCCATGCGGGAGGCCAGCACGACCTCCTCGCGCCCGGCGTCCAGCACGGGCAGCCCATGGGCCAGCTTGTATTCCGCCACGCCGCGGCACAGCTGCATCCGCTTCTCGAACAGGGCCACCAGCTCCGTATCCACGGCGTCCAGCTCCAGCCGGAGCGTTTCCAGATCCTTCATGCGCCATCCCTCCAGGCAGCTTTATGGCATGATTGTAGCAGAACTTTGCCCGTTTGGCAAGCCTGTTTCGGGGCGTTCCTGCCCCTTCTCAAGAGAAAAACAGAAGCAGGCGCCCTCGTCGGTATCCTCCAGAACGATGCGGCTGCCGTGCATCTCCAGGATACGCTGGCTGATGGCAAGGCCCAGGCCTGTGCCCTTGCCGGCGGTATGGGCCCTGTCGGCGGTGAAGAAGCGCTCAAACACATGGGGCCGGTCCTCCGGCAGGATGCCCACGCCGTTGTCCCGCACGCGGATGACGCAGCGACCGCCCTCCTCCCGGGTGGAGAGGGTGATGCGCCCGCCCTCCGGGGTGAAGCGGATGGCGTTGTCCGTCAGGTTGATGATCACCTGCTCGATGCGGTCCGCGTCCGCCCGCACCATGCAGGGGTCGGCGGCAAAGTCGCACACAGGCTCCAGATTTTTGCGCTCCAGGTCGCTGATCCGGCGGATGACCGCCCGGCGCAGCAGCTCGCAGATGTCGAAGTCGCTCAGCTGCAGCGCCGCGTCCTCCCGCTCCAGCCGGGAAAGGGCCAGCAGCTGGCTGATGAGGGCGGACAGGCGGCGGATCTCCTCCGACACCAGATGAAGGTAATGGGCATGCTCCTCCGGGGGGATCGTGCCGTCCTCCATGCCGCCCACGAAGCCGCCGATGGAGGTGATGGGGCTGCGCAGCTCATGGCTCACATTGGCTACGAATTCCCGGCGGCCGCGCTCCACATCGCCGAGCCGGTCCGCCATGGTGTTGAAGGCGGTGGCCAGCTCCGTCATCTCGGGGGAGGCGTGGGGCACGGGCACCCGGGCATCGAAGCGCCCGGCTGCCATCTGCCTGGCCGCGTCGGTCACGGTACGGATGGGCTTCAGCACCCGGCGCACATACAGGAAGATCAGCACCGAGGCCGCCATCACCGCTGCCACGCCTGCCAGCAGCACGGGCAGCAGCCAGTCCGCCAGCCCGCTCTCCATGCTCTGGGCCGGAGTCTGCAGCAGCACGGCGCCCAGCACATAGCCGTTCCGCACATAGGGCACGCCCACGGTGAAGGTGGGCTGGCCGTTCACGGAGGCACGGACGGCGATCTCCTCCCCCTGCAGCACCCGCAGGAAGGCGTCGTACAGGTCGCTGCCGCTGAGGCTGGCGGCGAAGTCCGGGTCGGAGGCCTCGGCGGTGCTGTAGTTGTCCATGATCCGGCCTCTGCGGTCCACCACCAGGATGTAGGCCCCGAACTCCTCATACACCCAGCCGGCCTTGGCCTTCAGGATGTCCAGCACGTCGGTGCCGCCATAGAGGGTGAGGGAGGCGGTGGAGGAGGTCTGCGCCGCCAGATAGGCGATCTACCGGGCGTCGCCGGTCAGGGCTTCCAGCCGGTCATTGAGCCGCTTCTCACGGATGAGCTGCCAGCCGAACAGACCGATGCCGCCGGTCAGGAGCAGGATGACGCACAGCAGCATGGCCATGATGCGTGTCAGCATGGTTCTGCTCATGGGCCTTATTTCACCTCAAACTTGTAGCCCACGCTCCACACGGTGCGGATGAGCCAGCCGAAGCGCTCCTCGGATTCGGGCAGCTTTTCCCGGATGCGCTTGATATGCACGTCCACGGTGCGGGTGCTTTCGCCGGGGTAGTCGTAGCCCCAGACCTGGCCCAGCAGCTGCTCCCGGCTGAAGACCTGCCCCGGATGGGAGGTCAGGAAGTACAGCACCTCCAGCTCCCTGGGCGGCATATCCAGCTTGCGGCCGTCATAGTAGACCTCATACTGCTTCAGGGACACCGTCAGGCCCGGGAAGGTCAGCACATCGCTGGTCTCCTCCTGAGGCTGGGAGCGGCGCAGCACCGCCTTGACCCGGGCGATCAGCTCCTTGGCGTCGAAGGGCTTGGTGATGTAGTCGTCGGCGCCAAGATCCAGGCCCAGCACCTTGTCGAAGCTCTCGTCCCTGGCGGTGAGCATGATGACGGGCACGGTGCTCTGGCGGCGGATGCTCTTCAGCACCTGCCAGCCGTCCAGGCCGGGCAGCATCACATCCAGCAGCACCAGGTCCGGCTCATGGCGGCGGAAGGCGGCAAGGGCGTCGTCGCCCCGGGCCGCGGTCTCCGTCTCCCAGCCCTCCTTCTCCAGGTACAGCTATACCAGCCGGGAGATGTGCTCGTCATCATCCACCAGCAGGATACGGTTCTTGTCTTTCATCTGCTTTACCTCACAGGCCCGCGATGGCGGCGTTACGGATGCGCCGGATCAGGCCGGAATCCTCCGCCTCGTTCAGCAGGCTGGTCATATACAGGATGGTGACCCGCTCACGGGGCAGGTTGGCGAAGTAGGTGCCCAGCCAGCCGTCCCAGCCGTATTCGTCCAGGCTGCAGAGGCCGCAGTTGGCGCCGGGCTCCAGGCACACCCGCATCAGCTTGCCGAAGCCGAAGCCGCCCATGTAGGGCCAGGTGTCGGTGAGGCGGGCCTAACGCACATTCAGCTGGGGCTTCGTCATCCAGGCCACGGTCTTCGGGTTCAGCACCCGCACGCCGTCCAGCTCGCCCATGTTCAGCAGCATGCGGGCGAAGCGCTCGTAGTCGCCGATGGTGCTGTACAGGCCAGCGCCGCCGCTCTGGAAGGCAGGCTCCTCCGAGGTGACGGCGCAGCACAGGTGGGGCCTGGTCCACAGGCTGTTGGGCTGGCCGGGGCGGCGCCAGCAGCTGGCGGCCAGACGGCCCAGCTTCTCCGGCGGCACATAGAAGGCGGTATCCTTCATGCCCAGGGGCCCGAACAGCTCCTGCTGCAGGAAATCGCCGAAGCGCATGCCGGACACGGCCTCCACCACGGCGCCCAGCACATCGGCGGAGGTGCCGTAACGGAACTGCGCGCCGGGCTGGAAGGCCAGGGGCAGCTCACCCATCCTGTCGCAGAAGGTGAGGGTATCCATGCCCTTTCCCTCCGCCATCAGCCGGGCGTTCTCGTCAAAGAGCGCGGCGGCGGCGCGGCCGGCCTCGTCATCGGCGCCGGGATAGCACAGGCCGGAGGTCATGCTCAGCAGGTCCGCCACCCGCACCTCACGTCGGGCGGCCACGGGAGTGCCGCTCTCCGACACCACCCGGGGATTTTTGAAGCCGGGCAGCCAGCGGCTGACGGGGCTCAGCAGATCCAGCTGCCCGCGCTCCAGCAGCAGCATGGCCGCGGCGGAGGTGATGGGCTTGCTCTGGCTGTACAGCCGGAAGATGGTGTCGCGGGCAATGGGGGCGCCGGTGCGGGGGTCGGCCACGCCGCTCTGGGCGTAGGCCAGCTCCTGCCCGCAGCGGGTGATCAGCACGCTGCCGCAGCCGGTCTCGCCCCGGCTCACGGCCTCGTCCAGCAGGGACTGCAGCTTTTCGGTCAGGCTCAGCATGGGAAAAGGTCTCCTTTCCGTATATCAAAACAACGTCTGCTCTGTCGGGTATCGTGGGGTCTGTCTGCAATCCTGATTATAACGCAAATTGCGCTCCGTGTCCACCATAAAAACCTGCGGCAGGCGGCAAGCGGCAGAGCTGCGGGCTCTCCCGCATCGGGGATGAGGTCCGCGGAAGACGCATGAAAAACCGCTTCAATGAAAAGCAGCGCCGGGAACGCCCCAGATCCGTTCCCGGCGCTGCTTCTCACGGCCGGACTCACCGCTCCGGCAGGAGCGGAGCAATCCCCGTTAATCCTTTGGCTTTTCGGCCCTGTCGATCAGTACGCTCACAAGCGCGTCGCCCACGCTGTTGACCGGCACCATGAACATGCCGACCAGCGTTGAAATACCGATGATCAGGTTGGTCGCGTCAGCGGGGATGTCAAGGATGCCGAGCAGGCTTGACAGCATGACGATCAGGCTGCCCGGAACTCCGGGAGCCGCCATCGAGAAGAGCAGGATCATGAAGGCAAGCAGCAGCAGCGTGTTGGGCGTGACCGCGACATTGTAGCACCTGGCCATGAACATGCAGGTCACAATGAGCACGATGCAGCTGCCGTTCATGTTGATGGTGGCGCCCAGGGGAATGACAAAATTGCTGACCTTTTTGGAGACGCCGGCTTTATTGCAGCATTCGAGGGACGTTGGGATCACGGCTGCGCTGCTGGCAATGGAAAAGGCTGTAAACAGCGTGGGCTCAAAGCTTTTGTAAAATTTGAGCGGATTGACCCTTCCCAGCAGAAGGGCCGCCGTAAACACAGCGAACATGAGGGCGAAGCCGATCAGCAGATCCGCAAGGTACAGCAGCAGATCCGTGGCCCTGTTGAGATCGAGGTTGATCGCGATCCTCGCCATGGAGCAGAATACGACCACCGGCATCATGCTCATCACCATCGTGGTGACCTTGCAGATCAGGTCGTTGGCCGTCCTGAAAAAGCCAACGATCCTGCTTTTCGATTTTTCTTCCAGCCTGAGCGCGGCGGTTCCGAAGAGGATGGCCATAAAGATCACGGCGAGGATCTCATTGTTCATCCACGCGCTGACGATGTTGGAGGGGAAGATCGCAAGGACGAAGGTCTTGATGTTTCCCCAGACCGTTGCCGCGGTGCTGACCGTGCCGGGGGTGGTATCCACCAGGTCCACCATGTCCAGCAGCGCTCCGGAGCCGCAGGGGATCACCCGGAAGATCCCGTAACCGATCAGGATCCCGATGCAGGAGAAGACCACAAAATACAGCAGCGTTTTGAGGCCGATTTTGCCCAGCTGCGCAATGTCCGAAAAATCGCCGACGCTCAGGGTCATTGAGCAGAACACGATCGGGACGATCAGCATTTTGAGAAGGTTAAAGAAGATCGTGACCACAGAGCCGCAGATCTGCGTGGCAAGGAATTCACCGATCTCCTGTGAAAAAACAAGCCTGACAAAATAGCCTGCCGCGAGTCCGCACAGCAGACAGATGAAATTGAGCTGAAGTCTGCTTATCCTGATTTTCTTCTTCATGGCAGCAACCGTATGGTCATTTCAGAGGCTGAATGACCACAGCTCCTTTCCGTTATATTCCGACAGTCCTGATCTGTGTGGAGCATTATAGCACATTTCGCGTGCCTGTGGAAGAGGAAAGGAACAAATGATGAGATGCTCAGCTGTTACCGCTCAAGCCCCCGGTGCCTTGCTGTGTGGCCGATGGCGCTTCGCTGCCGTGGGGAAAGCAAGGCTGTTTGCTGCGCGGCTTCACCCCTGTCCCCTGACCCCCGGCCATCCGGCACCCAAAGATAAGGGGCCTGGGCAGCAACGTTCCGCCCAGGACAAATCCAATTCTGCCGAAATTACATATTGCAATTAACCTACTTCTGTGGTATGATTATCCGCGTACTCCAAATCCGATGAAAGAAGGTCCCGAATCATGAAGAAGCTTGCTTTCCTGATGGCTCTGCTGCTGGCTCTGAGCTGCCTGCTGGTCGGCGCGGTGGCCGAGCCCGCCGATGCCCTGGCCGCCCTGAAGGAGAAGGGCTACGCCGTCATTGCCTGCGAGGGCACCTATTCCCCCTGGAACTATGAGGACGAGAACGGCCAGCTGACCGGCTATGACATCGAGGTGGCCGCCGCCGTGTGTGAGAAGCTGGGCATCGAGGCCCGGTTCGTCACCGACCTGTGGGACGGCCTGTTCGTGGGCCTGGACTCCGGCGTGTTCGACATGGTGGCTGCCTCCGTGGAGATCACCGAGGAGCGCGCCCTGAAGTATGACTTCTCCACCCCCTACGCCTACACCAAGACCGTGGTCATCACCCGCGCCGACTATGAGGGCATCGCCTCCATGGGCGACCTGGCCGGCAAGACCACCTGCAACACCGCCACCTCCGTGTACGCCGCCCTGGCCGAGGACAACGGCGCCACCGTGCTGAATGTGGACGACCTGGCCCAGACCATCGAGCTGGTGCTGACCGGCCGCTGCGACGCCACCCTGAACGCCGACACCGTGTACTATGACTTCCTGCGGGCCCATCCCGACGCGCAGCTGAAGATCGCCGCCTCCGCCGACGAGGTGGCCCAGATCGTGCTGCCCGTCCGCAAGGGCGAGTACTACGCTCCCCTGCTGGAGGCCATCAACAGCGCCCTGGCCGAGCTGAGCGAGGAGGGCGTGCTGACCGAGCTGAGCATCAAGTACTTCGGCGGCGACCTGACCGTCGCTCCCTGAGGCCTGAACCGAACGCGCAAAAAGGGTGCCGGGACTTTCCGTCCCGGCACCTTTATTGTGCCTGCCTTCGCGGGCTCCGGCCGATCAGTGCCACCAGACCCGCATCTCGCCCTCGCCGCGGTTGGCGAAGCAGAAATAGGGGATCAGGCGCAGGGTGATGTAGGTCTTTTCGTCGGGGGTCCACTCCTCATAGAGCTTGCCGGTGCGGCGGTTGTTGCGCTCGGCAGGCAGCTCGATGATGTTCACGGGCAGCGGGAAGGTGGTATCGTCCTGCTTCACCCGGGCTTGGGGGGCCATGAAGGGATCCAGATGGATCAGCTGCAGGTCCTCGCCGTTGTCAGCCTGCTCGCCGCAGTACACGATGGGGCCCCGCATGATGGCCACCTGGCCCACGTCCTCCCGGACGCGGCTGTCGGCGCGCATGGCCCGCACCTGCATGGGCAGGTTGATCAGCACGGTGTCGCCCTCGTGCCAGTCGCCGGTCAGGTAGCAGTAGCCCTCCTCCACGGTCTGCTCCTTGCCCTCGCAGCCCACGGTGGCGCTGCGGCTCCAGGCGGGGATGCGGAAGGCCAGGGTGCCGTTGGCGCCTTCGGTATGCACCGTCAGCTTCGCGCGGCCGCTCCAGGGCATACCGCTCTCCATCTCCAGGGTGACGGGCCTGCCGTTCAGCGTGGCCTTCGTTTCGCCGCTGACATACAGGTGGGTGTAGATGGTATCCTCGGAGGCGGTGTACACATAGCTGCCCAGACTGCTGACCAGACGGGCGATGTTGGGCGGGCAGCAGGCGCAGCCGAACCACTTCTGGCGCACGGTCTTCACATGGGCCAGCCGCTCGTCCCGGTGGGCGGCGACGGGATTCACCTCCAGGGGATTCACATAGAAGAAGCTCTTGCCGTCCAGGGCCATGCCGTCCAGCACGGTGTTGTACAGGGCCAGCTCCATGGCGTCGGCATAGCGGGCGTCGGGCTTCAGCTGCAGCATCCTGCGGGCGAAGAACACCAGGCCGATGGCGGCGCAGGTCTCGGAATAGGCGCTGTCGTTGGGCAGGTCATAGGGGAAGGTGAAGGCCTCGCCGATGTGGGTGGAGCCCACGCCGCCGGTGATGTACATCTTCTCCTCCACGGCGGAGTGCCACAGCCGCTCGCAGGCCTCCACCAGGCTCCGGTCGCCGGTGATGCGGGCGATGTCCGCCATGCCGCTGTAGAGGTACATGGCGCGCACGGCGTGGCCCTGGGCCTCCTCCTGCTCACGCACAGGCCTGTCCGCCTGATTGTAGGCGGTGGTCCAGGAGCTCCAGCCGGGCTTCTTCTCGCCCCGGGCCGCCATCTCCTCCAGGAAGTAGTTGGGCTCCTGTCCGCGCTCGTCCACGAAATAGCGGGCCAGCTTCAGGTAGCGGTCCTCCTTCGTGACCTCCCACAGGCGCACCAGGGCCATTTCGGCGATCTCGTGGCCGGGATAGCCGTGCTTCTTGCCGTCCTCCGGGCCGATCACGGTGTCCACATAGTCCACGAAGCGGCAGGCGGCCTTCAGCAGCCTGTCCTTGCCGGTGGCGTTGTAATAGGCCACGGCGCCCTCCACCAGGTGGCCCAGGCAGTACAGCTCATGATGATCCCGCATGTTAGTGAAGCGGCGGTCCATGCCGCCCAGGATGTAGCAGGTGTCCAGGTAGCCGTCCTCAGCCTGGGCGGCGCACACCACATCGATGGCGCTGTCCGCCACCTCCTCCAGCGCGGGATCGGGATGATTGCTCAGGGAATAGCCCACGGCCTCGATCCACTTGCTGAAGTCGCTGTCCTGGAACACATAGCCGTAGAAATGATCGGGATCGGGGCTGGCCGGATCCTCGGGCAGCTGCTCGAAGCCCCGCATGGTGAAGGCGGGATCGGTGCCGGCGGCGCCGCTCTGCTTCCGCTGATTGAGGCGGGCGGCGGCGCGGAAGTTGTGCATGCAGTAGCTGGGGCTGGCGCCGGGCACCTGATCGTTCAGGGCCTTCCACTGATAGGGGATGACCTCCCTGCGCACCAGCTCCATCTCGTGAAGCCAGAAGGCGTCCGTCACCCTGACGCTGCCGAGGGGCAGCGGCTTTGACATCCTTGTCTGATCCATGGGATCCTCCTGTATATCTTTTTATTTTTGCCATTCCGTCATCACGCCGTGATGAACCTTTTCTCTGTTATTCTCTGTTTTTGCGGATTTTCCTGCAGGGCTGCGCGGTTTTTCGGAGACCCTGCCGTGAGGGCCGGCGGCGTTGCCATTCGGGCCTCTCCCTTTTGCAGACAGCTCCGAACCGCTAAAAAAGGAGGGTGCGGGGGCAGAGCAGCACAACAAACAGCCCTGCTTTTCCGGCGGCGGCGAAGCCCCATCGGCCGTGAAAAAATGGGGGAAAGGCAAGGATGAAAACCACAGGTTGCTTTTTATCCCCCCCAAAAAAAACAAAAGCCCATATGGACTTTTTGAAGATATTATGATACAATTGTTAAGCTTGGATTTACCAGGGCATATGCCCTTTCGGAGCATGGAGGTCGTCCTATGAAGAAGTCCGTTCGCTTTGTATGCATCCTGGTGGCGATGATCACGCTGCTGCTGACGCCCCTGAGCGCGCTGGCCGATATCCGGAACAAGCCTGCCCTGGGGATGCCTACGGGTATGCACGCATGGTCGCCCGGCTCTGCCGATGGTGGCTCGCTGTTCTTTTATTATATGAACGCTGTGGCCGAGTCTGAGACCGGCGGCTATGTGGACGGCGCGGTCACCTACGAAATGTACCGTGACGTCACCGAATATTACAGCTATGCCACCTCCAACGGCCGGCAGGCGGGCGTCTTCAAGGATGTCGGCTACGTGCCCCTCAGCGATGTGGTCGAGCTCGCCGGCTACAGTACCGATATCTCTCTTTAGGTCCTGGATGCGCCAAAGGAGTACAATATTCCTTACGGCGTAGCGAAGTACAATATCGTGCGTGATTATGCCGGCTATCCGGAGATACTGAAATACATCATCAAATTCGCCGGACCGGTCCTTAAGGTCGTCCTTGGTGTTCTCAGCTTTGGAACTCTGTACGGGGTCATCAGCGGGATCCTTGAGATCCTGAAATCCGGCGTTCCACAGGTCAGCGGCTGTACGGGCGATATGGACGCCATCATTGTGCACGACGAAATTACCTGGTATGATCCCGGCGCTACCTCGTACTGGTTCCGTGTCGGCCTGTCGCCCAAATCGACCAGGGCCATCAAGGTGAAGGCTCTCAGAGGCCATACCATCCAGCTGGTGACCCCGGACGGCGTGGTCTAGAACATGTCGTACAACAGCAACACAAATGTCTATGAGGTGGACGATGATTTCCACGCCTCTCTCAGCTATGAAACGGTCTCCGACGCGAAAAGCCAAAACCAGCTGCGGTACTATGTCGGCAACGGCTATCGTCTGATCGTGGACGGCGTTGAGTATTCCTTCAACATCAATCCCCTGAAGCTGTAGCGTAATTCGTATGGCTATGGCATCGGCGAGGGCTGGGAAGCCTGCTACACTGACGCCGAAAGAGCCGTCATCAGCGCCCAGACCGCGGCTGTGGCTCAGATGGAGGCCGGAAACCAGATGCCCGGCAGCCTGGACAATGACTGGACCATGCTCACCCTGGGCAGCGAATGCGACGGCCACCTGAGCGTGGAGGATCCCACCGCCGTTGACAACCATGTGCTGGTGTTTGATGACAGCAATACGCCCTCGGCCATCAGGGTCGATGTGGAGTGGGCGGACGGCGTGGAGCCCGTTGGCGGCGGCACCGTCTCTTTCCGGCTGCACAAGGATACCCAGGGCGGCGACAGCGTGGACTTTTATGAGGACGCCGCGACGGGCAGCGACTTCTCTGAGACCTGCGGCCGCGGTACGACCTTCAGCGGCACCGTGACCCAGAGCAAGACGACCACCATCATGAACCAGGCCGTGAGCGGGGATGTTGTCGACAGCTTATCGCAGAAGCTGTACAGCTTCCAGGCCGGTGTCAGCACCACCATGACGGAATATGGGCTGCCGGTGGACGCCCAGAAGCTGATGACGCTGCACGTGGACGAGGTCCCGGAAGGCTTCGCCTACTATGTGACCCGCACCGTAGAGTAGGTCAGCGACCTTCGCACCTGCATCTTCACCATCCACCTGACGAAGCAGACTCCCTTCACCTTCGCTCTGGCGGACCAGAACGGAAGTCTGCTGAGCATCGATTCGCCGGAGGACACGTTCGTCCTGACCAACGGCTATGACGAGGTACAGCTTGACGCCGTGCGGTATACGGATCTGGGGAGTTATCCCGTCTGGTCGGCCGGGCTGGCCGCCGGAACGACCTATACCCTGAAGCAGACCGCCGTGTCCGATCCGGAGCTGTATGAGCAGGGCGCCGAGTGGAGCGTCACGGTCTCCGAGGACGGCGGCACCGTGACAGTAGCCAGCCGGAACGAGGCCGCCTACGGCTCCTTCGATACCACCCTCCAGGTGGGCGGAGAAGCGGAAGCGGTCACCGCGCTGCAGGACCGCTTCCTGGACGAGATCAACGTGTCCCTGGAAAAGGAATGGGAGGACATCCTGGGCAACGCCACCGACGCCCCGGAGGATATTGCCGGTGTGCGCCTGGCCTGCGCCTGGAGCAAGGACGGCGCCGAATGGTTTGAGTCCGAGATCGATCTGACCGCGGATGAGGACTACGCCGGCACCTTCAGCATGCCCGGCGCGGCGCAGATGCTCCGCGTTCATGAGACGGCCTACATCCTTTCGGACGGCAGTACCGTTACCGCGGTGGAGGGCTGGTCGGACGTGATCAATGCCGGCGCGTGGTATGTGCAGGACGGCGTCCGGAAGGAAAGCGAGGGCCTGCTGAAGGTCACCACGGCCGGCTTGACCGAGGTGCATCTGACCAACCGCTCCACGGAGTCTTCCGATGGCTACACCCTGGAGCTGGAGAAGGTCTGGGAGCTGACGGACGATGACGCGGAGATCCCGGTGCAGTCCGTCACGCTGACCTTCGAGCCCATCGCCAGGGGCACCTCCCTGGATAACCTGACGAAGCTGGACGAGAACAACAGGCCTGCCTCCGTCGCTGTGGAGCTCTACGCCTCCAGGAACTGGAAGGGCGCCGTGGCTCTGGAGAAGGACATCGTCTACATGGTGACCGAGGAAAGGGGCGAAAGCATCGAGGCTTCCTTCGCCACCGAATACACCACCACAAAGCTGGGCAGCGGCGAAACGCAGACCTCCTGGGCCCTGTCTGTGAAGGATGAGGAAGGGACCTCCACGCTGAGCTTCAACGGCACCGACATGGCCGTGGTGTGGCCCGGCCTGGCCGGGGAGGAAGAGGGCGGCCGCCTGACCGTGAACAACTCGGAGCGTATCTTCCGGGTGGTTCTGGACTGGGACGACTGGAGCAATGCCTGGGGCACCCGTCCCGAGCATGTGACCCTGACCCTGGAGGAGAACGCCGCCGGGGAGAGCCGTGAGGGCAAGGGCTGGACCCCCGTGACGGACATCACCGGCAGCGGCGCGGAGCATCCTCTGGAGAGCCAGACCTGGGTGAAGGATTCCTACACCTATTCCTTTGACCATGTGGACCTGTCGAAGTTCTATCAGGTGACCGTCTCCGGGGCCGCCTCGGACACCGAGCAGCTCCTGGACAAGTATACCATCGTCTATGAAGACAGCCGGAACGCCGATGAGCATACCCAGAACATCACCCTCGTCTACCGTCCGACCTATACCGTGACGGTGGAGTGGATGGACGCGGAGAACAAGGACGACCTGCGCCCCGACAGCCTGACGGTGGAGCTGATGCGCCAGGTGACCGACAGCGACACCGGCGAAACCACGCTGGAGGCCGCGACCGATGAGAACGGCAACCCGGTCACCCTGGTGCTGACAAAGCCTGATGAGAACGAGAATGTGGGCGGCGTCGGCTACTGGCAGGGCAGCTTCCCCCTGGCGATGATGGAGAAGGATACCGTCTATGTGGCCCGGGTGGTGGGCGCCGAGAACGGCGACGACATCATCCGTTTTGACGATGCCGGCACCTATGGCGTGACCTACTATGACATGCAGCTGCCCGCGACGAGCGAGGCGGACTTTTCGCAGCGCATCGCGCTGACCGCCAAGCGTGAATACCAGGTGGAAAAGACCTGGAACGTGGACCTGGCGGGCAAGGATGTGCCCGAGGAGCTGGGCGTCATCCTGCAGAAGAAGGAAGGCACCCAGGTCAAGGACGGCGAGACGGTGGACAAGTGGAGCGATCCCGTGCAGCGCCTGACCCTGAACGCCGATAACGGCTGGAAGGGCACCTTCAATGCCGTGGACCGCTACACGGTGGAGTCGGACGTGACCGAGCTGAAGGACGGCAAGACCGTCCGCACCGTCACCTGGTCTGACGGCGATACCTACCGTGTGCGCGAGATCAGCGACGCCAAGCTGCGCGAGACCCTGCAGAGCTATCTGGACGGCGCCACCGGCGATCTGCCCGTGGTTGTGCAGAGCTACATCGCCGAGCACAAGCCCGTGGACAGCATCCTGGACTGGGCCTGGGAGGCGGTGGACGGCTCCGATGTGCCGGAGGCCGTGAAGAAGTGGACCAAGGGCTACCTGCAGGATAACATCCCGGAGGACGGCGAGGATATCACGCTGCAGGTGAAGACCGATGACGGCACCCACAGCACCAAATATCAGGTGAACTATAAGACGGACGGGGACAAGGTCTCCATCACCAACACCGCCATCCTGGATATCACCATCTACAAGAAGTGGCTGATGTTCGGTTCCGCGGAGGACGATATCCCGGATTCTGTGTATCTGATGCTGATGTCCCGCGCCATCTACCCCGAGGACATGCAGGAGATGGCCGAGGAGATCCCCTATTCCAATGTGTATCTGCCGGTGACCAGCCTGGGCATCGTGGGCGGCACCCTGGTCCCGGGCAGCCACAGCGACTATATCACGTTCGGCATCCCGCTGGATTTCATCGCCATCGCCGAGGCGAAAAAGCCGGCGGAGGGCGAGGACGAAAGCAAGGGCTGGCAGGTCTCCTTCCGGGTGAAAAAATACAACGACTACGGCCTGGAGCAGGAGTTCAAGGGCGGCGAGCTGGTGAGCGCGTCCATCAGCACCATTGCCGGCATCGTATTTGACACGATCGGCTTTGACGGCCTGGCGGATATCCTCAACTATGTCTCCATCAACCCGAGCGGCTACATCAGCGTAGCCTCCAAGGCCATGTCGGTGCCGGAGGAGTATATCCCGGTGGCGGGCGACGATACCCATCTGTATTCCGTGGTGGCGAACACCTGGAGCGGCGAATACAAGGGCATCGGCGGTTTCAAGTACTGGGAGGATGACCACAACGCCTACGGCACCCGCCCCTCTTCCGTGACCCTGTCGGTCTATGAGACCACCCTCGCGGGAGATGTGAAGCTGGGTGAAGCGACAGCCAGCCCGGATACATTATGGAGCTGGACCTTTTCCGGCTACACCGATCCCCTGACCGGCGAGGAAAAGCACCTGGACGAGGACAAGATCGCCCTGGGCGTTTACAAGGTGAAGGAGGACAGCGTCCCCGCCGGCTACACGGTCAGCTATGACGGCTATGACGTCATCAACACCCTGACCGCCCTGACCGTCGAGAACACGGTCTACAACAGCGGCGCGGGCAACGATCCCGAATTCACCTACACCCTGGCCCTGACCGGTACGTCTGCCACCACGCTGAAGGCCCTGGCGACGCGCCGCGGCAGCACCACGCCGGTGGAGGAGACCCTGACGGCGAGTGCAGCGATCCCCGGTGAAGCTGTGTTCACCTTTACCCTGAAGAACGACGAACGGCTGCTCATCTTGTCCGCGGCAGATTCTGCCGGCAGTGCCATTGAGCTGTCCGAACTCACCTATACCCTGACCCAGACCGCACCCGGCGACGGCTGGACCACGGATGTGGCTGCTTCCGGGCAGGATACCCAAAAGGATACCGCAAAGGTGGAAGGTACCCTGCAGGGCGGCACGGATATCCACTGGTACAACAGCCTGCCCATCACTGTCAGCGGGAATAAGACGGTGCAGGGCAAGCCCCTGAGCTGGTACTTTTACTCTAGGTACTGGCGCTTCGATTTTTCAATGCAGGTGGAGGATGCCCGGAGCGGCAGCTTTGACGCAACCTGCACAGGGTATTCCAAGGACACCTTCAGCTTCAGCTTCACCCCGAACGACTGGAGCGATCTGCCGGAAAGCGTCACCGTGAAGGAAACGGCGGCCTATGCGGTGGATGAAATCACCGGCGAACGGCAGAACATTTTCCTCCCTGTCGATACGGAAGTACCGCTGACAGCCGTCAGGGACGAAAACGGTATCCTGCAGGTTACTGCCGAAACGCTGACCATTGATAACGAACTGAAGCCAATCAGTGTGACGGTGATCAAGCAATGGCGCGAACAGGAAGGTGAGGACCTGCCCGACAGCCTGGGTGTGACCTTCTATGCTGCATATAAGTCGAGCCAGGTCATGGCGGCCCGAAAGGTGTTTCTGAGCGGGTACAATGGCTGGCAGCAGACGGTCGATGGGCTCTATCCGGCATCGGATGTGCGCACCACACTCCAACAATACGACTTCATGTATTGTTCTGTTTGGGATGACTGGAAGGTCTCTGAGGATCTGCCTGAGGGCTGGGTCCAGGCCGGTGATGTACAGTTGACCACGGAAGTGGAGGATGACCGCATCCACTATACCCTGGTGCTGGTCAACGCCCGTGACGACAGCGAATACGACACCACGGTGGGCGGCATGAAGGAATGGCAGCGGCCCGACAGCAGCACCGAAGCGCCCCTGCCGGAGTCTGTCACCTTCACGGCCACGGCCCGGGAGACCGGGGAGAGCTATGCCACTGAGGTCCCGGCAGCGGATCGGCTGTTCTCAAACTACTGGTCCTGGCAGATCAGGGTCCCGGCCAATTACGCCGATAACGGCGTGTATAAGCCGCTGACCTATACCTTCAGCGAGACCCTGGGCGATGTGGACTTTGCTTACGACGGCGGCTGGACGCAGATCGGCTCCTCGGTCAGCAGCGACGGCATGGACTTTGTCAACCGCTGGCAGGAGAAGGTGACCCTGAAGCTGGTCAAGGCATGGGACGACACGGATGCCAGCCAGCGGCCGGAGAGCGTCACCCTGCATGTGACCGGCGGCGACACGGACAGGACCGTGACGCTGAGCGAGCCGCTGGGCTGGGAGGCCGAGCTGACCGGTCTGCCCCGCTGGTCCTATGACGATGACGGCAACGCCACCGAGATCGTTTATACAATCACAGAGGATGCCGTTTCCGGCTATGAGAGTGCCGGTGTGGTTCGTGTGCCCGAAAGCGGCTACAGCGCCGTGGCCGGACAGACGCAGCGGCAGGCCGTTTACACCCTGACCAATACGACGGAAACCCCCGTGGAGGAGACCATCACCGTTTCCGGCACCAAGACCTGGCAGAAGCCCGACACGGTGGAGGCGCCCGAGGTGACCGTCACCCTGCAGCTGCTGCTGAAGGGCGTCCCCGTGGAGACCAGGACCGCCGTGGCCAATGAGGCCAACGGCTGGACCTACACCTTCGAGAAGGTGCCGGTGAAGGATCCCAAGACCGGGACTGCCTATACCTATCAGTTCACCGAGTCCGTGCCCAAGCAGGCGGACGGCGGATTCGTGCAGATCGCCTCCGAAAAGAACGCCACCGGCGGCATGGACTTCACCAACCGCTGGTACGCCCTGAAGGACATCAACGTCCGCAAGGTGTGGGACGATGAGGATGACAGCGCCGGCGTCCGGCCGGAGAGCGTCACCGTGCATGTGACCGGCGGCAGCG
>R14__coassemble_888_pt1 | contig 17411 bp, 16 predicted proteins | sample R14__metabat2_high_PE_034 | metagenome-assembled genome bin R14
GATCACATTGGCAAAGCCGATCATGATCAGCGTGAAGGCCAGGGGCAGCATCAGGGGGCCCGAGGCCGCGAACTCCTCGCCGTAGAACAGCACGGCAAAGCGGTCCGACACGGAGGCCAGGCCAAAGCCCATGGCGCACACCATGCACAGCACCAGCTGCATGCTCAGCCCGATATGGCGAATGACCTCCTGCCGCTTCCCCTGCTGCAGCATGTGGGAGATCTTGGGCAGCATCACCGTGCCGATGGCGGAGATGAAGCCGGAGAGGCAGTAGACGATCTTTTCGGCGTTCTCATAGAGGCCGTTCTGCTCCATGCTGCTCATGGCGCCCACCATCACCTTATCCATGGTGCGGTAAATGTTCACGGCCATGACGGAGACGAACAGCACCGCGCAGGGCCGCAGGTGCCGCAGGCAGTCACGCCAGGGCACCCGGACCGGGCGGACGCGTCCCCGCAGGGACACCCAGCAGCTGAGGCATCCCACCAGCGTGGCCAGGGACCACACGAAGCCATAGGTCCACAGGTCCTCCGGCCCCCGCACCAGCAGGAACACGGACACAGCCGCCAGCAGCTTCACCGCCGTGTTCCGCAGCGCAATGGGGCGGAACTGGTCCAGGCCCATCAGGCACCAGTCCAGATTCACCAGACAGCTGACGGACATCATGGTCAGGCTCAGGGCAATGGTGCGCTCCTACCCGGCCACGAAGAAGACATAGCACAGGTAGCCGATCAGGGTCACCAGGGCCACCAGCAGCTGCATCCGCCAGATCTCCGAGAAGGTGCGGTCCAGGGCCTCCCGGTCATCCCTGACCCGGGCAATGGTACGCACGCCATAGTCCGCGAGGCCCAGCATGCCGATCAGACAGAAGATATAGCTGACAGACCAGGCATAGCTATACAGGCCCACGCCTGTCTGCCCCACCGTTCGGCTGAGATAGGGTGCCGTCACCAGCGGCAGCAGCACCGAGAAAACGCGGTATGAAATATTGTACAGGGTATTCTTTCTGGTGCTCACGGCTCCTCCTTGTGATGTTGCCGTCCCCTTCGCGATGCGCGAGGGCGCACAGATTCATGGCGCTTTCCGCAATTTCTTCTTGACAAAAGGACCGATCCGGGCTATAATGCGTTAACCAAGCAAATCATTTAGGTTAACGGAACGGAGGCTGATCTCTCATGACTTTCTCAAAGAAGAAGGGCTTCTCCACCATCTCGCTGGTGCTGTGCGCACTGTTCGCGGCGCTGATGGCGGTGGGCGCCTGGATCTCCATCCCCATGAGCAGCGGCATCTCGGTCACGCTTCAGCTGCTGGCCATCATGACCTGCGCCTCGCTGCTGGAGCCCGCCCAGGCCGCCCTGGCCGTGACAGCCTATGAGCTGATCGGCATGGCGGGGCTGCCGGTATTCTCCAATTTTCAGGCAGGGCCCGGCGTTCTGTTGGGCGTAACGGGCGGCTACCTGATCGGCTTCATCCCCGCCGCCTTCCTGACCTCGCTGATCATCCGGCGCCGGGGCCGGGAGCTGTGGAAGCAGGCCATCGCCATGGTGCTGGGCATCACTGTGTGCTACGCCTTCGGATCCGTGTGGTTCATGGTCAGCCTGCACCGCACCCTGGGACAGACCCTGGCCCTGTGCGTGATCCCCTACCTGCCCTTTGACGCCATCAAGATCGCCCTGTCGGTGGCGCTTTCCAGGGCGCTGTATCGGCCCATGCAGACCGTGCTGCGCCGCTTCGACCGGTGAGGAAGCGTCCGATGCCTCCCGCCTGTGCCTCCCCTTCGGGGGAGGCATTTGCTTTGCGCTGCCCGCGGAGGCTCAGACCTACTCCATGGTGCAGCCGCCGATGAACTCCCGCAGAAGGGAGAGGGGCGGGATCTCCGTGAAGACGCTCTCGTCCAGGGCGGGCATATAGTTCAGGATCTTCCGCAGGCGGGAGGCCATATGGTAGCCCTCCATCCTGGGCGTGATGGCCTGCAGCAGCGGCGCGGCATAGTGTCCCAGCACGGGCAGCTCATAGTGCAGCGCCGTATTGAACATGCTGTCCGCCATCTCCTGATAGGGGAAGATCCACCTCTCCTCGCCCCGGCGCACGCTGGGCCACATCTTCAGGGTGGCCTCCGGCCGGGTGCCGCGGAACTGGTAATCCCGCACGATGCGGCGCAGCAGCCGCACATCGGTGGTGCGGATGCGGTTATGGTCGTCCAGGTTCAGGCAGGTGAGGGCGCTGACGAACACCCGGTGGATCTCCCCCTCCGGGATACCGGCGCACAGGTCCGGATTCAGGCCGTGGATGCCTTCGACGATGATGATCTCATCCTTCGCCAGGCGGAAGGGCACGCCCTTTTTCTCCCGGCAGCCGGTATGGAAGTTATAGCGGGGCAGCTCCACGGTCTCGCCCGCAAGCAGCGCGGTCATCTGCCGCTGCAGCAGGGGCAGATCCAGGGTGGTGATGGCCTCCAGATCGATGGTGCCGTCCGGCTCCAGGGGCACCCTGCTGCGGTCCAGGTAGTAGTCATCCAGGCTGATGCGGGTGGCTTTGCGGCCCAGCACCTGCAGGTGCACGCCCAGGCGGCCCGCAAAGGTGGTCTTGCCGCTGGAGGAGGGGCCGGCCACCATCACGATGTGGCGGTTCCGCGCCACGATTTCCCGGGCAATATCGCCGATGGCCTGATCATGCAGAGCCTCGTTCACCCGGATGAAGCCGCGCAGCTGCTTCCCCTCCACCATGCGGCACAGGTCGGAGGCGTTCTCCACCCCCAGGATGCGGCACCAGTCGGCGGACTGGCGGAACACGGCCATGTGCTTCGGCCGGTACACCATGGGCGCCTGGGTGCCGTCCGGCAGCATGGGCAGCACCGCGAAGCCCTCATCCTGCAGCCCCAGCGCAAAGACGGACACAGTCCCCGTGGAGGGGGCCATCACGCCATAGAAATAATCCCGGATCTGCCGTCCCTTCCAGGGAAGGCCGTAGAGCGTCATCACAGGCCTGGAGCGGTAGCGCAGCAGCTCCAGCTTGTCCGTGAGTCCCTGCTCCTCAAAGCATTCCTTCACCTGCTCCAGGGACAGCTCCTCCCGGGTGAAGGACAGATCCGCCGCCGTGATGGCCCGCATCTCGGCCTCCAGCGAGCGCAGCATGGCCTCATCCGGCTTCATGCCCGGCAGGCGCACATACACGCCGTAGCCGGAGGAGTACTCGATGCGGACCCGCTGACCCGGCCAGAGCGCCTGCACCGCCGTCAGCATCACCATGCGCAGGGTACGCTCGTAGACCCGGCGGCCCTCCTCGTGGGTGATGTCCAGCGGCGTCAGCACGGCACCGTCCGGCACAGGCTCGGCCAGGGACAGCACATTGAAGTCATTCATGGCGGCCAGGACGCCCTCCCCGCAGCCCGCCTGACGCAGGGTCTCCAGCACGGAGGTCCCCTCGGGCAGCGTCATGCTTTTTCCGGATACAGTCACATGGATCATACGCATTTTCCTCCATCTGCGGTGCTCTTTTCTGACAAAACGGGCGGCACGGACCCCGTGTCCGTGCCGCCCTGTGTGTTTTACGACCGGAAGGCGGCGTCAGTCATCAGACCCGGCCAGGGTCTTGTCCGTCACCGTCATGACCAGTGTATTCTCGTCCTGATTCCAGCTGGACCTGGCGCCGATGGTGCGCTCCAGGAAGGAGGTCTCCACCAGCCATTCGCCGTTGGCATAGCAGACGGTGCCGTCCTCGATCTCCACGGCCTTCCCGTCCACCTCGGCCAGGTAGGCGTCGTTCTCGCCCACCACAGCACGGATGGCGATGATGTCCACCTGATAGCCCGCGGCCCGGAAGCTGCAGCTGCCGCCGTCGGAGCTGATCAGCTCCCAGTCACTGACAGCCTTCGTCATTTCGTTCAGGGAGACGATGATCCTGTCATCATGCATATAGACGGTGGGGGCACGCTCGGTCACCACGGTACCCTCATGCTGCAGCAGCACCACGGACTTGCCGTTCAGCAGCACGGTAGCGCCGGTCCTGTACCAGCTGGCCACCATGGTGGCGGGATCCACGGGCACAGGCGTGGCGGTGGGCTTCGGGGTGGCCGTAGGCTCGGTGTCCGTCTCCTGCTTGCCGGGCTTGGGGGTGGCGGTGGGCTTGGGCGTGGGCGTCACGGCGGTGGAGGAATACACCACATCGGGGTCCTCATACAGATGGGTCAGGGTCGCCTTGCCGGCCACGCCGTCGGCGGTGAGCCCGTTGGCCCGCTGGAAGGCACGCACAGCCGTGGAGGTCTGGTTGCCGTAGCTGCCGTCGTCCTGGCCCTTCTTCAGGTAGCCCAGCTCGATCAGTCGCTGCTGCAGCTTTCTCACACTGGTGCCCTTGTCGCCGCTGCGCAGGGTGCTGTAGCGGGTATTGGGGGTGATGGTGGGCGCGCTGGCGGTGGCGGCGGCCTCAGGGGTCGCGATGGGCACCACGCCCGGCGCGGCGGTCACCTGGGCGACCGGCACAGGCGTCGCCGTGGGCATGGTGGCCGGATCGGGGAGGGACGCGTTCTCCACACCCATCGTAAACAGGACGCCCATATAGATCAGAAGCGATTTCAGAAAATCCATTGCACCCTCTCCTTTGCTTCAGGCTATAGGGTATTGTAGCACATTCGTCAGAAAAATGCAATCATTCTGTCATTTTTACTGCTCGGCAATCAATTCCCGGAGATCCGCCACCTGTCGGGCCGTTTCCTGGGAGCTCTTGACTTTCTTGTCGATCTCGTTGCAGGAATGCAGGATGGTGGAATGATCCCTGCCGCCGAAGAGCGCGCCGATCTGTGGCAGGCTCTTGTCGGTCATCTACCGGGTGAGATAGACCGCGATCTGCCTGGGCAGCGCGATCTCCCGCTTGCGGGAGGAGGAGATCAGGTCCTCCTGGCTGACGCTGAAGTATTCGCAGACGGCCTTCTGGATGCCCTCAGGGGTGATGGCCTTGTCGGTCTTGCGCTCCAGGATATTCTTGAGGGCCTCACGGCAGAGCTTCATGTCGATGGGCTGACCCACCAGGTTGGCATAGCCCTTCAGACTGGTGAGGCAGCCCTCCAGCTCACGGATGTTGCTGTCCACCCGCTGGGCGATGAGCTCCAGCACATCGTTGGGCACGGTCAGCTGCATCTGCTCCGCCTTGTCCAGCAGGATGGCAAGACGGGTCTCGATATCGGGCCGGGAGATGTCGGCGGTCATGCCCCAGGCGAAGCGGCTGGCCAGCCGCTCCTCCAGGCGGGCGATGCTCTGGGGCGGCTTATCGCTGGTCAGGATGATCTGCTTGCCCGCCAGATGCAGGTCGTTGAAGGTATGGAAGAACTCCTCCTGGGTGCTGTCGCGGCCGGCAATGAACTGGATATCGTCCACCATCAGGATGTCCACATTGCGGAAGCGGTCCCGGAACTCCTGGGAGTGCTTCTGCTGGATGGCACGGATCAGCTCGTTGGTGAAGGCCTCGCTGGTGATGTACAGCAGCCGCTTCTCGGGATAGAGCAGCTTCACATGGTGACCGATGGCGTGCATCAGGTGGGTCTTGCCCAGGCCGGCGCCGCCGTAGATGAACAGCGGGTTATAGGCCTCCGAGGGCGCCTCCGCCACTGCCAGGGCAGCCGCGTGGGCCAGGCGGTTGTTGCTGCCCACGATAAAGGTGTCGAAGGTATATTTGGGGTTCAGCTGGATGGTGTCGCCGTTCTCCTGGGCCGGCACATGGCCCTCCTGCTCCAGCTTTTTGCGGTCGTCGGCAGTCACGATCTCGGCATGCATCCGTACATGGGCCGCCTCGGACAGGCAGCGGTCGATCACCGCGCTGTAGCGGCTGCGGATCATCACCACCATCGGCTCCATGGAAATGCCCAGATACAGCGTATCCCCCGTGATGCGGATCGGCGTCAGGTTATTGCCGATGAACGCGTCAAAGGAATAGGGAGCGATCTCCCCGCGAAGCAGCTCGCAGGTCTTGCTCCAAAGAGCATCCATTTCCATCCGGGAAAACCTCCTCGGCAGAGCGCCGGCCGGGCCGTCATCTCCTGTGGATAACTCCGCCCCCGGGCCGCGCCGTTCAAACTCTCATACAAAGTACATCATAGCACGAAAAGCCCAAAATATCAAGAGTCCGGCAAAAGAGCGTGAAAAAGTTGTCCTGTGGAAAAGTTACAGCCCAAACCTGCGGTTTGAGCTGTAGAAACGGATTTTACTGGTCGCTGCGCTCCCGGCCGTAAAATCCGCAAGGAAGCTCTTTTTGCTCCCGCATCGCAGGCGATGCTCCGCAAAAAGAGTCCTCGTGCCGGCAAAGCCGGCATTGCGGATCGAAGTCAAGGGGCTGCGGCCCCTTGACAATTCCCCCGGACAGTAGTATCGGGTGCAGCTCCCTTCCGACATGTTTTTTTGCAAAAGGTCTTGAGCGGACGGGCCTGTTCGTGCTATAATATTCGCTGGTTTTTTTGTTGCTGAGAATGGGGAGGGTTATTATGAAGATCGGCTTTGATCATGACAAGTACACCCAAATGCAGTCCGAGCACATCCGCGAGCGCATCGGCCACTTCGGCGGCAAGCTGTACCTGGAGCTGGGCGGCAAGCTGTTCGACGACCATCACGCGTCCCGTGTGCTGCCCGGCTTCCGTCCGGACAGCAAGATCTCCATGCTGCTGAACCTGAAGGACCAGGCTGAGCTGATTGTGGTCATCAACGCGGAGGATATCGAAAAGAACAAGGTCCGTGGCGACCTGGGCATCACCTATGACGTGGATGTGCTGCGCCTGATCGACGCCTTCCGCGGCATCGGCATGTATGTGGGCAGCGTGTTCATCTCCCGCTTCAACGGGCAGTCCAAGGCCGTAGCCTTCCAGAAGCGGCTGGAGAGCCTGGGCATCCGGGTCTACCGCCACTACCCCATCCCCGGCTATCCCGCCAATGTGGACCTGATCGTCAGCGATGAGGGCTACGGCCGCAATGACTATGTGGAGACCACCCGTCCCCTGGTGCTGGTCACCGCCCCCGGCCCCGGCAGCGGCAAGATGGCCACCTGCCTGAGCCAGCTCTATCAGGAGCACAGGCACGGCGTGAACGCGGGCTACGCCAAGTTCGAGACCTTCCCCATCTGGAACCTGCCGCTGACCCACCCCGTGAACGTGGCCTACGAGGCCGCCACCGCCGACCTGAGCGACGTCAACATGATCGACCCCTTCCACCTGGAGGCCTACGGCAAGACCACCGTGAACTACAACCGCGATATCGAGGTCTTCCCTGTGCTGGAGGCCACCTTCCGCAAGATCTACGGCACCTCCCCCTACAAGTCCCCCACGGACATGGGCGTCAACATGGCAGGCAACTGCATCGTGGACGATGAGGTGTGCCGCCGGGCCGCCAGGCAGGAGATCATCCGTCGCCTGTATACCGCCCGCTGCCAGGAGCGCCGGGGCGCCCCCAACGAGACCGAGCTGAACAAGCTGAACATCCTGATGCAGCGCATGGGGCTGTCCGACGCCGACAGGCCCGTGATCAGCGCCGCCCGCACCCGCGCCCATTCCACCGGCGCGCCGGCCTGCGCCGTGGAGATGGATGACGGCACCCTGATCACCGGCCGCACCAGCGACCTGATGGGCTGCGCCTCCGCCATGCTGCTGAACGCCCTGAAGCATCTGGCAGGCATTGACGATAAGCTGCTGCTGCTGCCCCGCCGCTTCATCGAGCCCGTACAGAGCCTGAAGACCGATTACCTGGGCGGTCACAATCCCCGGCTGCACACCGATGAGGTGCTGGTGGCCCTGGCCGTATCCGCGGCAGAGGATCCCAACGCCGCCCTGGCCCTGCAGCAGCTGCCGAAGCTGAAGGGGCTGGACGCCCATTCCACGGTCATCCTCTCCTCGGTGGATACCAACACCTTCCGCCGCCTGGGGCTGAACGTGACCTCCGATCCCGTGTATCAGACCCCTGTGCTCTATCACCGCTGAGCTACCCTTTGTGAGGTGTCTCCATGACTGAAACGCAGCTGCAGCTGCTGATCGATTCCTTCCCGAAGATCCTGCTGCCAGGCCTGACCATGACGGTGCCGCTGACGGTGATCTCCTTCGCCATCGGCCTGGTCATCGCCCTGTTCACGGCGCTGGTGCAGGTGGCCCGGGTGCCTGTGCTGAAGCAGCTTGCCAGGGCCTATGTGTGGGTCATCCGCGGCACGCCCCTGCTGGTGCAGCTCTTTGTGGTGTTCTACGGACTTTCCTACATGGGGCTGATGGTGGAGGCCTTCACGGCGGCCGTGGCGGTATTCGCCCTGAACACCGGCGCCTACTGCGCCGAGGATATCCGCGCCGCCATCGAGAGCATACCCGGCGGCCAGCTGGAGGCGGGCTACTGCTCCGGCATGACCTGGTGGCAGACCATGCGCCGCATCATCCTGCCCCAGGCCATGCGCACGGCCTTCCCTCCCCTGAGCAACTCGCTGATCTCTCTGGTGAAGGACACCTCTCTGGCCAGCAACATCACCATCGTTGAGATGTTCACCGCCACCCGCAAGATCGCCGCCCGTACCTACGAGCATTTCATCCTGTACTGCGAGGTGGCTGTGATCTACCTGGTCTTCTGCTCCCTGCTGACGCTGCTGCAGCATTGGCTGGAGAAGAAGCTTGCACGGAAGGAGGCCTGACCCGTGTCCATGCTGGAGGTGAGGCATTGCAGCAAGTCCTTTGGGCAGCTGCCCGTGCTTCGGGATGTGAGCCTTTCCGTAAACCAGGGAGATGTGATCTCCATCATCGGCCCCAGCGGCTCCGGCAAGACCACGCTGCTGCGGTGCATCAACTACCTTGAACATGCCGACGGGGGCACCATGGTCTTCGACGGCGTGGAATATCCCATGCATCATCTTGGAGCCCGGGCCGAGGTGGCCTTCCGCAAGCGTACGGGCTTCGTGTTCCAGAATTACAATCTTTTCGCCAACAAAACAGCCCTTCAGAACATCACGGAGGGTCTGCTGATTGCCCGGCGCATGCCCAAGGCGGAGGCGCTGGAAAGGGCCCGCCGCGCTCTGGAGCGGGTGGGCCTGGGAGACAGGGGCGACAGCTATCCGCACCAGCTCAGCGGCGGCCAGCAGCAGCGTGTGGGCATCGCCCGCGCCATTGCCGGCGACCCGGAGGTCATCCTCTTTGATGAGCCCACCTCCGCCCTGGACCCGGAGCTGGTGGGCGAGGTGCTCAGCGTGATGCGGGACCTGGCCTCCTCCGGCATGACCATGCTGGTGGTGACCCATGAGATGAACTTCGCCCGACATGTGTCCGGCCGCGTGCTGTTCATGGACGGCGGGCAGGTGATCGAGGAGGGCCTGCCGGAGCAGGTGTTCGACCATCCGCAGCAGGAGCGCACACAGCGCTTCCTCACCGCCGTCGGAAGCAAATGACCGGGACCGAAGAAGGAGACGGAGCTTTATGGCAGAGGGACTCTGGGTACGCACCATCCGGCGACACCGCATGGACAGACAGACGGTGGAGCCCTGCACCCGCAGCGATCCGCAGGACGCGCTGGCGGAGGCCTGCCGCAGGCTGGACCTGCCCAGGCCTCTTTGGCTGGACAAAAATCAGCGGGACTGGGACCAGTTCGGCCAGACCCGCTTTCTGCCCGACGCCTTTGTGGAGAGCGTGGACTTTGACAGGCTGGAGATCGAGTATATCGATCCCGACGCGCCGAAGAAGCGCAGCAACGACTACCGCAACGCGTTCTGACGCGCTCATACGGAAAGGAGAATCACCATGCAGCAGAAGCTGAACGCACTGATCGACAGCTACCGCGATGAAATGACTGCCATGCTGACCCGCTGGATCCGGACGCCCTCCGTGAAGGCCGCACCCGCGGAGAACGCTCCCTTCGGCCCGGATGTGGCCCGGATGCTGGAGGTCGCCGGGGAGGACCTGCGGGCCATGGGCCTGCCCGTGCGCACCTATGAGGGCTACGCGCTGGACGCCACCCTCGGCCCGGAGGAGAACGAGATGATCGCCGTGCTGGGCCACCTGGATGTGGTGCCCGTGGGGGATGGCTGGAAATATCCGCCCTTCGGCGCTGAGCTGGTGGGCGACGAGATGTACGGCCGCGGCACCCAGGATGACAAGGGCCCCGTGCTGGCCGCTCTGTTCGCCATGAAGGCCCTGAGGGAGGCCGGTGTGCCTCTGAAGCGCTCCGTGCGCCTGATCCTGGGCGGCGATGAGGAATCCGGCTGGGAGGACATGGCCTATTACTGCGCCCACGCCGTCATGCCCGATCTGGGCTTCTCCCCCGACGCCAGCTTTCCGCTGATCAACACCGAGAAGGGCATGGTGCATATGATGGCTCATGCTCCCGCCTCAAAGGAGGGCCTGCAGGTGCTCTCCATGATGAACGGCGAGCGCATGAATGTGATCCCCAACGAGGCCTCCTGTATCGTCGCGGGCGATGAAACGCTGCCGGAGCGGGTGAAGGCCTTTGCCGCCGCCTCCGGGCTGGATGTGACGGCGGAGCCGACCGACGGCGGTGTGCTGATCACGGCCCACGGCATCGGCGGCCACAGCGCCTATCCGGAGCATTGCCGCAATGCCAACGGCATGCTGCTGCTGGCCCTGAGGGCCCTGGGCGTACAGGGCCCCCTGGCGACCCTGGCGGACGCCTATCCCATGGAGTATGACGGCAGGGCCCTGGGTATCGCCTGCCGGGATGAGATCTCCGGCCCCCTGACCTGCAATGTGGGCATCCTGCACCTGGAAAAGGGTGAGATCATCGCCTCCTTCGACTGCCGCTGCCCCGTCTGCGCCGATCTGCCCGCCATTGCGAAGAGCATTGCCGATCACCTGCCCGGCTTCACCCTGGAGGATACCGAGGTCAAGGGCCCCCATCATGTGCCTGCCGACAGCGAGCTGGTGACCAAGCTGCTGGCTGCCTATGAGGAGATCACCGGCGAGAAGGGCGAGGCCCAGTCCACCGGCGGCGGCACCTACGCCAAGGTGCTGAAGAGCGGCGTGGCCTTCGGCGCCGGCTTCCCGGACGAGGAGGAGCTGGCTCATCAGCCCAATGAGCATGTGAGCATCTCCAGCCTGCTGAAGGCCTCGAAGATCTATGCCGCCGCGCTGCTGAAGCTCTGCGCGGAGTAAATGCTTCATCACACTTCGGCGCTCCCCATCCGGGGAGCGCCCTTTGATTTGGATGAATGCATTGCGGCTCCGCCCGCACACCCCCAGGGCCCGTATCCGTCAGAATGGTGCGAGCTTCCCGGTGCAACAGTGCCGCAGCGCAGCAAAAACAGCCGCTACGGGGCTTGGGCCCCCGTAGTGGCTGCTTTTGCGTCAGGGAAGAAGGCGCCTCGCTGACAGACGCCGCCGACCGCAGGTCCCTGTTTTTCTTCTGCATTCCGGCGTTGTCCCTTGACAAGCGCGGAAAAATCGGGTATGATAGACACAGAGGCAAAGAAGGGAAGAAGGCTGCGCAGGCAGACCTCAGAGAGTCGGCGGCAGGTGTGAGCTGATGCTGTGGGCGTACGCTTCTGGTCCCGGAGCCTGGGTCTGAATGCCGCAAGGGCGCGGTGTGTAGGGCTGCACGGCTGATCCCGTTATCGATCAGGGCCCTGACTGGGGCTGAAGAGGGCTGTACGGGCAACCGTCAGTCAAGAAGGGTGGTACCGCGCGCAAGCGTCCCTGAGTATTTCACGGGCGTTTTTTTGTTGCTTTTTATCACAAAAAACGCCGCCATCAATATCCGCTTCCGGATAAAGGAGTGTGTATCCCATGAACGGCTATCAGAAGTATATCCCCTTTGTGCCGCAGCCCATTGAAAACCGCACCTGGCCGGACAAGGTCATCACCAAGGCCCCCGTCTGGTGCTCCGTGGACCTGCGGGACGGCAATCAGGCCCTGATCGACCCCATGAACATGCAGGAAAAGCTGGAAATGTTCCATGCCATCGTGGACCAGGTGGGCGTGAAGGAGGTCGAGATCGGCTTCCCCTCCGCCTCCGACACGGACTATGCCATCTGCCGCGAGCTGATCGAAGGCGGCCATATCCCGGATGATGTGGCCATCCAGGTGCTGGTGCAGGCCCGTCCTCACCTCATCAAGCGCACCTTCGAGGCCATCAGGGGCGCAAAGCATGTCATCTTCCATTTCTATAACAGCGTCTCCACCCTGCAGCGGCAGGTGGTGTTCCGCACCGATGTGGCGGGCGTGAAGAAGATCGCCACCGACGCGGCCGACCTGATCTATGAAATGGCCCAGCCCGTGCTGGAGAGCGGCGTGGATCTGCGCTATGAGTACTCCCCCGAGTCCTTCATGGGCACGGAGATGGATGTGGCCGCCGAGATCTGCGGCGCCGTGCTGGATCATCTGCATGCCGACAGCGAGCACAGGGTGATCCTGAACCTGCCCACCACCGTGGAAAACTGCATGCCCAACCAGTTCGCCGATGAGCTGGAGTACTTCATCCGCAGGCTGCCCGGCCGTGAGCGGGCCATCATCTCCCTGCATCCCCACAACGACCGGGGCTGCGGCGTGGCCACCACCGAGGCCGGCCTGCTGGCCGGCGCCGAGCGCGTGGAGGCCTGCCTCTTCGGCAACGGCGAGCGCACGGGCAATGTGGACCTGGTCACCGTGGCCATGAACATGTACATCCAGGGCGTGGACCCCGAGCTGGACCTGAGCCACATGGAGAGCCTGATCGAGATGTACCAGCGCTGCACCAAGATGCGCATCCCGGAGCGCCAGCCCTACGCCGGCGATCTGGTGTTCACCGCCTTCTCCGGCAGCCATCAGGACGCCATCAACAAGGGCTTTATCTACATGAAGGAGTTCAACACCGACAAGTGGATGGTGCCCTATCTGCCCATCGATCCCGCGGACATCGGCCGCACCTACGAGCCCGTACGCATCAACAGCCAGTCCGGCAAGGGCGGCGCTGCCTTCATCATGAACCACAAGTTCGGCTTCGACATGCCCAAGGCCATGCACGCCGAGTTCGGCGCCGTGGTGCAGAAGGCCTCCGACGAAATGGGCGTGGAGCTGAAGTCCGATGTTATCTGGAAGCTGTTTGAGGAGACCTACCTGAAGGTGGACGGCCCCTACCGCCTGCTGCACAACAAGCTGAATGCCGATGTGGAGAATGGCGTGGCCCACTCCCACTTCCAGGGCACCCTGCAGCACAAGGATACCGTGTTTGAGGTGCAGGGCGACGGCAACGGCCCCATCGACGCCTTCTTCAACGCCATCAGGGGCGAGCGCATGAACCGCTATGCCTTCATCGACTACAAGGAGCATGCCATCAGCGCCGGCTCCGACTCCAAGGCCGTGGCCTACATCCAGCTGCGCACCGCCTCCGGCCATGATGTGTTCGGCGTGGGCATCGACAGCAACATCTCCATGGCCTCCATCAAGGGCATCCTGTGCGCCATCAACCGCGGCAGGGCCTGGCAGAAGGAAGCCGGAGAGGACGACTGATCCGGTCAGCATGAAGCTTTTCACAAGGGAGGGAGGACCATGGAGCTGCATATGCCGGAGGACGCCCGGAGCATCATCCGCAGGCTGAATCAGGCGGGCTTTGAGGCCTATGCCGTGGGCGGCTGCGTCCGGGACTCCCTCCTGGGCCTGGAGCCCAAGGACTGGGACATCTGCACCGCCGCCAGGCCGGAAGAAATGCAGCGCGTCTTTGCCGGCTTCCATGTGGTGTAGACCGGCCTGAAGCACGGCACCCTGACGGTGGTCTGTCACCATATACCCTATGAGGTGACAGCCTTCCGGGTGGACGGCAGCTATGCCGATCACCGTCACCCGGACAGCGTGTCCTTTGTGCGGAATGTGGAAGAGGACCTGGCACGGCGGGACTTCACCGTTAACGCCATGGCCTGGCATCCATAGACCGGGCTGGTGGACCTGTTCGGCGGTCGGGAGGACCTGGCGAAGGGGCTGCTGCGCTGTGTAGGAGAGCCGCAAGAGCGCTTTGAGGAGGATGCCCTGCGCATCCTGCGAGCGCTGCGATTCTCCGCCGTATATGACTTTGCCATCGAGGAGCGCACCGCCGCCGCCATTCACAAGCTGTACCCCACCCTGCTGCGGGTGGCCGGAGAGCGCATCCGTGTGGAGCTGGAGAAGCTGCTCTGCGGCCGGGCCGCCGGGCGCATCCTGCGGGAATACACGGATGTCATCACCTGCCTGCTCCCGGAGCTGGCCCCCAGTGTGGGCTTTGAGCAGCACACGCCCTTCCACCGCTGGGATGTGTATGAGCACATCGTCCGTTCGGTGGAGGAGGTGCGGCCCGCCACGCCCGTGCTTCGGCTGACCATGCTGCTGCATGACAGCGGCAAGCCCGAGGCTTTCTTCATGGATGAGAATGGCGTGGGCCACGCCTGGGGACATCAGAAGATCTCCGCCAGGCTGGCGGTGGGCGTGCTGGATCGGCTGCACATGGACAACGCGTCCAGAGACAGGATCCTGCTGCTGGTGGAGCATCATGACATCGCCATCACCCCATAGCTGCTGCGCCGCCGCCTGGCCCAGTTCGGCGAGGAGGCCCTGCGTCAGCTGCTGAGCGTCCAGGAGGCCGACGGCGTGGCCAGGGGCATGGCCGACGACCGGCAGGTGCGGACACAGATCGGTGACCTGCGCAGCGCCCTGGACGCCCTGCTGGCCACACAGCCCTGCGTCACGCTGAAGCAGCTGCAGGTGAACGGCGGCGATCTGCTGCGCCTGGGCTACCCGAAGGGGCCGGCCCTGGGCCAGGCCCTTCAGGCACTGCTGGACGCGGTGGTGGACGGCGCCATGCCCAACGAGCGGGAGCAGCTCCTTTCTCACGCTCAGGCCATGCTGAGGCAATGACCCTCACTCCGACCCGCAGTCCGGAGTCTTTTCCTAAAAGGAACATACAAAAAGCCCCGCGCGACGCGCGGGGCTTTTGGCTTTCATGGAGATCAGTCGTCATCCTCCACCGCGAAGAACTCCCACAGGCGCTCCTGGTTGCGCTGGAAGTCCAGGGTAATGACGCTCATGCCGTTCCGCATGGAGTTCTTGTAGGAGCCCTGATAGGGCACAGTCATGGTGGAGAAGGTGGCGTTGCGGCAGACAATGGCCTTGGGGAACAGGTCCACCAGCTGGGCCATGGTCAGGTCCGTCTTCACGGCGTCCAGGTTGTTCAGCACCAGGCTGGTCATCTCCTCCAGGTCCAGGGAGACGATCTTGCGGAAGGCCGCCTCCAGCACCTTGCGCTGGCGGCCGGTGCGCTGGCTGTCGCCGCTGCCGCTGCCCATATTCTTGCGGATGCGGGAGAAGGCCATGGCCTGCTTGCCGGTCAGGTGGGTGCTGGGGCCGTACTTGTTCAGCAGCTGGTCAGTCTCACGGTCGCCGGTCTTGGTGTTGTAGAAGCGCAGGATGCTGTTCACCTGCTTCATCTCCTCCTGAGAGACCTCCACGTCCACGCCGCCGATGCGGTCAATCACATCGATCATGCGGGTGAAGTTGACCTCGCAGTAGGCGTCGGCCTCCACACCGAAATTGGCCTTCAGGGTGCGGCGCAGCAGCTTCTCGCCGCCCCAGATGTAGCTGGCGTTCAGGCGGTTCTTGCCCTTGCCGGGAATGGTCACATACATATCGCGCATGAAGGAGGCCATTTTGATGGTCTTGGCCTTGGCGTTCAGCTGCACCAGGATCACGGCATCGGAGCGGCCGCGCTTGTCCGCAAAATAGGAGTCGGAGCCGATAAGCAGGATGGTGAATACATTCTCATCGTCAAATTTGAAGTCCTCCGGCAGCACCACAAAGTCGCTGTCCTCCGCCAGGATGGCCAGCAGCTCCTCATCGCTCAGAGGCTCCAGACCGTCATCGCCCTCATCATAGACGCTCTCGTCAAAGTCCTCATCGTAGGCTTCGTCCTCGGACACCTCGCCCGATTCGGCCAGCTCGTCCTCCGACGCTTCGGCCTCAGCGGCAGGCTCCGCCTCGGCAGGCTCATCATCGTCCTCCAGCTGCAGCTCCTCATCCTCCAGCTCCACGGAGTCATCCTCCGCCAGGGCAGGCAGCAGGCAGGTCAGGCCCAGCATCAGGCTAAGCAGTAGCGCAATCAACCGTTTCATCATGGCAATAACCTCCGGCATCGTGGTACAGACAGGCATCCGGCTTTATTGTAACATATTTGAAATAAAAATGCACTATATTTCTTAAAATTTTCTGTCACGGTTGTAACAAAAATCCCTCCCGGAAGGCTCCGGGAGGGCAGGGATCAAAGGGTACGGAAAGGGATCACTTCGCGGCGTCGGCGTTGGCGGCCTGAGCGGCGGTACGGCCGGACACGAAGATCTCCACGATGGCGTTGCCGCCCAGGCGGTTGCCGCCATGGATACCGCCGGTGACCTCGCCGGCAGCATACAGGCCGGGGATGATGGCGCCCTCGGTGTTCAGCACATGGCGCTCGGTATCCACCAGCAGGCCGCCCATAGTGTGATGGGTGGAGGGGGCCATCAGGCGGATGCGCAGCTGCACGCCGTCCAGGGTGTAGGTATCGGGCAGATAGTTGCCGTTCTCATCCTTGTCGGCGTTGCCGATCAGGCGGTTGGGGTTGGTCTTCTTGACCTCCGGGGGCTGCTCGCCGGCCATGATGGCGGCGTCGTAGGCCTTGATGGTTTCGATGACGGTATCCGCGTCGGTGGGCATGCCGATGCTCTCAAACAGCTCGGCCAGCTGATCCACGGTGCGTACATACTGACGCATGTTCACGTCCTCGGTGCCATAAATGTAGGGGCCGGGGATGGGCTGCTCCACGTTGGCGATCTCAATGAAGACACCCTTGGTGCCGTTCACCTCAATGCCGTTGCGGAACTCGGCCAGGGACAGCACATCGCGCTCGGAGGTCTCGTCCACGAAGCGCTTGCCGGTGGTGGGGTTGATGTAGATGGCGTAGTTGCCGCCGCCGAAGGCCAGGTTGCCGTCGTCGATCCAGGAGATGGGCATCATCTGGGTGAAGCCCATGCCGGTGACATCAGCGCCCACGGCCTGGCCCATCACGATGCCGTCGCCCTGCAGGGAGGAACGGTTGGTGGTCTTGGTGGAGGTGGAGACATACTCGCTGGACCAGTACACGTTGGTGGAAACCACCATCTCCAGGTTGGCAGCATAGCCGCCGGTGGCCAGGATGACGCCCTTCGTGCCGTACACGGTCACAGGGGTGCCGTCATACATGGTGGCGTTCACGCCGATGACGCGGCCGCTCTCGTCCTGGATCAGGGACTCGGCGGTGGTGCGGGTCATGATCTTGTTGGAGGCGGCGGTGGCGGAGGTCTTCAGAATGGTGTTCATGGGCGCGGCGAAGTAGGTGCCCCAGCGGCCGCTGATGCTCTCGCCGTCGATCTCGGCACCGATGAACTCATTCTCCCTGTACCACAGGGCGCCGATCAGGGTGGGCTGGGTATCCTCCACGAAGGTGGAGCCC
>R14__coassemble_901_pt1 | contig 17241 bp, 17 predicted proteins | sample R14__metabat2_high_PE_034 | metagenome-assembled genome bin R14
ATGTCCGCGAAGCCGGCGCTACCGACGGCCTGGTGGACTATCAGACCATCATGGCCCTGAACGGCCTGACCGCCGAGCAGGTGGCCGATGTGGTCATCGCCTACGAGCCCGTCTGGGCCATCGGCACCGGCCTCACCGCCACCGATGAGCAGGCCAACGAGACCATCGGCGTCATCCGCAAGGCCCTGGCCCGCAAGTATGGCCAGGAGGTGGCCGACAAGGTCCGCATCCAGTATGGCGGCTCCATGAACCCCAAGAATGTGAAGGGCCTGATGGCTCAGCCCGAGATCGACGGCGGCCTGATCGGCGGCGCCTCCCTGAAGGCCCCCGACTTCAGCCTGGTCGTGAACTACGACAAGTAATTCTCCGGCATCAAAAAAGCGGCGTACCGTTCCGGTACGCCGTGTTTTTATTGGGAAAGCGTCAGCCCCAGCTGAAGCTGACCAGGCCGATGATCCACAGCACCAGCACCGCGGCAGGCACGAAGATGCCGAAGACCGGACGCATCCAGTCCCGCACCTTCATACCCTGACCCTGATTGGCCTCCTCCTTGAACCGCTGCCAGCCCCAGCCGAAGCGGCTGCTGCAGCAGAACAGGGCAATCACCAGGGCTCCCAGAGGCAGCAGGTTGTTGCTGACGATGAAATCCCAGAAATCCAGCCATGCCGTGCCCTCCCCGAAGGGATGGAAGCTGAGCACACTGTAGCCCAAAGCGGTGGTCAGGGCCAGCACGAATACCACGATGCCGCACACCAGACAGCCCTTCCGGCGGCTCCAGCCCGTCAGCTCACGGACGCAGGCCAGGATGTTCTCGCACACGGCCAGCACCGTGGAGAAAGCGGCAAACACCATAAACAGGAAGAACAGCGTGCCCCAGATCCTGCCGCCATCCATGTTGTTGAATACGGTGGCCATGGTGTTGAACAGCAGCGCGGGACCGGCCCCCACCTCCAGGTCATAGGAGAAGCAGGCGGGGAAGATGATCAGGCCGGCCATCAGCGCCACAAAGGTGTCCAGCAGGATCACGTTCACCGATTCGCCCATCAGGGAGCGCTCCTTGCCGATGTAGCTGCCGAAGATGGCCATGGAGCCGATGCCGATGGACAGGGAGAAGAAGGCCTGGTTCATGGCCGATACCACGGTGGAGGGCGTCAGCTTGCCGAAATCCGGGATCAGGTAGAAGGTCAGGCCCTCCTTCGCGCCGGGCAGGGTGAAGCTCTTCACCGCCAGCACGATCATCAGCACCAGCAGCGCGGACATCATGTACTTGGTCACCTTCTCCAGGCCGCCCTGCAGGTTCATGGTCAGCACGGTGAAGGCCACCGCCACGGTGATGAACAGGTACACCACGTTCACCGTGGGATCGGCGATCATGCCGCCAAAGCTGAGGGCCTCCGTCCGTCCGGTGAGGAAGGACACGAAGTAATAGATCAGCCAGCCGCATACCACGGTATAGAAGGACATGAGGCACACATTGCCCGCCAGCGCCAGCCAGCCATGCAGATGCCACTTCTGCCCTGGGCGCTCCAGCTTCTGATACATGCCCACAGGGCTGGCCTGGGAGGCACGGCCCAGGGCGAACTCCATGGTCATGGCCGGCAATCCCAGCAGCACCAGGAACAGGATGTATACCAGCACAAAGGCGCCGCCGCCGTTCTGGCCGGTCATCCAGGGGAATTTCCACACATTGCCGCACCCGATGGCGCAGCCCGCGCTGAGCATGATAAAGCCCAGGCGGCTTCCGAGACGCTCCCGTTTCATTTTTCCGATCCTCCGATACAAAATGTCCTGTGAGGGAGCCTCCGCACTGCGGAGCCCTCACAGGACAGCAGGTGCAAAAGTTGGCCGGACTTCAGTCCACCGGCAGCATGGCGACCTCCTCGCCGTTCAGGGTGAGGACGGTCATGGTGCCCTCTCCGTCCAGATAGACCTCCAGCAGGAAGGCGGCGGTGGGCTCATCACTGCCCATGCTGTGGCACACCAGCCGCAGCTCCGCGATGCCGGCCGCCCCGTCATAGGGCTCCCAGGTGGTGACCCAGACGCCGGCGTCGTTTTCCTCGTCCGCCTCGGAGGTCTCGAATTCATCCCGGAGCAGGGTCAGCATGTCGGGCTCGGACACGGTGGCGCTCCAGCTCTCCGCGTCCTCATCGGCGGTGGTGACGGACAGCACCAGCATGCCGTCGGCAAAATCCCAGGTGCAGGCCGTGTCATCATCCGCCAGGGCACCGCAGCAGCACAGCAGCAGCGCCAGCAGCAGAGCGGCAAGCCGCGGGAACAGGCTCCTCACAGGGCACTCCTCCTTCCGTCCGGCGCTCACTTGTTCTTCAGATATTCGTCGATGGCCTTGGCAGCGGTCTTGCCGGCGCCCATGGCCAGGATCACGGTGGCGGCGCCGGTCACGGCATCGCCGCCCGCGTACACGCCCTCGCGGCTGGTGAGGCCGGTGCTTTCCTCCACGATGATGCCGCCCCACTTCGTGACCTCCAGGCCCCTGGTGGTAGTCTTGATCAGCGGATTGGGAGAGGTGCCCAGGGCCATGATGACGCTGTCCATGGCCAGCTCCTCCTCGCTGCCCTCCACGGGCACGGGACGGCGGCGGCCGGAGGCGTCGGGCTCGCCCAGCTCCATTTTCTGGCAGCGGATGGAGGATACCCAGCCCTGCTCATTGCCGGAGATGGACAACGGATTGGTCAGGAACCTGAAGACGATGCCCTCCTCCATGGCATGCTCCACCTCTTCGCGGCGGGCAGGCAGCTCAGCCTCGGTGCGGCGGTAGACCACGGTGACATCGGCGCCCAGACGGCGGGCACAGCGGGCGGCATCCATGGCCACATTGCCGCCGCCCACCACAGCCACCTTCGCGGCATGCTGGATGGGAGTGGTGCTGCCCTCCTTATAGGCCTTCATCAGGTTGATGCGGGTCAGGAACTCGTTGGCGGAGTACACGCCCTTCAGGTTCTCGCCGGGGATATTCATGAACTTGGGCAGACCGGCGCCGGAACCGATGAACACGGCCTCAAAGCCCTCCTGCTCCATCAGCTCATCGATGGTGATGGTGCGGCCGATGACCACGTTGGTCTCCACCTGCACACCCAGAGCCTTCAGGCCGTCGATCTCCTTCTGCACGATGGCCTTGGGCAGACGGAACTCGGGGATGCCGTACACCAGCACGCCGCCCGCCAGGTGCAGGGCCTCATACACGGTGACGGCGTAGCCCAGCTTTGCCAGGTCACCGGCGCAGGTCAGGCCGGAGGGGCCGGAGCCGATGACGGCCACCCGATGCCCGTTGGATTGGGGCTTCACAGGAGCGGCGGTCACATTGGCATTGTGCCAGTCGGCCACGAAACGCTCCAGGCGGCCGATGCCCACGGGATCGCCCTTCCTGCCCCGGACGCACTGGCCCTCGCACTGGCTCTCCTGGGGGCAGACGCGGCCGCACACGGCAGGCAGGCTGGAGGACTGGGCAATGACCTGATAGGCGGCCTCAAAGTCGCCCTCGGCTACCTTGGCGATGAACTCGGGGATGTGGATGGACACGGGGCAGCCCGTCATGCAGAAGGGCTTCTTGCACTGCAGGCAGCGCTTCGCCTCATCCACGGCGGTCTCGGCGGTATAGCCCAGGGCCACCTCGTTGAAATTGCGGCTGCGGACCACGGGGTCCTGGGAGGGCATGGGGTTCTTGACCAAAGACATATTGGGCATCTTACCGGCCCTCCTTCACGAACAGATTGCAGGTCTCCTCATAGGCATGGCGCTCAAAATCACGGTAGGTGGCGCCGCGGGCCATGGCCTCGTCGAAGTCGATCAGATGGCCGTCGAACTCGGGGCCGTCCACGCAGGCGAACATGGTCTTGCCGCCCACGGTCAGCCGGCAGCCGCCGCACATGCCGGTGCCGTCGATCATGATGGGATTCATGCTGGCCACGGTTTTGATGCCGTATTCCTTCGTCAGGCGGCAGACGAACTTCATCATGATCAGCGGGCCGATGGTGATGACCTCGTCATACTGCTCGCCGCTCTCGATGAGCCGCTTCAGGGCGTCGGTCACCAGGCCCTTCTCGCCCCAGCTGCCGTCATCGCTCATGCGGCACAGCTTATTGGCATGGGACGCGAACTCATCCTCCAGGATCACCAGATCCTTATTGCGGAAGCCCACAACGGCATGCACCTCGGTGCCCTGCTCATAGAGCTTCTTGGCCACGGGATAGGCAATGGCGCAGCCCACGCCGCCGCCCACCACGGCCACCTTCTTCAGGCCCTCGGTATGGGTGGCACGGCCCAGGGGGCCCACGAAGTCATGGATGTATTCCCCCTGCTGCAGGTGATTCAGCTTTTCGGTGGAGGCGCCCACCACCTGGAAGATGATGGTAACGGTGCCGGCCTCCCGGTCATAATCCGCCACGGTCAGCGGAATGCGCTCGCCCTCCTCATCCACGCGCAGGATGATAAACTGGCCCGGCTCAGCCTTGCGGGCCACCAGGGGCGCTTCCACCACCATGCGGGTCACGGTGGGATTCAGCACCTCCTTGACAACGATCCGGTTCATTGAACTTCCCTCCAAATTTCTCGGGTGCCGCTCACCTGGCCGCCTTCCTTCGGCAGATCCGGGACGGCCGGGCACCCATGCTCACATCAGTGCAAACGACTGCAGATATCATTATACCCGCTTTGCGGAATCTGTCAAGGAAGGCGGCTGTATCTTCGGTGTTCTTTAAGGGCTTTGCGGCTTCGGACGGAACGCTCAGAGCCGCTCCCTCCGCAGCTCCCAGAAGGCCACGGCACCCGCCGCCGCCACATTCAGGGAGTCCACGCCATGGGCCATGGGGATACGCACGGTATAGTCGCAGGCGGCGATGGTCTGCGGCAGCAGGCCCTCGCCCTCGGTGCCCAGGATGAAGGCCAGCCGCTCCGCCCGCTTCAGGGCCGGATCTGTCAGGGACACACTGCGGTCATCCAGGGCCAGGGCGGCGGTGGTGAAGCCCAGGGCCTTCAGCCGGGCAGGGCCGTTCTGCCGCCATTCCTCCGGTGAATCGCAAAGTCTGGCCCAGGGCACCTGCAGCACTGTGCCCATGCTGACCCGCATGGCCCTGCGGGAAAAGGGATCGCAGCAGGTGGGGTCCAGCAGCACCGCGTCCACCCCCAGCGCCGCGGCGGAGCGGAACACAGCCCCCACATTGGCCGCGTCGGTGATGCCCTCCAGCACAGCGATCAGTCCCGCTCCCTCCGTCACCTCCTCAGGCGCGCGGGGCAGCGGCCTGCGGAAGGCGCCCAGCAGTCCTCTGGTCAGCCGGAAGCCCGTCAGCCCCTCCAGCAGCGGGCTGTCTCCCGTATAGACCGGGATATCGCCGCACAGGGCCATCAGCTCAGCGCCCTGGCCCTCCAGATGTCTGCGCTCCATCAGCAGGGACAGCGGCTCGCAGCCCCGGCTCACGGCGCAGCGGATGACCCTGGCGCTCTCGCAGATGATGATGCCCCCGCGCTCGTCCCGGCGGCTGCGCAGCTGGGCGTTGGTCAGCCCGGCATAGGCCGACACCCGGGGGTCGTTCAGGCTGTCGATTTCGATGACGGACGGCATGGAGCTTCTCCTTTCACCACAAAGCCCCGCGCCTGTCATGCGGCGCGGGGCGAACAGAGATACGGAATTACTTGCTCATGATGCGCTCGGCGATCTGCTTGCCGGTCAGGCCATACTCCACCAGCAGGTCGGCGGGCTTGCCGCTCTGACCGAAGGTGTCGTTGATGCCGATCTTCTCGAAGGAGAAGCTGCCCTTGCCGATGATGGCGGAGGCCACGGCATCGCCCAGGCCGCCGATGACGGAATGCTCCTCCACGGTGAAGACCTTGCCGGTCTTGAGGGCATACTCAACGGCCAGCTCGTTGTCGAAGGGCTTCAGGGTGTGGAAGTTCAGCAGGGCGGCGTCGATGCCGTTCTGCTTCAGGATCTCCACGGCCTCCAGGGTATGCTCCAGCATGATGCCGCAGGTGCAGATGACCAGATCCTTGCCGTCCCTGATCACCTGGCCCTTGCCCACCTCGAAGGGGCGGGGATCATACACGGGGCTGGGCAGACGGGCGGTGCGGATGTACACGGGGCCGTTGATCTTCGCGGCGGCCTCCACGCACTGATAGCACTCGTTGGCGTCGGAGGGAGCAAACACGGTCATGTTGGGAAGCACGCGCATCAGCGCCAGGTCCTCGATGGCCTGGTGGCTGCCGCCGTCCTCGCCCAGGGTGATGCCGGCATGGGAGAAGCCCAGCTTGACATTGAAGTTGGGGTAGCACACGCCGTTGCGGATCTGGTCGTAGCTGCGGCCGGCGAACACGGCGAAGGTGGAGCAGAAGGGGATCAGGCCCATGGTGGACATACCGGCAGCCATATCGACCATGTTGGCCTCGGCGATGCCGCAGTCATAGTGACGGCCCGGGAACTCCTTCCGGAAGGCATTGGTCATGGTGGCGGCGGCCAGATCGGCATCCAGCACGACCACCTTGTCATTGGTCTGGCCCAGCTTGACCAGAGCCTCGCCATAGGCGACGCGAACTGCTTTCTTTTCCATCGTCTCAGTCCTCCAGCTCTTTCAGTGCCACAGCGGTCTGCTCGGCGTTGGGTGCCTTGCCGTGCCAGCCCACCTGGCCCTCCATGAAGGAAACGCCCTTGCCCTTCAGGGTGTGCATCAGGATCATGCGGGGCTTGCCGGGGCAGGCGGGGGTATGCAGGGCGTCCAGCACCTGCTGCATATCATTGCCGTCGGCCACCTCCACCACATCGTAGCCGAAGGCCACGAACTTGCCCTTGATGTCACCCAGGCTCATGACCTGGTCGTTGGTACCGTCGATCTGCATGCCGTTGTGGTCCAGGATGACGGTCAGATTGTCCAGCTTGTAGTGGGCAGCGGCCATGGAGGCCTCCCACACCATGCCCTCGTCACTCTCGCCGTCGCCGATGAGGGTGTACACATGGCAGGGGTTGCCGGTGTGCTTGGCGCCAAGGGCCATGCCCACGGCGATGGAGATGCCCTGGCCCAGGGAGCCGGTGGAGGCGTCCACGCCGGGGCACTTCTTCACATCGGGATGGCCCTGCAGGATGCCGTGCAGCTGGCGGAAGTGGTCGAACTCCTCATGGCCGAAGTAGCCGCGCTCGCACAGGGTGCCGTACAGGCCGGGAGCGGCGTGGCCCTTGCTCAGCACAAAGCGGTCACGGTTGGGGTTCTTGTCGTCCTTGGGATCGATACCCTTCATGGTATCGAAGTACAGGGCGACCAGCAGCTCGGTGGCGGACAGGGATCCGCCGGGATGGCCGGCGCCCGCCTTGTTGGTCATGATGATGATGTCGCGGCGAACGGCGCGGCATACCTTGTTCAACGCCTGAATATCCATGGAATGATATTCCTCCTCTTTCCATGTTTCCCCATGCGGGACGCGATGGCGGCGCGCTCACACGGGGGCAGCGAATGTCTTTCCTCCATTATAGATGGAATCCTGCTCCGTGTCAAGCGTTCAGGTCAAAGAATCGCTCCAGCTTTCCGGCCTCGTTGAAGCAGATGCCCTGCCAGCCCAGGGCCAGGGGCACGCAGATGTTGGCCGTGGAGTCATCTATGAAGAGGGTCCTGGCGGGGTCCAGACCGTAGCGGTCGGTCAGCAGGCGGTAGATGGCGGGGTCCGGCTTCATCAGATGCTCCCGGGAGGAGACCACCCTGCCGTCGGCCTCCCGCAGGAAGTCATACTTCTCCTCCACCACGGCAAAGGAGTCGTCGCCGTAATTGCTGAGGATGAAGATCCGCTTTCCGTGCTCCCGGCAGCAGCGCAGCGCGGCCACGCCCTCCGGGACGGTGACCCGCATCTCCTTCCAGCCGCTCATGATCCGGCGGATGTAAGGCTCCAGCTCCGGATGTCCGAGGCTCATCATGTCCCCGGCGGACCGGCAGTCGGCCTCGCCGTAGTCCATCATGATCCAGTAGGGGGAGCGGAAGACCCGCTGCAGCAGCGCCGCATGCAGCTCAGGCCGCTCCGGCACCAGCTCCTTCAGAAAATCCTCCGGTGAGAACCGCAGCAGCACGTTGCCCACATCGAATACCACATTGTCGATCCTGTCCCAGGGCATGGCGGGATACAGATCGTCCAGCATCAGGTTCGGCATAAAACCACCTCCGTACGGTTCTATCATAACGGATTGCGGCCGGAAAATCAAGGGACAGGCTGACCTTTTCACGGTGAGCCCGCCCCGCGGCGCCGGACCGGACGGCCCCTCAGGGGGATACTTTTTTCATTTATGACGCCGCTTTCATTGATTTTCCGGTTGAAAGCGGGCCTGTTTGGTGCTATAATGGATTTGGTGGTTTATGTCCCGGCATTTCCCATCCTCCGCCGGGAGCGTTTCTGTCCGCAGATGCGGTCGACTATAGAATGAAAAGGAGTGTTCCCAATGCAAGCCTTCATGGACAAGGATTTCCTGCTGAACACCGAAACCGCCCGCAAGCTGTTCCATGAGTATGCCGCCGAGTGCCCCATCATGGACTATCACTGCCATCTGTCTCCCCGCGAGATCTGGGAGGACGTGCATTTCAAGAACATCACCCAGGTGTGGCTGGGCGGCGACCATTACAAGTGGCGCCTCATGCGCTGCGCCGGCGTGGATGAGTACTACATCACCGGCGCCGCTCCCGACTATGAGAAGTTCTGCAAGTGGGCCGAGGTGGTCGGCAAGGCCATCGGCAATCCCCTGTACCACTGGAGCCATCTGGAGCTGCAGCGCTTCTTCGGCTACTACGGCACCCTGAGCGCCAAGACCGCCAAGGAGGTCTGGGACACCGTCAACGCCAAGCTGCAGAGCGACGGCTTCAGCGCCCGCGGCCTCATCGCCATGAGCAATGTGGACACCATCTGCACCACCGACGACCCCATCGACAACCTGGAGTATCACCAGAAGCTGTGGGCCGACGACACCATGAAGACCACCGTGCTGCCCGCCTGGCGCCCCGACAAGGCCCTGAACCTGGAGAAGCCCGAGTACCTGGACTATCTGGCCAAGCTGGCCGCCGCGGCTGAGATGGAGATCAAGACCGTGGCCGACTTGAAGAAGGCCCTTGGCAAGCGCATGGACTTCTTCGCCGCCAACCGCTGCTGCCTGTCCGACCACGGCATCCCCTATGTCTGGTACGCTCCCGCCACCGATGAAGAGGTGGAGGCCATCTTCGCCGCCCGACTGGCCGGCACCATCCCCTCCGAGGCCGATCAGGCCAAGTTCAAGCATGCCTGCATGCTGTACCTGGCCGGCGAGTACAAGGCCCGCAACTGGACCATGCAGCTGCACTACGGCTGCCGCCGCGACAACAACCTGACCATGTATGCCAAGCTGGGCCCCGATACCGGCTATGACACCATCGACAACTTCGCCCCCGCCGGCCAGACCGCCGCGTTCCTGGGCGAGGTGGAGGCCTCCGTGGGCCTGCCCCAGACCATCCTGTATTCCCTGAACCCCGTGGACAACGCCGCGCTGGACACCCTGTGCGGCTGCTTCCAGAACAGCGACGCCGTCTCCAAGATCCAGCACGGCTCCGCCTGGTGGTTCAACGATCACTTCCAGGGCATGACCGATCAGCTGACCAGCCTGGCCAACCTGGGCTATCTGGCCGGCTTCGTGGGCATGCTGACCGACAGCCGCTCCTTCCTGTCCTATCCCCGGCATGAGTATTTCCGCCGCATCCTGTGCCGCCTGCTGGGCGAGTGGGTCGAGGACGGCCGCTTCCCCGCCGACATGGACATCCTGGGCGACATCGTCCGCGGCATCAGCTTCTACAACGCTCAGAAGTACTTCCATTTCGCTCACAAGTAATCCCGCTTTCACCTGCCGGGCGGTCCGCCGTCCGGCAGGTTTGCGGATACGGAGCATGACCGACAAAGGAGGCTTTTCCAATGGCTATCACCAAGAAGCCCTTCGGCACGCTGGCTGACGGGCGCGAGATCTCCATGTATACCATGACCAACAGCTGCGGCGCGTCCGTGTCTGTCATCACCCTGGGTGCCATCCTGACCTCCATCGTGGTGCCGGATAAAAACGGCGACATGGCCGACGTGGCCCTGGGCTTCGACACCCTGGCGCCCTACGCCGGCAAGCACGGCTCCATGGGCGACACCGTGGGCCGCTACGGCAACCGCATCGGCAAGGGTCAGTTCACCATCGACGGCGTCAGCTATCAGGTGGCCCTGAATGACCACGGCGTCAACCATCTGCACGGCGGCTATCAGAACTTCTCCACCCAGGTGTGGGACGCCACTCCCACCGAGAGCGACTATGCCGACAGCGTGTCCTTCCACTATCTCAGCCCCGACGGTGAGGAGAACTATCCCGGCAACCTGGATGTGACCGTCACCTACAGCTGGAACGATATGTGCGACCTGGCCATCCGCTATGAGGCCACCACCGACAAGGCCACCCTGTGCAACCTGACCAACCACACCTATTTCAACCTGGCCGGCCATGACCACGGCACCGTCCGCGACCATGTGGTGATGATCGACGCCGACGTGATCACCCCTGTGGACAAGGGCCTGATCCCCCTGGGCTGCTACATGCCCGTGGCCGGCACGCCCCTGGATATGCGTGAGGGCCTGCTGCTGGGCGACGGCCTGGACGCCATCGACACCTGCCCCCAGATGCAGCCCGCCGGCGGCTATGACCACAACTTCGTGCTGGCCAAGGGCGAGGCCATGGGCATGGCGGCCTGGGTGCTGCATGAGGAGAGCGGCCGCTCCATGGAGGTGCTGACCGACCAGCCCGCCGTTCAGCTGTACACCGCCTGCACCACCGACATGGACGGCGCCAAGGACGGCGCGCACTACGGCCACTACTGCGGCCTGTGCCTGGAGACCCAGCACTGCCCCGACTCCCCCAACAATCCCCAGTTCCCTGGCACCACCGTGCTGCGCCCCGGCGAGAAGTATGACACCACCACCATCTACGCCTTCCGCGTGGAGGAGGACGAGTAATCCTTTCCAAGCAAAAACCCGGCAGCGATGCCGGGCTTTTCTTGTGTTCAGTTCTGCTGTGCCTTCTCCCTGAGGGCCTGCTCCATGCGCTCCACATGCTCCTTCATGGCCTGGAAGGTCTCGGGGGAGATGTCATGCTCCATGCGGCAGGCGTCCTCGGCTGCGATGTCATCCGGCACGCCCAGCAGGATCAGGGCCCGGGTCAGCACCTTGTGACGCTCATAGATGCGGTGGGCGATCTCATAGCCCTTTTCGGTCAGGGTGATCAGGTTCTCCTGATCCATTTCGATGTAGCCGTTCTCACGAAGGCGCTTCATGGCAAAGCTGACGGAGGGCTTGGTGACGCCCAGATCATTGGCGATATCCACTGACCTCGCATAGCCCTTTTCGTCCTTCAGCATCAGGATCCGCTCCAGATAGTCCTCGGCGGATTCATGGATCATCATCATCGGGGGAGTCCTCCTTCTGTCAGATGGATGTGCTGTGCTTATCATATCACTGTTTGGACAAAAAAGCAAACTGTTCCGGGTTTTTTCGCGGTTTTTTCGTCAAACCGGGGTTACTGCTCAACCCCATATTGCAGCGTTGCGCGGCCGATGGCGCTTCACTGCCGACGGCAGGGCTTCAGAGGACGGTAAAATCTGAAGAAATTGCGGAAGTGGCAAAATGCAAGGACCGACTGGCAAGCATTCAAGGACCGGATATGATAAAATGAACGCAGTCCGCATGTCCGAAAACGGCACAGCGGTATATGATTGGGAGGAAAAGATATATGAAGCGTTTTCTGGCGTCGTTCCTTGCTGTGCTGATGCTGGCGGGCATGTTCTCCGCCCTGGCCGAGACCGCCGTCACCACGGTGGATCTGACCTTCCTTTATTCTGTAAGGCTCAACGAGTATACAGACACACTTTACGGCAAGACGGACAGCAAAGGCAGCTACGCCATCTATGACATCCACGGCAATGCCCTGACCGCCGCCATCTACACCAATATGACCGCTTCCAGATACGGCTATGAGGTGCAGACCGATCATGGCATGGGCTTTGTGGACGGCACCGGCCATGAGCTGATCCCCGCCGTATATGGATTTGTGCGCGGGCTCTCGGAGCACTGGCAGTACGGCGCGACCCTGACCGCCGGCTCCAGGAACGACTACGATGTCATCGGCCTCGGCAGCGAAAAATACTACAAGCTGGATACCCTCGACTTCTACTTCGACGGTGCCAAGGTCGGAACGCTGAAGCGCAGCGGCCTCGAAAATTACGTGGTCTACGGCGAGTACCTCTATGTGAAGGACCGCAGCGGCAGCTGGCACTACTATGACCGCAGCTTCACCGAGTCCGGCTACAGTGGCGGCAGCGGCACGGAGTACGATCAGCCCTCCTCCGGCGGCCCCTGCTATCACTGCGGCTCCGGCAGGCAGGCCTTTACCGCCGGCTGCACACTGACCGCGTCGGAGGTCCGTCAGTCCGTCAAGAGCTTCAAGGGCGTGCTGTACGACCTGCAGGGCAATGTGGTGAAGGAGACTGATTACGACAGCGTCCGCGACAATGACTCTCACTTTGAGGACGGCTATGCGGCCGTGCGCAAGAACGGCAGGTACGGCCTGATCGATGAGAAGGGCAATGAGGTCCTGGCCTGCGTCTATGACGAGCTGGACATCAGTTCCGTCAGCTGCGGCTGGATCTCCGCTGTGAAGGACGGCAAACAGGGCTTCGTCCGCCTGGCCGACGGCGCCGAATCCGGCTTCGTGTATGACAAGTCTGCGGTCCGCGTCAAAACGCCCTTTGCCACTGTAAAGAACGACGATGGCACCGTCACCGTGCTGACCGCCGCCGCGGGTAAGCTGCCTGTGAAGTACGGAGAACTGAGCAGCTCCGACACCGGCAGCGTACGCTTCGCGAAGGATCAGGACGGCAGCTGGTGCCTGATCGACCAGTACGGCCAGTCTCTGGTGCCCACCAATGGAAAGCTGCTGGATGCATCCGTGGACGGCACCCTGTGCCTGGACCACTATGAGAATCTGCTGTATATCATCCAACAGTGACCGGAATGTGAAAGGAGGACCATGTATGGAAAAGAAGCCCATCGACAAAAAGAAGTACCTGATTGGTGGGATCATTGCCTTCGCGGCGGGTGTGCTCCTCATCGTCATTGCCAACGCCGGCTCGGGCAATGAGCTGCTGCATGCTCCCGGCATGGCCTGCGTTGCCGGCGGCACAGCCGCCATCTTCCTGGCACTGAAAAAGGACAAGCCCGGGAGACAGGGCCGCTGAAGCTGAAAATTCACGTCAAAGCAGAGAGACCTCGCTGCGCCATGGATTGCGCAGTGCAGCCTCTCTGCTTTTTGTTCCGTTATGTTTTCAATCTCACCGTCAGGTTCATGGGAATGTACGCGGGCTGCCCCTTCCACTGGATGAGTCCCCAGACGCCCGCGCTGACATGCAGACCTCGGTAGCCCGGCGCGGACAGTACATAAACAAGCGTACCGTTTTCAAGCTCTCCCTGCTTTTCGCCTCCGTCATAGGATGGTAGCGGCCTGGCATTTACGCTGATGCTCAGGTCGGTCCAGTTGGCCACGATGTACCAGCCGGCGTTCGGGCCTGTTCGGGCTGCCAGCACAGCCTTCTCCGGCAGCGCGCCCCGGAAGCAGGCCGCCGCGCTGCCCAGCAGCGCCTCACCCGAGCGCGTCTGCGGAGCGGTTTACTCCTGAAGGACCCGCTCCGCAGCCAGCACGTGGCTGAAGTTGTCTCCGCTCAGCCGCGGGCTGCGCTCCGCTGCCATGAGCTGAAGCGTCTCCGCGTGGCAGGCCCTGCTGCTCCGCAGGACCCGCAGGGCCTCGCTGTCGTTCATGTGATCGCCATACAGCGCATGAAGCCCCAGCAGCGTAAGCCGCAGCGCTGCCCGCAGGCGCAGCTGCTTCAGGTCATCCGTCTCCCGCCCCGCCGCCGGGCGCAGTGAGCGGAAGAACTCAGCCTGCCCCTCCAGCACCGGATCCTCCCGGAAGGCCTCATCCTCCAGGGCATCCAGCGCACGGTGAATGAGCCGGGGATGCACATCCTGGTCCAGGGCAGCAGCCATCCAGCCGACCAGCTGCAGGAGCTCATCCACGGTCAGGTGCTCCTCCAGGGCCTGATAAAGCTTCACCGGCATGGAGCGGGATGCCGAGCGGTTCATCAGGCTGCTCAGCGCACGGCTGCGCTTCTGTGTCGTTTCAAAATACGGCGACAGCACCGAATCCGGCACGCACTCCGAGAGGAAAGCCCACCAGAAATGGGTCAGGGTATAACGCGTCACGCCGCTGAGGAACGGGACGCTCCCGCCCCTCTCACTGCCCCGCGCCAGCAGCATGTAGATCCTCCGAGCAGTCAACAGAAAGCTGTCCATTTTCCATCTCCGCCTGCCTGTCATTTTTTCTGATTGTACCATAAACAGACGGTTTTTGCTTGCCAGTCGATGCGCGTATTTTGCCAGTTTTTGAAAGTGCGGCTGTCCCGTGCGCACTTCAAGCCCTTGACGCGTTGCTGAGTGGCCGACGGCGCTTCTCTGCCGGCGGAAGAACGGATCTGCTGTCATGCTGCTCTGCCCCTTATTCCTCAGCCTTCCGGCAGCAAACCGCAGTAACTGAACCGCAGCTTTTTCCGACAAGTTTTTTCTCATCCCCGGTTGAAAAAAGCAGGGAAACGCGGTATAATTCTCTCAAGGCGGGAGGTGCCGTATGTTCACTGGGTTTACTGAGGAGACGCTGCATTTTTTCCTGGACCTGCGGTTTCACAACAACACCACATATTTTCACGAAAATCATGACCGCTACCTTCAGACGGTGCAGCAGCCCTTTTACGCGTTCATCGAGGACATGGCCCCCACGCTGAGAGACATCGACCCGCGGATGGAGCTGAGGCCCTACAAGTGCCTGAGCCACATCCACCGGGACACCCGCTTCACCAAAGACAAATCGCCCTACCGGGATCACCTGTGGATCGCCTTCCGCCGAGCCGCCGAGCCCCGGGACGGCTCCGTGAACTACTTCTTCGAGTTCGGGCCGGACACGGTGGGCTGGGGCATGGGCACCTGGGGCGAGAACAGGCCCATGAACGAGCGCCTGCGCAGGCAGCTGGTGGCCCATCCCCGGCAGGTGGCCGCCGTCATCGACGGGCTGCACGCGGAGGAGCGGGGCATGGCCGTGATGGGCAGCCGCTGGAAGCGCATGGAGGTGCCGCTGACAGTGCCGCCATCCCTGCGCTTCTGGTATACCATGCGGGATGTGTACATCTGCCGGCAGCACATCGACTACAGCTGGTGCTTCTCCCGCAGGGTATTTGAGGAAGCCCGGAAGGACTTCGAGGCCCAGGCGCCTGTGTACCGCCTGCTGCGGGGCATCCAGGACGAGCTGCTGGAGGAGCAGCGCGGCGCCGCGCCGGAGCGTGAAACGCAGCCGGAGCAGCCCCATCCGACTCTCAACCCCAATGGCAGACAGGATGAATGGTAATCAAAACAACCCCGACGAAACGACCGAAGGAGGTTTGGACCCTATGGATTGGATGAAACTGAAGAGCGGAAGCGATGTGCGCGGACGAGCAGCCGGCGAGGACGCCGTCATTACCCCCCGCGTATGCGGTGCCCTGGGCATGGCCTTTGCCCGCTATGTGGCGGAGCAGGCCGGCAAGCCCGTGACCCAGGTGGTCATCTCCCTGGGCCGCGACAGCCGCATCACCGGCGAGGCGCTGCTGAAGGCCGCCGCCGAGGGCATCTCCCGGGCAGGTGCCACTGCCATTGATTTCGGCATGTGCACCACCCCCGCCATGTACATGAGCATCATCACCCCCGGCTTCCAGCCGGATGCCGCCATCATGATCACCGCCAGCCACCACCCCTGGGACCGCAACGGCATGAAGTTCTTCCTGCCGGACGGCGGCATCACCGGCGCCGTGGTGACGAAGCTGCTGGAAATGGCCGCGGAGCTGGATCCCGACTCCCTGGCCATCTCCGGCAGCATCATCAAAAAGCCCTTCCTGCCCACCTATAAGGAGCAGCTGGCCGCCCGCATCCGCAGGGGCCTGGACACCGATGTGGCCAAGCCTCTGCTGGGTCTGCATGTGGTGGTGGACGCCGGCAACGGCGCGGGCGGCTTCTATGCCGACCTGATGGAGGAGCTGGGCGCCTGGATCGAGGGCAGCCAGTTCCTGAACCCGGACGGCATGTTCCCCAACCACATCCCCAACCCCGAGAATCCCGATGCCATGGCCTCCATCCGTTCCGCCGTGCTGAAGTCAGGTGCCGACCTGGGCGTCATCTTCGACGCGGACTGCGACCGCGCCGCCATCGTGGACGCCGACGGCCGTGAGATCAACCGCAACCGCCTGATCGCCCTGATCTCCGCCATCCTGCTGGATGAAAAGCCCGGCCAGACCATCGTGACCGACTCCGTCACCAGCTCCGGCCTGAAGAAGTTCATCAACGACTGGGGCGGCGAGCATTACCGCTACAAGCGGGGCTACCGCAACGTGATCGATGAGGCCATCCGTCTGGAAAGCGAAGGCATCTCCTGCCCCCTGGCCATCGAGACCAGCGGCCACGCCGCCCTGAAGGAGAACCATTTCCTGGATGACGGCATGTACCTGGTCACCGTGCTGATCGTCAGCGCCATGAAGCTGAAGCAGGAGGGCCGCACCCTGGGCAGCCTGATCGCCGATCTGCAGGAGCCCGTGGAGAGCGCCGAGATCCGCCTGAACATCACCGACCCCGATTTCCGTGAGGCCGGCAAGAAGGCCATCGGTCTGGTGATGGACTACGCCAACGCCGCCGAGAGCTGGCATATCGCCCCGGACAACCGGGAGGGCGTGCGCATCTCCTTCGACCTGCAGGGCGGCATGGACAACGGCTGGTTCCTGCTGCGTCTGAGTGTCCACGACCCGGTCCTTCCCCTGAATGTGGAGAGCGACGTGTCCGGCGGCCTGAAGGAAATGCTGCAGAGCCTCTACACCGTGCTGCAGTCCGCCGAAGGCATCGACCTTTCTCCCCTGCAGGCGGCGCTTGCCTGATCGCAAAGCCCCCTTTTCCACGCATGACCATGGCGCAGCCAAAAACAAAACCTTCGGGGATTGGGCCCCCGAAGGTTTTGTTTTTGGCGTTTGCAAAGAACCCCCCGTGCTGACCAGTCACTGCCGACCGCAGGTCGTCCTTTGAAGGGAAGGGGGTCTGGGGCGCGGGCCCGCCAGTGGCGGGTTGCCCGAAGGGCAAAGCGTAAGCGAAGCG
>R14__coassemble_906_pt1 | contig 17211 bp, 12 predicted proteins | sample R14__metabat2_high_PE_034 | metagenome-assembled genome bin R14
AATCCACCGGGCTGACACGTCACTGCCGCCCCCCGGCCACACTGCCCACCCCCGGCCCCACTGCCGACCGCCGGTCCAGGTCTCAGCATGTAATTTTTGGGGCGGCGGGCGGGGGAGGGCCAGTCGGCGGAGGAGATGGGCGTGATGTGGGCCTTCAGGCCGGCATCATGAAGGATCCGCTGGGCAAAGCCGTACCAGGTGCAGGGCTCGCCTTCGGGCACAAAGGCGTGACGGCCGTAGTTCTCCGTCTGCACCAGCTCGATGAGATAAGCCGCCAGGTCGGCCGCCGGGGTGGGGATACCCACCTGATCGTCCACCACCGTCAGGCGCTCACCCGCGCGGGCCCGGTTCAGGACGGTCTGGTAAAAGCCGGGACGCTCCGGGCTGTAGACCCAGGCCGCCCGCACAATGAAGTGCCGCACCACCAGACTGCGCACCGCCAGCTCGCCCTGCAGCTTGCTTAGGCCGTACACATTCAGCGGCGCCGGCGCCTCATCCGGCGCGTGGGGCACACCGGGCGTGCCGTCGCCGAAGACATAGTCCGTGGACACATAGAGCAGCTTCGCTCCGCAGGCCACGGCGGCCTGGGCCACATTGGCCGAGCCGGTGCCGTTCACCAGGGTGCATTCCGCGGGATGGCTTTCCGCGTCGTCCACCTTTGTCCAGGCGGCGCAGTGGATCACCGCGTCCGGCTGCTCCCGGGCAAACACCCGCTCCACGCTCTCCAGGTCGGTGATGTCCATCTCCTCATGGGTCGGGGCGCAGAAGGGGAGCTTTTTGCGGCGCAGCAGGCTGACCACCTCGCTGCCCACCATGCCGGAGCCTCCGGTCACCAGGATCTTCATCACGCATTCCTCCGTTCATGACGGTCGTTATTCGGGAAAGACGGTCTCGTCCACCTTCAGGCCGCGGTCCGGCTTGCCGATGCGCGGCGGCCGATGGTCGGGGAAGTCCATCTCCAGGGTGTAGCTCATATAGCCGTTGATGCACAGCGTGGGGCCGTACTCCGAGCTGCGCAGGAAGTCCCGGCCATAGTTGCCATGCACATGGGCGTAGGCAAAGAGCTTCGGCTGATAGGTCTCCAGCAGGGGCCGGAAGCACTCAAAGCCCCTGTGGGGCAGATCCTCCATATCGCCCAGATGGCGCATGGGCGAGTGGGTCAGCAGGATGTCGAAGCCACGGTTCCGCCACAGCTGGTATTTCAGCCTGCGGATGCGCTTGGCCATCTCCGCCTCGGTGTACATATAGGGCGAGTCCTTCTTGTAGCGCATGCTGCCGCCCAGGCCCAGGATGCGCACGCCGTTCACCTCAAGGATGCGGCCGTCGGCGTTCAGGCAGCCCTCCGGGGGCTTCAGCTGGTAGGCCGTGTCATGGTTGCCCGGCACATACACCACCGGCGCGGTGGTGAAGCAGGTGATGAAGGAAAGGTAATGGGCGGGCAGGTCGCCCCCGGCCAGGATCAGGTCAACACCCTCCAGGCGGCGCCTGTCCAGATGCTCCCACAGGGTGGGCTCCGCCTCGTCGGCAATGAGCAGGATCTTCACGGCTGTGTCCTCCGGTCTTCTTTGGCCTCAGGCCTTGCGCTGTTCGATGCGGATCTCGCTCAGGTCCGGCGGAGCGGCCTCCAGGACGCCCTGGCGCCGCACGAAATCCACAGCCCTGGGCGTCAGCATGTCCAGCGTGGGGAAGGAGCCCACCACATTGTCGCAGAGCCAGTTCATGGTCATCAGCTGCGCCGGGTTCAGGGAGTCCTCCTCCCCGCAGCGCAGGGTGCCCGCCTGATCCCGGATCTCTCCGGCAAAGGGCAGCAGCGCGCCGCTCTTTACGGAATCGTGCAGCAGGTTGATGATGCGGCGGGTGCCGGGATCCAGCTTCGCGGAATAGAACACGTCGATGGCGCCGGAATCCATGCCCCACCAGTAGTTCAGCACCTGGGCGCCGCCCTGGGTGTCCGTATCCCACTGGCCGTTGGCGATGCGCCGGAGGATGGCCTCATACATCTTGCCCCAGTCCCAGACGGGCATGGCCAGCCGGGTGCGGACGCCGTCCTTCTCCCGGTACAGGCCGAAGCCCTGGCTCTCGAAGGCCGGGGCGGCGATGTCCCGGTTGCTGATGACGGTCACGTCCTGCTCCGTCAGGGCCTGCTCCGGGTCGTGGTCCTTCAGGTTGGCCCAGTCCAGATACACCTTCGCCCGGGGATTGGTCATGCGGGCGCCCAGCGCGAAGGCGTTCACGCTGGCGGGCAGGCCGAATACGGGATAGTCCGCGATGTAGCCGATGCGGTTGTCATCCGCGCAGGCGCCGGCGATGGCGCCCAGGATGAACTTGGCCTCATACATCCGCAGATAATAGCTGCGCACGGTCTTGAACATGGGGCGCAGGGAGCAGTTCAGCACCTTCACCTCCGGCAGCTCGATGGCGGCGCGGAGGGCGCCGTCCACCATGGCGGGGGAGGTGGTGAAGATGACCCTGGCGCCGTTCTTCGCGGCGCTCATGATGACCTCCTCGCACTCGGAGGGGGCCACATCGTTGATCATCTCGGTGGTGACCTGTCCCTTGAAGGCCTCGTCCACATGGTTCCGGCCCAGGGCATGCCAGTAGGTCCAGCCGGACTGCTCCGGTGAGCGGTGGTTGATGAAGCACACCTTCACCGGCGCCGCGCTGGAGCGGAAGAGGCGGTGCAGCAGGCCGGGCTCCTGGCCGTCGGTGGAGAGCTTGAGGGTGATGGTCTCGTCATTCTGGGCCTGCACCTCGCTGCGCAGGCGCTCCAGGTTTTTGGTGACGGAGGTGCTGGTATCCTTGATGTACTGCTCGTAGCCGAAGGCCTGAATGTACAGCAGCAGGATGTCGCCCGCCGTCACATGGGCGGTCTGCTCGTTCAGCCGGCGGCAGGCGCTGAGGAACAGGCTGTAGCTGGCGGCAAAGGCCTCCGTGTCCTCCTGAGGCCAGCGCTCGCCGGGCGTATGGCCGCTCAGCTCGATGAGGGTGCGGTAGCTGCCGGGCTCGGTGCAGTCCACATCGCCGACACGGCTGTCGTTGTAGAAATCCAGGAACTCATAGTAGACCCGGACCTCCTTCTCCTCCGAGCGGGCGGGATAGACCCGGGTGACCTCCGCCTCCATCATGCCGGAGTCCAGCAGCTTCATGACGGAGATGCGCTTGTTGCCCTCGATGGCGTAATAGCGGTGCATGTATTCCAGCACCCTGGGCGGGTCCTTCAGGCCCTCCTCCATGACGCTCTCGAAGAGGGAGCGCCACTTGGCGTAGAACTCGGTGCGGTCGTCCATCAGGGGCATGAAGTTCCCCGCGAAGGCGGCGGTGCGGCCGGGCAGCTCGGTGCCCACGATGCGGTCCAGGGGGATGTTCCGCACGCCCAGGGGCACATGGGGCAGACGGTTCAGCTACGGCACCAGCTCGGAAAGGGCGGGCAGATAGGGATCCTGCCCCGCGGGCACGCTCTTCACATAGCGCATGCCCGCCCGCTGGGCCCGCATATAGGCCTGATCGCCGGTCTCATCGTACATGGAAACACCTCCGAAATTATCACAGTCGCTCCTGCAGGGAAAAGGCCTCCCCGCCCCGTCGGCAGGGAGGCCGGATGATTTGTCTTACTTGTCGCCGAAGGAGATGCCCATGGTCTTGGCGATCTGGATCATCTGATGATCGGTGGGCACCAGCTTGGGCACGCCGGCGATGTCGGACAGCTTGTTGTGCACGATGGCGTTGCCCTGCAGGGCCACGGTGACGCCGTACACCTCATCGCGGATCAGCTCCGCGGCATGCACGCCGAACTGGGTGGACAGCACGCGGTCATAGGCGCTGGGGGAGCCGCCGCGCTGGATGTGGCCGGGCACCACATTGCGGGCCTCCACGCCCACCAGCTCACGCAGCTGCTGGGCCACATCGGCGGAGGCGCTGTAGTGGGTGGCGGCGCGCTGGGCCTCGCGGTCCTTCTTCTTCATCTTGGCCTCTTCGGTGTTCATGGCGCCCTCGGCCACGGCGATGATGGTGAAGCCCTTGTTGCTGTTGGCGCGCTTCTCCACCACCTTGGCCACGTTCCTGATGTCATAGGGGATCTCGGGCAGCAGCACCACGTCAGCGCCGCCGGCCACGCCGGAGTACAGGGTCAGCCAGCCGGCCTTGTTGCCCATGATCTCGATGACCATGCAGCGTCCGTGGGAGGCGGCGGTGGTGTGGATGCGGTCGATGACATCGGTGGCGATGTCCATGGCCGTGTGGAAGCCGAAGGTGAAGTCGGTGCCGTACAGATCGTTATCGATGGTCTTGGGCAGGCCGATCACGTTCAGACCTTCCTCAGACAGCAGGTTGGCGGTCTTGTGGGTGCCGTTGCCGCCCAGGGTCACCAGGCAGTCCAGCTTCAGATCCTTATAGGTCTTCTTCATGGCCGCCACCTTGTCCACCTTGTCGTCGCCCACCACCCGCATATTGCGGAAGGGCGTGCGGGCCGTGCCCAGGATGGTGCCGCCCAGAGTCAGGATGCCGGAGAACTGGTCGCGGGTCATCTCGGAATAGTCGCCCTCGATCAGGCCCTTGTAGCCATCGTGGATGCCGATGATCTCCGCGTCAAACATTTCGTAGGCCGCGCGGGTCACGCCGCGGATGGCCGCGTTCAGGCCGGGGCAGTCGCCGCCGCTGGTCAGGATGCCGATACGCCTCTTCATGATATCTCCTCCTCCTCAACAATCGGGAATTTGACACCATTATAACACGAAATGGGCGGGATGAACAGGGGAAAATTTGGATCAATGAAAAAACATGTGGGATTCGTGTTACAGCTCAAGCCCCGGCGGCTTTTGCTGCTTTTCGCCGGGCGAAAAGTAGGTCCCGCCCATCATTGAAAACCCTGCCCGAATGTGGTATACTGCATCATGGAGTAATCTGCCGGAGGCGAAGCTTTCATGAAGCTGCGGATCTGCCTGCTTGCCGCCCTGCTGGTGTGCTGCTGTTCCCTTGCGGCGGCGCAGACGCGGGAGCTGACCATCCTGTTCACCAGCGACATCCATTCCTATTTCGTCAGCACCGAATCCCCCATCGACGGCGGGATCCGCCAGCATGGCGGCGCGGGCCGCCTGGCGGGGCTGCTGAGCGAGAACCGCAACGATCATACCCTGCTGGTGGACGCGGGGGATTTTGCCATGGGTACGCTGCTGCAGGCGGGCTACCTGACCGATGCCTATGAGCTGCGGCTGATGGGGCAGCTGGGCTATGACGCCACCACCTTCGGCAACCATGAGTTCGACTTCAGCTGCGACGGCGCGGGGCAGATGCTCCGCTCCGCCCTGCGCTCCGGCGATCCGCTGCCCACGCTGGTGCTGCCCGCCAACCTGAATCTCTCCGGCACCCTGACCGAAAAACAGCAGACCCTGAAGGACGCCCTGGATGAGGTGGGCGCGGTGCGATATCTCATCCGGGAGGTGAACGGCATCCGGGTGGCTGTCTTCGGCCTGATGGGCACAGACGCCATTTCCTGCGCGCCCACCTCCGCCGTCACCTGGGACGATCCCATCGCCGCGGCAAAGCAGGTGGTGAAGGAGATCGGCGATCAGGCGGAGGTCATCCTGTGCATCTCCCACTCCGGCACCTCCGCGGACGGCAGCTCCGGCGAGGATGTGGACCTGCTGAAGGCCGTGCCGGAGCTGGACGTGGTCATCAGCGGCCACCAGCATGTGGCGCATCATCAGGTGATCACCGTGCGGGAGAGCGGCGTGCTGGGCTCCTGCGGCTGCTTCCTCACCTATCTGGGACGGATGGACCTGACGGTGGACGACGCCGGCAGGGTCTCCGTGGCCGACTATGCCCTGCTGCCCATCGACGAGACCTCTCCCACGGATGCCGCCCTGGACGCGGTGGTGTCCGGCTATATGGAGGAGATCAACAACGACTATCTGGCGGACACCGGCTGGACCTCGGACCAGGTCATCGCCCACATGGACTTCCAGCTGGACGCTGAGCTGACCGGCGACGCCGCCATGGGCGAGCTGCCCCTGGGCTGCCTTATCGCCGACTCCTATCTCTATGCCTGCGATGAGCTGGGCTACACGGATGTGGAGATCGCCGTGGTGGGCTCCGGCACCATCCGCACCTCCATGGAGGCCGGTGATATCACCGTGGCGGACGCCTTTGAGGTCTGCTCCCTGGGCGCGGGCGGCGACAACACCGCCGGCCATCCCCTGGTCAGCTGCTGGGTGAAGGGCAGCGATCTGAAGCTGCTGGCGGAGATGGACGCCCTGATCTCCTCCGCCATGCCCAGCCTGAAGCTGCATTACGCCGGGCTGAATGTGACCTTTAACCTGGACCGCGTGCCGCTGGACCGGGTGACCCGGCTGGAGCTGGTACACCGGGACGGCAGCACCGAGACTGTCGATATGAGCCGCCGCTACCGGGTGGTGGCCAATATGTACGCCGTGAATATGCTGGCCTCCGTGCGCTCCATGACGAAGGGCATCGTGGCCATCGATCCCACCGACCGGGACGGGAATCCCGTCACCGATTTCTACGCCTACTCCCTGCTCCGCGAGAACGGAAAGGAGCTGAAGGAGTGGCAGGCCTTCTGCCGCTACCTCTCCTCCTTTGAGCAGACGGACGGCGTGGCTCAGGTGCCGGAGCGGTACGCCGCGCCGCAGGGCCGCAAGGTGGCGTACCACGGCGGCTTCCTCAGCAACCTGGAGAACCCAGGCACCAGCACGCTGATCGTCCTGGGCCTGCTGCTGCTCATCACGGTCTTCATCGTGTACCGGCTGCTGACCCACGGGAAGCGCAAGGCCCGCAGAGCCGGGAAGCGCCGGCTCCGGCAGGCAGCGCGCCGGGAGAAGGGAAGGGTGAAGCATGAAGCATAAATGGCAGCTGTGGCTGCTGATGGTCCCCATCCTCATGGCCGTGCTGCTGATGGTCAGCCTGCACCTGGAGAGCGCCGCCGATCCGGAGATGCTCAGCCGGGCGGAGGATACCTCCCGCAGGAGCGTCAACTGGTGCTTCTGGTTCATCGGGCTGCAGTGTATCGCCTACTGGCTGTACTGTGGGCTGCGGTGCGGCTGGCGCATCCCGGGGCTGAAGCTGTGGCCCCTGATGGGCGGCGTGCTGCTGGGCCGGGCGCTGGTGATGCACATCCTGCTGGAGAGGGGCGTCACCCTGCATATCCCGGCAAAGCTGTACTTCGCCTTCCACCTGGTGTGCCTCACCGCCTTCCTCTCCATGACGGCGCTGCTCGTCGTCATGGCCCGTTATGCCTACCGGAAATGCCCGGCGGGCGTGAAGAGCCTCATCGTGCTGGGCTGCCTCTCCGAGAGCCCGGTGCTCTTCGCCAGGGCGGACGCGGCGGGGCGGTACCTGCTGCTGAACCCGGAGAGCGTCGCCGTCTGCAGCGGCGGCAGGGGCGGCAACGAAAGCATCAGCGAGGCGGAGAGCATCCGGAACCGCATCCTGACCCTGGGCGTGGACGGTGGCCGTCTGCTGACGGAGGACCGCTCCCGGAACACCCTTCAAAATCTGCGGAACAGCGCCGCCCTGCTGCCTGACCCGGCGGCCGCCGTGGCCGTTGTGACCGACGATTACCACCAGTTCCGGGCCTGCTTCATCGCCCGGAGCGTGCTGAAGGGGAAGGTGTACGGCATCCCCGTGCATACCTCCCGGGTCACCATGCCCCATTACCTGGTGAAGGAGTTCTTCTCCTTCCTGCTGCTGCTGGCCAAGCGGGCCGCCGGCAGGCGCGACTGAAGCGGCTGCGGTCAGGGGCCCGCGGCCCCTTGACGATCCCCGGAGAAACGGGAATGACTTTGAAACAGGAGGCCTCCATGGCATTCACCCATCTGCATCTGCATACGGAATACAGCCTGCTGGACGGCGCCTGCCGCATCCCAAAGCTGGTGGAGAAGCTGAAGGCGCTGGGCATGGACAGCTGCGCCATCACAGACCACGGCGTCATGTACGGCTGCGTGGACTTTTACTCCGCCATGAAGGACGCGGGTATCAAGCCCATCATCGGCTGCGAGGCCTATGTGTGCAAAAACCACCTGGACAAGACCGCCTCCGGCCGCGAGATGAGCCATCTCATCCTGCTCTGCGAGAATGACGCGGGCTACCAGAGCCTGATCCATCTGGTGTCCGAGGCCTTCGTCAACGGCTATTATTACCGCCCCAGGATGGATTATGAGATGCTGGAGCAGCGGCACGAGGGCCTCATCTGCCTCTCCGCCTGCCTCTCCGGCGACCTGCCCAAGCTGCTGCTGGCGGAGCGCTATGACGAGGCCCGGGCCTACATCCGGCGGATGCAGCGCATCTTCGGCGAGGATAACTTCTTCGTGGAGATCATGGACCACGGCATCCGGGAGGAGAAGGTGGTGCTGCCCCGGCTCATCCGCATGGCCCGGGAGATGAACGTGCCCCTGGTGGCCACCAACGACTGCCATTACCTGGAGGAGAAGGACGCCGATGCCCAGGAGGTGCTGATGTGCATCCAGACGGGCAAGACGCTTGAGGACAACCAGCGTATGCGCATGGAGACCCGCCAGCTGTATGTGAAGAGCGAGGCGGAGATGCGGGAGCTGTTCCGCGCCGTGCCGGACGCCATTGACAATACGGCGAAGATCGCCGCCCGCTGCCACACGGAGTTCGATTTCAAGAGCCGCCACCTGCCGAAATACCCCGTGCCGGAGGGTGACAACAGCTGGGACATGCTGTGCCGACTGTGCCGTGAGGGCCTGCAAAGGCTCTATCCCGACGCGAAGGAGACCGACGAGCCCTACACCCGCCTGGCCTATGAGCTGAACACCATCAAAACCATGGGCTTTGTGGACTACTTCCTCATCGTGTGGGACTTCATCCACTACGCCCGCAGCCACGGCATCATGGTGGGCCCGGGCCGCGGCTCGGCGGCAGGCTCCGTGGTGGCCTATTCCCTGGGCATCACCCTGCTGGACCCGCTGAAGTATCAGCTGCTGTTTGAACGCTTCCTGAACCCGGAGCGCGTGTCCATGCCCGATATCGACGTGGACTTCTGCTATGAGCGCCGCCAGGAGGTCATCGACTATGTGGCCCGGAAGTACGGCGCGGACCATGTGAGCCAGATCATCACCTTCGGCACCATGGCGGCCAAGGCCGTGGTTCGGGACGTGGGCCGCGTGCTGGGCATGGGCTATCAGGAGACGGATATCATCGCCAAGGCCATCCCCAATGAGCTGAACATGACCCTGACCAAGGCCTTGCAGATTTCTCCCCAGCTGCACCGCATGTATGAGGAGGACCCGAAGGTCACCCGCCTCATCGACACCGCCCTGACCCTGGAGGGTATGCCCCGCAACGCCTCCACCCACGCGGCCGGTGTGCTGATCACGGGCAGGCCCGTGACCGACTATGTGCCCCTGCAGCGCAATGACGACGTCATCACCACCCAGTACCCCAAGGACACCGTGGAGCATCTGGGCCTGCTGAAGATGGACTTCCTGGGCCTGCGCACCCTGACGGTGATCCGGGACGCCCTGGACATGATGCGGGAGGAGGAGGGCATCGACCTGAAGCCCGAGGAGATCCCGCTGGATGATCCGGAGGTGTATGCCATGATCTCCTCCGGCGACACCGACGGCGTGTTCCAGCTGGAGGGCAGCGGCATGCGCTCCTTCCTGACCCAGATGAAGCCCTCCTGCTTCGAGGACATCATCGCCGCCATCAGCCTGTACCGCCCCGGCCCCATGGAGTCCATCCCCCGGTATATCCAGGGCAAGGAAGACGCCGCCACCGTCACCTATCCCACCGAGCTGCTGCGGCCCATCCTGGACGTGACCTACGGCTGCATGGTGTATCAGGAGCAGGTGATGCAGATCGTGCGCGACCTGGCGGGCTACAGCTATGGCCGCAGCGACCTGGTGCGCCGCGCCATGGCCAAGAAGAAGCACTCCGTCATGGAGGCGGAGCGGGAGATCTTCGTCCACGGCCAGGTGGAGAAGGACGGCACCGTGTCCATCCCCGGCTGTGTGCGGAACGGCGTGCCGGAGGATGTGGCCAACCGCATCTATGACGAGATGATCTCCTTCGCCAGCTACGCCTTCAACAAATCCCACGCCGCGGCCTACGGCGTGGTGACCATGCAGACGGCCTGGCTGAAGAAATACCACCCCGTGGCCTTCATGGCCGCCATCATCAACAGCGTGTACGGCAACTCGGTGAAGGTGGCGGGCTATATCCAGTACTGCCGCTCCAGGGGCATCCCGGTGCTGCCGCCGGATATCAACCGCTCCGTGTGGAAGTTCACCTCCGCGAAGGATGACAGCGGCGCCTCCGGCATCCTGTTCGGCCTTGGCGCCGTGAAGGGGGTGGGCGAGAGCGCCATCCGGAGCATCGTGGCGGAGCGGAAGCGGAAGGGCCCCTTCCGGGATATCTTCGACTTCTGCGACCGGGTGGACCCCGGCGAGGTGAACAAGCGGGTGGCGGAGGCGCTGATCCGCGTGGGCGCCTTTGACCGCACCCAGGGCACCCGGCCCCAGCTGCTGGCGGTGTACGAGGCCCTCATGGACGCCGCCGCCAACCGCCGCAAGCGCATGGTGGACGGTCAGCTGAGCCTGTTCGAGCTGGCGGGCCTGGGGGACGAGCCCCTGCTGACCGAGACGCGCCGCCTGCCGCCCGTGCCGGACTACACCCTGCGCCAGCGCCTGGCCGCCGAGCGGGAGATGAGCGGCGTCTATATCACCGGCCACCCTCTGGACGACTTCCGGGACAAGCTGGCCCTCTTCCCCTTCACCACCCTGAACCTGCAGAGCCTGGAGGAGACCGAGGACCAGGGCATGACCCTGGACGGCACCTATGTGCAGATGGCGGGCATCCTCACCGAGGCCAAGGGCAAGGCCACCAAGAAGGGCGCCTACATGGGCTTCGTGACCCTGTAGGACCTGAACGGGCAGATCGAGTGCCTGGTGTTCCCCAAGGCCTTTGAGCTGTACCAGGGGCTGCTGACGGTGGACGCTCTGGTGGTGCTGGAGGGCAAGCTGTCCATCCGGGAGGAGGAGTCTCCCAAGCTGCTGGTGGACCGGGTGACGCCCCTGGAGGACTGGAAGCCCGGCCGCGCCGCCTACCGGGCCGGTGCGCCAAGGGTGCCCGCTCCCGCCGCGCCTGCCGCGCCGGTCTACAGCGACGCCCAGCTGGCCCAGATGGCCAAAACGAAGCTGTACATCCGCCTTGCCCGGCAGGACATGCCCGCCTGCACGGAGCTGCTCTCCCGCTATCCCGGCAGCGTGCCGGTGTACCTGCACATCCCGCAGGAGAAGGTGACGCTGCTGTGCCCGCTCTCCGGCTGGGCGGACGGCAGCGAGGCCTGCCTGAAGGCCCTGACCGACAAATTCGGCGAGGCCAATGTGAAACAGGTCAGCCGCTGACCGTGTATATCCTGTCGAAAGAAATGCGCGTCCGCTCCGCGGCGTGCCTGTCGGGAGGATTTTGTCATGAAGAAGCTGCTTTCCGCGCTGCTGGTCCTGAGCCTCTGCTGCTCGCTGGTAACCGTATCCGCCCTGGCCGACTGGATCTGCCCGTCCTGCGGCCATGAGAACCGGGACAAGGCCAATTTCTGCGGCAGCTGCCGTGCCGCGAAGCCCGAGGCCCAGGCCATGGCGGTGCCCACCGCCGCCAACGGCTGGATCTGCGGGAGCTGCGGCATGGGCTGCCCCGATGAGGATGCCTTCTGCATCGTCTGCGGCGCCGACCGCAATGACAGCTGCATGGCCGCCTATGTGGCGCCTCAGGTGGAGAAGAACACCGTCTCCTTCGATCCGGCCCAGGTGCTGAGCCTGACCGGCTCCATCTCAGCGAATGACTCCGAGGTGAAGTTCAGCTACACCGCGCAGGTCACCGGCCGTTACCGCTTCTGGATCGCCCAGTGCCTGAGCGGCGTCAAGTTCCAGGTGCAGGTCTTTGACAGCAGGGAGACCCGGCTGAAGAACGAATACCTGGCCCAGGACGACGGCGCCTCCGTGGATTTCACCGCCGGCGAGACCTATGTCATCAAGGTGAACCAGTACCGCAATTACGGTGACTTCGTGCTGAACCTGGGGCAGGCCGTGCCCGTTGCCGACGTCACCGGGTACCGCTATATCAGCGACAGTGTCTGCTTCACCGAGCAGGTGAACCGCTACGTCTTCACCGCGCCCTATGACGGCGTATACGGCTTCTTCATCAGGGAGTGCAACAACGGCCTGCGCTTCAACGTGAAGGTCACCGATGCCGCCGGCTATGAGAAGTGCAGCGGCTATCTGGAGCAGAACGATATCCTGAACGCAACCCTGGCCGCCGGACAGGTGTACACCGTCTCCGTCACCCAGTACCGGGGCAAGGGCGATTATGTGCTGGGCACCGCCTATGCAAAGGATGTGGCCGGCCTGAACGGCTGCGAGGCCTTTGCCGATACCGTCAACTTCTCCGGGGAGACCATCCGCTACAGCTATGTGTGCGCCGAGACCGGCAGCTACACCTTCACCCTGACCTCCGCCGACAGCGGCTTCCGCATCGGTCTGGCTGTGCTGGACCGGGCCAACTACTCCATGGGAAATGGCTACCTGGAAAAGGGCAACAAGCTGACCGTCAGCCTCACTGCCGGGCAGGTGTATGTGGTGGGCGTGCAGCACAGCCGCAATACAGGTGACTTTACCGTCACCATCAAGCATTAAGGAGCGATAGCATGATCACACCCCGCCATCCGGAATGCCTCATCTGCTTTGACTGGGACGGCACCCTCGGCGACAGCATGCCTCTGTGCTTTGAGGAATGCCGGGCCGCGCTGCGGCACTTCGGTCTGCCCGATGTGCCGGAGGACACCCTGCGGCGCTGCAACGGCCCCACCGACTGGGATGCCTGCGCCATCCTGGGGGTGCCGGACGATCTGCGGACGGACTTTGTCCGGGTGCGTGCCGCCTGCGGCCTGCGCCTGATGCCCCGGTATGTGACGCTGTTCCCCGGCCTGCGGGAGGCTTTGATGCGGCTGGCGGGGGAGGCACGGCTGGCGGTGGTGTCCAACGGCCAGCGGGAGTATATCGAGGAGAGCATCCGCCATTTCGGCCTGAGCGATATGGTCTGCGCCTGGAAGGCCTATACCCCCGGCCGCACCAAGGCCCGCCTGCTTTCCGACCTGCTGGAGGAGCTGAAGCCGGAGCGCGCCGTCATGGTGGGCGACCGCCTGGGCGACCTGGAGGCGGGCAGGGCCAACAGCCTCCCCACCGTGGCCGCCTGCTACGGCTACGGAAACGACGCCGAATACGCCGCGGCGGACCTCCGCTGCGGCAGCGTGGCGGAGCTGGAGCAGACGCTGATGGAGTGGATTGCCCGGAACTGACATTCTCCAAAGACCCGCATAAAAACCGCCGTCGCATGACGCGACAGCGGTTTTTGCATGCAAGGCCTCAGTCCCCTTCCCGGGGCATCCATCTTCCCGTCCTGTACTGGATGCTGAACAGCAGGCACAGCAGCAGGTTGTGGCCGATCATGCAGGCCCAGGCGCTCTCAAGGCCGAAGCCCAGCGCGGTGGTGCAGATGAAGGTGCCCAGGATGCGCACGGACCACATGCCCGTCAGGTTGTATACCAGGGGCGGCACGGTGCGTCCCACGCCCTGCATCATGCCCTCCACCACGATGGGCACGCCATAGAAGGGCTCGGACACGGCCACCATCCGCAGCACGGTGGTGCCCAGGCGGATGACCTCCGGGTCCTGGGAGAAGAGGCATACCAGCGGCTCGGCAAAGAGGAACAGCGCGCCGCCGCTGAGGATCATCAGCCCCACCTCCAGGGGCAGGATGGTGCTGCCCAGGGAGCGCAGCTTCTCCCGGCTGCGGGCGCCCCAGGCGTTGCCCGCCAGGGTGGCCGCGGCGGTCTGCATGCCCCAGCCGGGGATATAGAACAGGGACTCCACCGTGTTGGCCACGGTGTGGGCGGCGGTGGAGGTCTCGCCCAGGGCGTTGATCATGGCCGCGAACACCACATAGCCCAGGCTGGTGCCGAAGCGCTGCAGCAGGTTCGGCACGGCCACCCGTACGCAGGGCATCAGCAGCCTGCCGTCCGGCAGCACGCGCTGATGCTTCGGGGATACGGTGGGGTGCCGCCAGATGGCCGCGAAGATGGCGATGCCGCCCAGGGCGTAGGAGAAGGCGCTGGCGGCCGCCGCGCCCTGCACGCCCCAGCCCGCGCCGGGCATGGTGAAGCTGAGGCCCGGCAGGCTGACGGTGCGGGTGGGATAGATCAGCAGCAGATTGCCCGCCACATTCACCAGGTTCATCAGGATGCCCGCCCGCATGGGGGTGCGGGTGTCGCCCGCCGCCCGCAGCACCGTGCCCAGGATGATGCTGGCGGCGCGGAAGAGCATGGGCGTATACAGGATGAAGAAATAGGCGGAGGCGGTGTCCCGGATGGCGGGGTCCACCTGCATCCAGCCGGGCACAAGGCCGCTGACGGACAGGGTGATGCCGGTGAACAGCAGGCCCACCAGCACGGTGACGCCCAGGGCCTGGCCGGAGAGCCGCCGGGCCCTGTCGCCGTCCCCCGCGCCGAAGGCCTGGGAGATGTTGGCCAGGAAGCCCACGCCCACCGCCGATACGGTGGAACCGATGAGCCAGTTCACGGTGCTGGTGGCGCCCACGGCCGCGGTGGCGGCGGTGCCCAGGGTGCCCACCATGGCGGTGTCGATGTACTGCACCGCCGTCTGCATCAGCTGCTCCAGCATGGTGGGCCAGGCCAGGGTGAAGATCACCCCCAGCATGGTGCGGTCAAAGCGTTTCGTTCGGATGCTCATGCTCACTCCGCCGTGATCCGGTAGAGCCGGGCCATGGTCTCCTCGGGATAGCACAGCACCAGGGACTCCGTCTCGGGATCATACTCAAATTCGTTGCCGTGGTCGCGGGGGTAGATGCACTCCACCTTCGGCTTCCTTCCGGGGAAGGCGGACTCCAGATCCACCTCCCACTCACAGTCGCCGCCCCGGCGCCATACGGCCAGGTAGACGGTATCGCCGCAGCGCAGGCCGCCGGCCAGCCACCTGTCCTCGTTGTCCGCGAAGCCCATGGGCCAGTAGGGCACGCCCTGCCGGATGTCGCCGCGGATGGTCTTGTAAAGGTCCAGGCCCTCCTTCACCAGGGCGAAGCGCTCCGGGGACAGCTCGCCCAGGTGGCCGGACTGGTGGATGCGGTTCAGCAGGCAGTTCACCATGTTGTATACCACCTCTTCCCGGTCGCCGGTGCGGAGGGGATAGCTCCAGATGGCGGACTGCTCCGGCGTCACGCCCATGGGGCCGTTCATGGAGATGGTGGCGTAGGCCGCGTAGTCCTCCTGATCGGAGGTGGACTGGATGGAGTAGCGGGACAGCATGGCGTAATCCATGCGCAGGCCGCCGCTGGAGCAGTTCTCGATCACCAGATCGGGATAGCGGGCAAACACGCTGTCCAGCCAGGCGAGATAGGCCTGCTCATGGGCCAGCAGACCGCCGCCCAGGCTCTCGCTGTCCACCTCGGTGCCCATGCCGGGCTCGATGTTGTAGTCCATCTTGATGTAGCCCACGCCGTACTCCCGCACGATGCGGTCGATCACCTCGTTGGCATGGGCGATGACCAGGGGATGACGGAAGTCCAGCTGGAAGCGGCTGCGGTCGTAGACCCGCTTCCCGTGCCGCAGGAAGAAGCACTCGTCCGGCAGCTTCTTCGCCAGGGCGCAGTGGATGCCCATGACCTCCAGCTCCAGCCAGACGCCGGGGATCATGCCTTTGGCGCGGATGTAGTCCGTCACCTGCCGCAGGCCGCCGGGGAAGCGGGCGCGGCTCTCCTGCCACTCGCCCACATTGTCCCACCAGGCGCCGTCGGCATACCAGCCCGCGTCGATGACGAAGTACTCGCAGCCGGCCTTCGCGGCGGCGTCGATCAGGGGCAGCTCCTTCTCCGTGGTGGGGTCGCCGAAGAGGCAGTTCATGTAGTCGTTGAAGATGACGGGCAGTCGCTCGTTGTCCGCGTTAGGGCGGCGGATCAGGCGGCGGTACCGGGTCAGGATGCCGGCGGCGGCCTCCACGGAATCCGGGCCCACGCCCACGGCCACGGGCACGGTGGTGAAGGAATCCCCGGGCTTCAGCGTCCTGAACCAGTGGGACTGCAGCTCAGTGGGGCCGCTGACAGACACATAGTAGTGCCGGTTCTGGTCACCGATCTCCCAGTACCAGCTGCCGTTGTGCTCGATCTGGAAGAACAGGGAGCTGTTGGCGGCGCTGTTGCCGATGTAGCCCAGGGGCAGATACTGCTTGGCGGACCAGTGGCCGGTATTGTTCACCTCGATGTTCTTGGAGGAGCGCTGGTTCACATGGGGCTGGGTCTGCACCAGGCCCAGATCGGCGAAGCGGTACTGCTTCAGGGTCAGCTCCTTCTGCCAGCCGTGATGGGGCAGCAGCACCGTCATCTTGTCGTCGGAGGAGATGTAGGTGCCGTCACCGGGCACGTTCTCCTTCTCCAGGCCGAAATAGCTGAAGGTGGAGATATATTCGAGGGTCTGGTCCTCCGTGCCGCCGTTCACCACAGTGTTGGTCATGCGCACCACGCTGACGCCGTCATACAGCTGCCAGTTCATCACCACCACCGCGCCGGTCAGTTCGTCATGCTGGCGGATGGTCAGGGTGTCGCCCAGGGTGTTCCGGCCCTCGTCGATGCCGTCGAACACCAGGGTATAGCCCGGGCAGGTGGCGATATACTTGTTGCCCTGCTTCTCATAGGGCCTGTTGTAGCCGGAGAAGTTGACCTGCACCGGCTGGAAGATCTCGTCCATCAGCTGCACGCGCTCCTCCGGGGTGCCGCGGCCATCCGGCCGGTAGCACAGGTTCTCCTCCTCCAGCGGCACGGAGGAGAAATGGAGCAGCTTCAGCTGATGCTTCGGCGTTACGCCGAAAACGATATGGATGCCGTTTGCCTCATAGGCGAGGGTATCGAGTGCAAGGGCCTCGATGCGGCCCTGGGTCTTCTGCAGCATGGGGACGCCTCCTGTTGCGTTTCTTTGCCTCCCATTATACCACAGGTCGCGCCCCACGGCAACCGCGGAAGAGGAAATAATGGCAGGCTGCGTCAGCTGCCCTGTTACTGCTCGGGTCCCCTCTCTTTTCAAGCTGTCTCTTTTGAGAAGATCCGACCTTTTGAGAAGGGGGTGTGGGGCGAAGCCCTGCCCTCGTTCTCCCCCTTTCCCCGCCGGAGACGGGGAAA
>R14__coassemble_959_pt1 | contig 16422 bp, 14 predicted proteins | sample R14__metabat2_high_PE_034 | metagenome-assembled genome bin R14
CCCCCACACCCCCTGACGTCCGGCACCGAAACACGGCCTGAACAATGGCCTCCCGGATGCTTCGCAAGGCAGCAGATGCTCTGGCGCATGAGCGCAAAAAGCCTCCCCCGCCGCGCAGGCAGGGGAGGCGGAAGGCTCATGGAATTACTTCAGCATGCTCTCTTCCCAGCAGTCATAGGGCTTGATGCCCAGCAGACCGGCCACGGTGGGGGCCACATTGGCCAGGCCGAAGCCGGTGCCTTCCTTCATCTCATGACGCTCGTCCTTGTCATAGATGATGAAGGGAACGGGATTCAGGCTGTGGGCGGTGCGTACCTGCACCTTGCCCTTCTTGTTCTTCTCCAGCATCTGGTCGGCGTTGCCGTGGTCGGCGGTCACGCACAGGATGGCGCCGCAGGCGTCACAGACCTTCTTGATGCGGGCCAGCTGCAGGTCCACGCTCTCCACGGCGATCTCGGTGGCCAGGCAGTCGCCGGTATGGCCCACCATGTCGCCGTTGGGGAAGTTGCAGCGGATGAAGCCGTACTTGCCGCTCTCGATGGCCTTGATCACGCAGTCAGCCACCTCGGTGGCCTTCATCCAGGGGCACTCGTCGAAGGAGCGCACATCGCTGGGGATGCACTCATAGTCCTCCAGCTCCTCGCTGACCTTGCCGGAGCGGTTGCCGTTCCAGAAATAGGTCACATGACCGTACTTCTGGGTCTCGGACACGGCGTACTCCTTAATGCCCTGGGACACCAGCAGCTCGGTCAGGGTGTTGCGGATCACGGGCGGGTTCACCAGATAGTGATGGGGGATCTTCAGGTCGCCGTCATACTCCAGCATGCCGGCATACTTCACCTGAGGCACCGCACCGCGGTCAAACTTGTCGAAGGAGGCGTCGCCGTCGAAGGCCATGGAAATTTCCTGGGCGCGGTCGCCGCGGAAGTTGTACAGGATCACGCTGTCGCCGTCCGCCATCTTACCCACGGGCTGGCCGTTCTCGGCCACCACGAAGGCGGGCAGATCCTGGTCGATCACGCCGGTCTCGGCACGGAAGGTCTCGATGGCGTCCTTCGCGGAGGCGAACTGACGGCCCTCGCCGTGCACATGCACATCCCAGCCGGCCTTCACCATGGGCCAGTTGGCCTGGTAGCGGTCCATCGTGATGGTCATGCGGCCGCCGCCGGAGGCGATCCTGCCGTCGAAGGAGGCGTCGTTCAGAGAGGCCAGCACATCCTCCAGCTGGGCCACATACTCCAGGGCGGAGGTGGCGGGCACATCACGGCCGTCCAGCAGGATGTGGCAGCGGACGGTCTTCACGCCCTCAGCCTTGGCCTGCTTCAGCATGGCGATCAGGTGGCTGATGTTGGAATGCACATTGCCGTCGCTCAGCAGGCCCAGGAAGTGCAGGGTTCCGCCGTTCTTCACATTGGCAATCAGGTCCTGCCAGGTCCGGGACTGGTAGATGCTGCCGCTCTCGATGCTCTCGTTCACCAGCTTGGCGCCCTGGGAATAGATCTGGCCGCAGCCGAGGGCATTGTGGCCCACCTCGCTGTTGCCCATGTCGTCATCGGTGGGCAGACCCACGGCGCTGCCGTGAGCCTTGATCACCTGGAAGGGGCAGTTGGCCTTGAACCAGTCCAGGGTGGGGGTGGTGGCCTTCATGACCATATTGCCGAGTTCGACCGGGGTTTCGCCGACGCCGTCCATGACGACCAGCACAACGGGCTTATTCATCGGAATCATCCTCCTGTTGCAATAATCAGCATAACAAACACAGGGACCCATTCGAGTCCTTTTATATCATATCCCAAACAGGGCCAAATGTCAAGAAAGGGTGGCGGATTCCTTCCGATATTCAGACCCCGCACGGCCTCAGGAGCATGCATTCGCCCAGGGCGGGCAGCTGCCAGCGGGCGTTCGGCTTCAGGCGGCGCAGCTCCCGGCCGAAGCGCAGGGGATCCGCCGTGTTGCCGGCAAACATGTCATAGTGGGTGGGGACGGTCAGGCCGGCGTCCACCGCCACGGCCAGGGCGGCCGCCTGCTCGCAGCTCATATTGCCGATGACATCCCGCTGCCTGCGGAAGATGTCGTCGCCGTTCACCGGCGGCAGCAGCAGGTCGATGGGGCCCAGCGCCTCCAGCTCCCGCACCAGCCGGTCCGTCAGCAGGGTATCGCCGGTATGGGCCAGCAGCAGCCCTCCCATCGAGACGGCATAGCCCAGGGCCATGCTCTCATCCGCCGGATCGTCGATGTGGGTGGGATGGGCGGCGGAGAAGGCACGGACGGTCAGCCCGCAGGCCTGCAGCGTGCCGCCGGGCGTCAGGGGCAGCAGGCTGTCCTCCGTCAGGCCGGCCCGCACCGCGGATGTCACGCAGCCCGAGGGCAGGATGATCCGCAGCGCGGGGTTCGCCCTCCGCAGCCCCAGCAGAGTGGGCACCGCCATATGGTCGGCGTGGCCATGGGTGCATAGCACCAGGTCCGCCCGCAGCTCCTCCGGCGCAAAGGGCGGCGGATACAGCCTGCTGCTCCTGCCCTCCGCGTCGCACAGGTCGTTCAGCACAGGGTCGATCAGGGCCAGCGTCTCCCCGCAGCGGACCGCGAAGCCGCACTGTCCCAGATACCACACCGCCGCGCCCTCCGCCGGGTGAAGCTCCTTCAGCTCCCGCAGCAGCGCGCCGTCCCTCCGATACCATTGCTCCATGCTCATGTCCTCCCGATGATTGATGGCAGAAGTATAGCACCGGCCGCCGTTTTTCGCAATGAGGCAACAACATCTGTAACAAGATTTTCACTTCCCGGCTTCCATCCGGATTTTGGGATTGCCTTCCTTTCGCGGCTATGGTATAATGCATTCTGTATGGGTATATCCCCATCACTTATCCGGAAGGAGTTTACCGATGAAAAGCAATCTGATCCGCTGGATCGCCGCGGCGGTCCTGCTCTGTATTCTGCCCTTCCTGCTCTCCTCCCAGTCACAGGCCGAAATGGTCGGCGTGAGCGAGGCCGCCGAAGAAACGGAAACGGCGGCCGCGGCCACCCTGCCCCTGGACCAGAAGGTGCCAGGCTGCGTGCCCCTGGAGAGCGGCTGGACCACGGTGGACCCGAAGGACGCCCTGACGGATGAGGGCGTGCTGTCCTTCGGCACCGCCATCACCTCCATTCTCAAGCAGGACAGCAAGACGGGCGAGTGGGCCCCTACGGGTGACGCGCCGGTGACCTCCGAGTACCCCTGGATCCGCTATGAGGACCCCACCATTTCGGTCCGCACGGAGTATGCCACCGTGATCCCCTCCAGCAAGTACAACAAGGGCAAGAAGCTGGCAGCCTCCATCACCTATATCAAGGTGGCCGATGCCAGCCAGGTCCGCACCGCCATGAGCGATGACAAGTACGACAAGCGCAACTATGTATCCGCCGAGACCCTGGCCAAGCATGTGAACGCCGTGGCCGCGGTGAACGGCGACTTCTTCAAGTATCACTACAACACAGGCTATGTGCTGCGCCAGGGCGAGTTCTACCGGGACAAGCTGAACGGCAAGCGCGATCTGCTGCTGATCGACGATCAGGGCAATTTCCACGCCGTGTATGCCGCCACCTCCCAGGCCGCCGCGGACTATATCGCCGCGCTGCCCGAGGGCCGCAGCATCGTGAACACCTTCACCCTGGGCCCCGTGCTGGTGGTGGACGGCCAGGCCCGCACCATCAAGACCACCGTGGTGGCCGACAGCGGCGAGTTCCAGTGGTGCTATGCGCAGCAGCGCGTAGGCATCGTGCAGGTGGACGACCTGGAGTATGCCATCGTGGAGGTGTACGGCAAGACCGACGGCTCCCAGGGCATGACCGTGCAGGAGTTCGCCGACCTGATCGCCTATCTGTTCCCCACCTGCCGCATGGCCTACAACCTGGACGGCGGCGGCTCCACCAACGTGGTGATCAACGGCAGCCGCGTCCACAAGACCCCCGGTCACCGGGACATCAGCGATATCCTGTACTTTGCCTCTGCCTGGACGGAGGAATGATCGATGGAGCCTTTTGAGCTGTTTGGCCTGCGGGTATATCCCTTCGGCCTGGGCGTGGCCCTGGCCTCCGCCCTGGCGCTGCTGTGGGGCACGCTGCGGGCCCGGAGGGCAGGCGTAAGGGACGGCGTCATGAGCCTGTTCGCCCTGCTGGCGGTGCCCCTGTGCTTCGTGCTGGCACGGCTGTGCTTCGTGCTGTGCGAGTTTGAGTATTATCTGTCTGACGGCTTCACCTTCTTCCTGGAGCAGCTGTGCGATGTGACCTCCGGCGGCTTCATGCTGCCCGGCCTGCTGCTGGGCGGCGTGCTTGCGGGCTTCCTGGCCTGCCGCATCGGGCATGAGCGGCCCGGCAGGCTGGCCGACGCAATGGCCGCCCCCGCCTGCCTGCTGCTGGCCCTGATCCACCTGACGGAGGGCGCCTGCGGCACCGGCTACGGCTGGGGCCTGGAGGACTGGTTCGCCGAGGGCGAGGGCTATTCCGTCTTCGTGCTGGCGGACAATTCCTTCTTTTGCCGCTTCCCCTTCGCCGTGCAGGATTATTATGAGGAGTGGAAGTGGGCCGTATTCCTGCTGATGGCCCTGGTGATGCTGGCGCTGTGTCTCATCACGCTGCGGGCGCGCACCGGGCGTGACGGCGGGCGCTTCGCCCTTTTCCTGCTGATGCTTGGCGCGGCCATGATCGCCGGCGAGAGCCTGCGGCAGGATTCCGTGGTGAAGTGGGGCTTTGTCCGGGTCAATCAGCTGGCGGGCATCACCCTCATCGTGGTCATGATGGTGCTGAACTGGCGCATGACCCGTGAAAAGGCAGGCAGCCTCTGCGCGGCCTTCGGACTGTCCCTCCTCTGCTCCCTGGCGGTCATCGCCATGGAGTTCGCCATGGAGGGCAAGATCAGCGCCATCGAGTGGCTGCCCATGGATATGTGCTATGTCATCACCTGCCTCTCCTGCCTGGGGCTGGTGCTGGTCAATCTGCCCCTGTGGCGCAGAGCCTGGGGCAGCGCAAAGGAGAATAAGCAATGAAGATCACCGCAAGGCTCCTGTGCCTGGCGCTGGCGCTGACGCTGCTGAGCGGCGCGGCGCTCGGCGAGGCCGCTCTCCGGGGCTATACCTCCGCCGACGGCTATGTGTATGTGACCCTGGGCGAATACATGCAGACCATCGACGGCGGCGTGCCGGAGGAGAACCGCAACACCTGGAAGTGGGCCAGCAATACCATCAAGGACACCACCGGCATGACCTTCACCAAGACGCCCATCCTCTGGCGCGTGCTGACCGTGGACGACACGAAGGCCTATCTGTGCAGCGAGTATGTGCTGTTTGCCATGCCCATGCATACCAACGTGACCGAGTACAAGAAGATCGGCAGCGATTTCGGCCAGACCCAGCTGAGCGCCTATCTGAACAGCACCTTTGCGGAGGAGGCCTTCACGGCGGACGAGCTGTCCATGCTGCTGGAGAACGGCACCCTGGGCCGCATCTTCCTGCTGACCTCCGCCGATGCCCAGGACAAGAAGCTGGGCATGGGCTGGGGCAAGGGTCTGAAGGGCTGGGGCACCGAGTACGCCATCCGGGTCACCGGGCTGTATGTGTTCCTGGTGAAGCACGGCGCCCACAGCGCCTACTGGCTGATGGACCAGTCCTCCTCCGACAAGCGGCATGCCCGCTGCACCAAGGACGGCGGCCAGGTGGGCCACATCATCTCCGACCGGGCCAACGAGGGCGTGCGTCCGGCGGTGTATCTGGACATCAACGCCTTTGAGATCACCGGCGGCACCGGCACCAAGACCGATCCCTACACCCTGGCCCCGAAGGTCCGGGAGCTTCCCTCTCTCAACTGATTTTATTGTAAATGAGGTTTGTGTTCCGATGCACAAGAAGCTTCTCCTGCTGATCGCCGCGGTGCTGGCCTGCCTGCTGGTTGCCGGCTGCGCCTCTGCCGCTTCCGCTTCCCTGTCAGACATCTATGTGCAGCCCGCCTCCGATGACCCGGAAACCGTCAGTCCCCATGCCGTCTATTTTTTCCAGAAGAATACGACGGACGCCTATCTCTTCCTGCCCGCCGGCATGGATCCCTCCTCCCTGCGGGTGTTCTGCGGCGATGTGAAGGAATTCATCGTGGACGGCGTCACCATGGTCAGCGGCGAGGAGACCGGCCTCTTCGGGCGACTGCTGGGTCAGACCGTCCCCATCCGCGCCGCCGGCAAGAAGCTGGACCTGACCATCATGCAGTCCGAGAACCTGCCGGCCCTGTTCCTGACCACCGAGAGCGGCAGTCTGGACTATGTGGAGACCAAAAAGGGCAACAAGGAGACCGGCGCCATGACCGTGCTGGAGACGGACGGCAGCACCTCCTACACCGGCAGCCTGGCCCACATCAAGATGCACGGCAACGGCACCCTGACCTACGGCAAAAAGAAGCCCTATGAGATCAAGCTGGAGGAGAAGGCCTCCCTGCTGGGCATGGCCAAGGACAAGACCTGGATCCTGCTGGCCAACGTGAGGGACAATTCCCTCATCCGCAACAAGATCGCCCTCGATATGGCCCTGGAGGTCGGCATCGGCTACTCCGTCCATTCCGCCTTCGTGGATGTATACATCAACAACCGCTACCGCGGCAACTATACGCTGACGGAAAAGGTGGAGGTTGGCAAGAACCGGGTGGCCATCACCGATCTGGGGGACGCCACCGAGGCGCTGAACGACCAGCCGCTGAACAGCTACGCCCGCTACGGCAAGGTGGACTACAAGTTCAACACCCAGAAGGCCTATCAGATCCCCAACGATCCGGAGGACATCACCGGCGGCTACCTGATGGAGTTCGAGCTTTCCTATCGCTACACCTCCGCCAGCAGCGGCTTCGTCACCAGGCACGGCCAGTCCGTGGTGATGAAGACGCCCAAGCATGCCTCCGCCGCTCAGATCCTGTATATCTCCGGCCTGATGCAGGAGCTGGAGGAGGCCGTCTTCTCGGAGGACGGCATCAACCCCACCACCGGCAAGCATTACTACGAATATGCGGACAAGGACTCCCTCGCCCTGCTGTGCGTCCTGGAGGAGGTGGTCAAGAACTACGACGGCAACCGCTCCAGCCTGTACTTCTACAAGCCCGCCGACAGCGAAAGCACCCTGGTCTACGCGGGCCCCGGCTGGGACTTTGACCAGATCATGGACGCCGGCGGCCGCAAGATCCAGCTGGGCAGCCGCAAGGCCATCATCACCAATTCCACCACCAGCTCCAACTGGTTCCCCAAGCTCTACCAGATCTCCGATTTCAGGCAGCGGGTGCAGGAGCTGTATACGGAGAAGTTCGTGCCCTGCCTCGCCATCCTGCTGGGTGAGCAGGAGGACGGCACCTACCTGAAGTCTGTCCAGAGCTACAAGGACCAGATCTCCGCCTCCGCCGCCATGAACTTCGCCCGCTGGGGCTACGTCAACATGACCGAGGCCCGGCGCGTCGGCTCCACCTTCGACAAGGCGATCTCCTACATCCAGACCTTCATGACCGAAAGGCGGGAATGGCTGGACAGCATGTGGCTGATCCACGGGCAGGAGTAACAAAAAGGCATCCGGTTCAAGGTCGCCGGATGCCTTTTGCATTGCGCTTTATTCCACCGCTCTCGTCCAGTGACCCTGGGTGGAGGGTCCCTGAGGCAGCGCCGTTTCGTCCGTCAGGGTCAGCAGCGGCGACCAGCCCTCCCGGGCCACCTGCTCCCGCACATCCGTGGGCAGGGTGTTCAGCAGGCGCACCACGCAGCCCTCCGGCAGCCGCACCCGCAGCAACGGAAAGCCGCAGCCCTTCCTGTCCGTCAGCGCCAGCCCCCTGAGGGAACGGGCATCGCCGGTATCGCACATGGCGCAGGCGGCATGTCCCCTGCTGAGGCCCAGCAGCGTTCTGGCGGGGCAGTGGTGCAGCAGCATCAGCTGAGTGCGGCCGTAGGCGGGCACCAGGATAGGCGGAGCGCCGGCCATCAGCGTCCGCAGCTCCCGGCCCGTCAGCTCACAGGAGGCGGTCACGAAGCTGCAGCCCTCCCGGAGCAGCAGCGCCGCGGCCCGGCGGTTCATCACGGGAATGCCGCTGCCCGCGCCCATGGGCACGGGCCAGGCCGCGCCCAGCTGGCCCACGCTGCCAAGCACCACGCCGCCCAGCCGCTCCCGGAGCTCCGTCACCAGGCGCAGCAGCATTTGCAGCGTGTCCTCCTCGCAGACCACAGGCAGCTGCAGCCAGTCACCCTCCGGCAGGCGGGAAAGGCCCTCCCGCAGCGCATCCTCCCGCAGGTCCTCCGGCTCCCAGGCCAGCCGCGCATCCGGCTGCAGCCGAAGCGCAAGCTCCCGCTGCGCCTCCGTCCGCCAGATCACCAGAGGCCGGGGCGTTGCCTGAGGCAGACGCACCTCCTCCGGCGGAATATAAGGCGAAGGCTGCCGTCCGAAGGCCGCGATCCGTGCCTCCGCCAGTCTTTCCAGCGCTTCCCTGCGGAGGCTGTTCAGGGCAGACACCGCCACAAAGGCGTTCTCCGTCTCCGCCTCACAGCCCTCGCAGACAAAGGCCGTATCTCCTGTCTTGCCCAGGCTCCGGGCCGCGTCCTCCGGCGTCAGCGCACGGCTGCGGGCCGGCTGCACCGTGTCCCCGGTGACCGTGACGGACACCCCGCCATCGCCCGCCGTCAGGGCCAGCGGCTCCCCCGGCATGGCGCGGAGCCGCATGCTGACCGGGATCTGCGGCATGGGCAGGGCCCTGGCCGCCTCCAGCTGGGCATTGTCCGCCAGCCGCCAGACCTCATCCCCGGCGGAGGCCGCGATATCCTCCCTGAGGCGAAGCACCGCCGTTCCGCCCGCCGGCACCTCGGGCCCGGCATAGATCAGCTCCCACTCGCCCTTCGCGCCGCGCAGCTGCAGACCGTCTCCATCGTGCAGCGGCTTGTCCGCCGCGCATTTCGCCAGCCGCCCGGAGACGCTCAGCAGCCGCCCCAGGGCCACGCCGCCGTGGTTCACCCGCTCCGGGCAAATGACGCCCGCGTCCTCGCAGCCCATGGCGTAGCCCCGCATGAAGCCGCCGCGCTGGAAGATCTGCCGCAGGCCCTCCGTTTCAGCCTCATCGGCTGGCCGCAGGGTATCGATGCCCCTGCGGTAGCTGCCGGCCACCACAGCCACATATTCCGGCCGCTTCAGCCTGCCCTCCAGCTTGACGGAGGCCACGCCCAGCGCCGCCAGCCGGTCCAGATCGTTCCGCAGACACACATCCCTGGGAGAGAGCCAGGCGCCCTTCTCACCCCGGAGCGTATACTGCAGGCGGCAGGGCTGGGCGCATCGCCCCCTGTTGCCGCTGCGCTCCCCCTGCATGGAGGAGTACAGGCACTCGCCGCTGACGCCCACGCACTGGGCGCCGTGGCCGAACACCTCGATCTCCGGCCCCACGGCGCAGCATTTGCCGATCTCCCGCAGAGAGCATTCACGGGCCAGCACCACGCGGCTCATCCCCATGTGCCGGGCAAAGCGGACGCCGGAGGCGTTGTGGAGGGCCATTTGAGTACTGGCATGCACGGGCAGGCCGGGCAGGCACTGCCTCGCCAGGGAAAGTACGCCCAGATCCTGCACCAGCACCGCGTCGGCCCCGGCGTCCTCGATCAGCCGAAGCACCTGCAGCACCTCGTCCAGCTCACCGTCCTTGATGAGGGTGTTCACCGTCACATGCACCCGTACATGATGCAGGTGGCAGAAGCGCACGGCCTACCGCAGCTGCGCCTCATCAAAATTGCCCGCGCCGGCCCTGGCGCTGAAGGCGGCGTATCCCAGATAGACAGCGTCCGCCCCGGCCGCCACGGCCCGGTCCAGTGCCTCCCGGCTGCCCGCCGGTGCCAGATTCTCCATGCTGCTTCCCTGCCTTTCGTGTTGCCTCCAGTATACCACACCCGTCCGCGCCGCGCAAGCCGTCCGCGCAAAAGGGCTTTTCTCCCGGCCGCTCCTGTGGTATAATGCTGTCTGCCATAAGGAGATGATGAAATGAAGCGAATGATCGCGCTGCTGCTGCCGCTCCTGCTGCTGTGCGGCTGCTGCCCGGCCGAGGTGGTGGGCACCACGGGAGACGGGCTCTACATCCTGCGGCATCTGACAGACGGCACGGAGGAGGAGCTCTTCTATGTCTCCCAGCTGCCATAGATCCTCTGCGAAAAGGATGACTATAACGGGGACGGCCTCACGGACCTGGCGGTTGTCACCCGCGTGGATGGCGGCAGCCTGGGCTATGAGCTGTACATCCTGACGGAGGACGGCCTGTGCCGGGCGGAGCATGACGGCGGCGAGGAGGCCCTGTGGTTCACGGAGGCCGATGCCCTGGGCGTACGCACCCTGCATGAAACGGAGACGGAACGGACAGAGAGCCTGTACCTCTGGGAGGGCACGGCGCTCCGGCTGAGCCGCCGCCTGAGCTGCGGGCCTCTGCGCACCTTCACGGAGGAGGACGGCCGCACGGTCGAGGTCACAGACCCTTCCCAGCGCCGGATCACGGTGACGGAGGGCGACGCGCTGCTCTTCGACGAAACGGTCGCCCCGGATGAAACAGACGCCGCCCTGCACAGGGCGGAGGAATGGATGGAGTGAGCCCATGAACATGAAGCTTTCCCTTGCGGGCCAATGGGAGTGCCTGCTGACCACGGAGCTGACAGACACGCTGCCCGCCGCGCCGGAGCTGACCATGTTGCTTCCCGGCACCACCTCCCGGCAGCGGCTGGGGCCGTACAACACCTCCGTCACGGAGGACCATCTGACGGATGAGTATGCCTTTGAAGGGCAGCTCTGGCTGCGCAGGCGCTTCACCCTGCCCCTGGACGCGCCGCTGCTGCTGCTGACCCTGGAGCGCACCCGGCTCACCGCCGCCTGGCTGGACGGAAAGCCCCTGGGCACCCGGGACAGCCTCTGCACGCCTCATCGGTATCTGGCCGAGCATGTGACCGCCGGTACCCATGAGCTGCTGCTGCGGGTCAGCAACACCGGCTACCCCACCAAGGGCGGCCATCTCACCAGCCCGGACACCCAGAGCAACTGGCTGGGCATCACCGGCGAGATCGGCCTGGAGGCAGGCGGCACGCTGATCACGGAGGTGCAGAGCGAGGTGCTGCCGGACCTGCGATCCCTGCGGGTTCGAGCCCGGGTCCGGGGCGCCGACAGCGTCCGCCTGGGCGTGGAGGGCTATCAGACCGAGACCGCGGCGGTCGACGGTGGGCATGTGGACCATGTCTACCGCTTCCCGGTGCAGCCGCCCCTCTGGAGCCTGAAGCAGCCTGTCACCCTGACGCTGCGCCTGTGGGCCAACGGCGCGCAGGCAAGCCGGACCGTCGGCATGCGCCGCCCCGGCACGGAGGGGCGTACCCTGCTGCTGAACGGCAGTCCCGTGTTCCTGCGGGGTATGCATGACGGCATGGCCTTCCCCCTCACCGGCGCCGCGCCCACCGACCTGCCCTCCTGGCTGCGTTACCTCGGTACGGCGAAGGAGTGGGGCATGAACCATGTGCGCTACCACACCTGCTGCCCGCCCGAGGCCGCCTTTGAGGCCGCGGACAGGCTGGGCCTGTGGCTGGAACCGGAGCTGCCCTTCTGGGGCACCGTAGCCGCGCCGGGCGAGGAGGGCTACAACGCCCCGGAGCAGCGGTACCTGACGGACCTGGGGCTGGCCATCCTGCGGGAGTTCGGCAGCCACCCCTCCTTCTGCATGCTCAGCATGGGCAACGAGCTGTGGGGCAGCCCGGAACGGCTGGACGCCCTGCTGGCGGAGGTGAAGGCAGGTGCCTGCGATAAGCTGTACACCTCCGGCTCCAACTGCTTCCAGTTCGTGCCCCGGGTGCTGCCACATGAGGATGTGTTCGTGGGCGTGCGCCTGGCGGGGGACAGGCTCTTCCGTGGCAGCTACGCCATGTGTGACGCGCCCCAGGGCATCGTGCAGGTGACGGAGCCGGAGTCCGTCAGCGACTATGACGCCGTCATCGCGCCGAAGGAGGCCTCCGCCTCCGCGGGCGAAGGAAAGCGGCTGATCCAGTACGGCACCGGCGTAAAGGAGGTCTCCGCCGGCGCGGCCGAGGCCCTGATCCCCCGGGTGCCCGTGCTGAGCCATGAGATCGGCCAGTATGTGTTCTACCCCGACTTCCGGGAGACCGACCGCTACACCGGCCCCCTGAAGCCCCGCAATTTCGAGGCCTTCCGGCAGCGTCTGCTGGAGAAGGGGCTTTGGCGGGACCATGAGCGCTTCTTCACCTCCGCAGGGCGTCTGGCGGCGGACTGCTACCGCCGGGAGCTGGAGACGGCCCTGCGCAGCGAAGAGCTCTCCGGCTTCCAGCTGCTGGACCTGAAGGACTTCCCCGGCCAGGGCACCGCGCTGGTGGGCGTGCTGAACGCCATGATGGAAAGCAAGGGCATCCTGTCGCCGGAGGAATGGCGCCGCTTCTGCGCCGATACCGTGGTGATGGCCCGGCTGCCCCGCTTCGTGCTGAAGGCCGGGGACACGCTGTCCTTCTCCGTGTGCGTGTCCGAGTGCGAGCCCTCCGTCATCCATCGGCGGGTGAGCGTCGGGCTGTATGAGGGTGATGAGCCGCTGGAGAGCCTGGTGGCCGCCGTCCCGCAAAGCGGGAGCCGCGTGAAGGAATGCGGCAGCTTCGGCTTCGGCCCCCTCACGACCCGTGAGCCCAGGCGGCTGACGCTGCGGCTCTCCGTGGACGAGGGCGTCGCCGTGAATGAATATCCCCTGTGGGTGTTCCCGGAGGGTGGGGCCGTCATCACCCGGGAGGGCATCCGGACGGAGGATGGCTTCGTGGCCTTCGTCAGCGATCCCTCCGAAGCCGCTGCCGCCGACGGACCCGTCATCGTGGTGCCGCCCGCCGGAGAACAGCTGCCCGCCGAATACTGCGCGGACTTCTGGTGCTACAGCATGTTCCGGGGCATCTCGGACTGGATGAAGAAGCCCCGCCCCGTGGGCACCATGGGCCTTTGCATCGATACGGCCCACCCCGCGCTGGCAGGCTTCCCCTGCGATGCCTGGACCACGCCGCCCTGGTACCGTCTGCTGAAGCACGCCCACTGCCAGTCGCTGCCCGAAGCCTGTGAGCTGCCCGTGCAGATGATCGACAACGTGACCAGGGCCGGGCGGCTGGGCATCCTGTGGATACAGGACGGCCTGCTGCACACCACCCTGCGGCTGTGGGAGGTGTCCGATGAGCCGGAGGCCCGGTGTCTGGGGGACTCCCTTGCCCGGTATCTGCTCCGGTAAAACCATTCAACGTGAAAGGCCGGACCGCCCATATTTCGGGCGATCCGGCCTTTTGATTGTATGCTTTGCTCAGCTGCCCAGATAGGCCTTACGCACGTTATCGTCATGCAGCAGGTCCTGGGCGATGCCGCTCATGGTGATGCTGCCGGTCTCCAGCACATAGGCCCGGTCAGCCACGGACAGTGCCATGGCGGCGTTCTGCTCCACCAGCAGGATGGTGGTGCCGGCCTGATGCAGCTCCCGGATGATATCAAAGATCTGCTCCACCAGGATGGGGGCCAGGCCCATGCTGGGCTCGTCCAGCATCAGCAGGCGGGGATGGCTCATCAGGGCCCGGGCCATGGCCAGCATCTGCTGCTCGCCGCCGGACAGAGTGCCCGCGATCTGCTTCTCGCGCTCCTTCAGTCGGGGGAAGCGGCGGAACATATCCTCCATGGTGTCGGGCACCTCGGCAGGCTCACGGGTGTAGCCGCCCATCTCCAGGTTCTCCCGCACGGTCATCTGCTGGAAAATGCGGCGTCCCTCGGGGCACAGGGCCATGCCCAGGGGCACGATCTTGTTGGCCTTCATGCTGTTCAGGGGACGGCCGTCAAACTCGATGCTGCCGCTGCGGGGCTTCAGCAAGCCCGCGACGGTGTTCAGCGTGGTGGACTTGCCGGCGCCATTGGCACCGATCAGCGTCACCACCTCGCCCTCATGCACCTCCAGGGAGATGCCCTTGATGGCATGGATGGCGCCGTAGTACACATGGATGTCATCCACCCGCAGCAGGGGCTTTTTCTGTTCGCTCATACTCAGGCCTCCTTCTGCTTGCCCAGGTAGGCTTCGATGACCACGGGGTTGTTCTGGATCTCCTCGGCGGTGCCCTTGGCAATGATGCGGCCGAAGTTCAGCACGCAGATGCCCTCGCACACGCCCATGACCAGGTTCATGTCATGCTCGATCAGCAGGATGGCGATCTGGAACTCATCCCGGATGCGGGCGATGGTCAGCATCAGCTCCTCGGTCTCCCTGGGGTTCATGCCGGCGGCGGGCTCGTCCAGCAGCAGCAGCTTGGGGCCGGTGGCCAGGGCGCGCAGGATCTCCAGGCGGCGCTGGGCGCCGTAGGGCAGGCTGCCGGCCTTCACATCGGCCAGATGCTCCATGCCGAAGATGGACAGCAGCTCCATGGCCTTCTGATGCTGCTGCTTCTCGCCCTGCCAGAAGGCCGGCAGCCGCAGGATGCCGCTGAACATGCCGTATTTCACCTGGTTGTGCAGACCGATGCGGATGTTGTCCTCCACGCTCATCTTGTCGAAGAGGCGGATGTTCTGGAAGGTACGGGCGATGCCCAGCTTGTTGGCGTCCACGATGGACATGCCGGCGGTATCCTTGCCGTCCAGCATCACCGTGCCGGTGGTGGGCTGATACACCTTGGTCAGCAGGTTGAACACGGTGGTCTTGCCGGCGCCGTTGGGGCCGATGAGGCCGGCGATCTCGGTGCGGCCGATGGTCAGGTTGAAGTCATCCACAGCCTTCAGACCACCGAACTGGATGCCCAGGTGGCTGGCCTCCAGGATGGGCTGCTTGCCCAGGTCACGCTCGGGGATGATGGAGGTGCTGGGCACCGGCACCATATGGGTATTCTGATTCACCTTCAGTGCCATGTCAGTTTCCCTCCTTGCTCACAGACTGCTTCTCGGGGGCCTGCTCCTGCCGGAGCCTGTCCACATGGCGGTCCACGCCGCGCTTGAAGATGCCGTTGAAGAAGGTGCGCACCGCCGGGCTGTTGGTGACCAGCATCATCAGGATCAGCACAATGGCGTACACCAGCATGCGGTAATCGCTGAAGGCGCGCAGCTTCTCGGGCAGGATGGTCAGCACAGTGGCGGCGATGATGGAGCCGGTCATGTTGCCGATGCCGCCCAGCACCACGAACACCAGCACGGTGATGCTCTGGTCAAACTTGAACTTGGAGGGGTCCAGGGTCATGTTCAGGCCGTACAGGGCGCCCGCCATGCCGGCAAACACCGCGCTGACCACGAAGGCCATCAGGCGGTACTTCATCACGTCCACGCCGGTGGACTCGGCAGCGATGCGGTTGTCACGCACGGCCATGATGGCCCGGCCGCTGCGGCTGTTGACCAGGTTCAGGATCACGAACAGGGTGACAATGATCAGGATGAAGCCCGTCAGGAAGCCGGTCTCGGTGGGCAGCTTCACCGCGGGGGTCACCACCTGGCCGGAGGCGTCCTTCACCGCCGTCAGCAGCTTGGTGGCGGCGGGGCCGTTCACGATGCCGGTGCCGGGCAGGTTGCCGTTCAGGAAGCCGAAATACAGCTTCGTGCCGTCGATGGATACATAGATGCAGTTCATCAGGTTGCGGATGATCTCGCCGAAGGCCAGGGTCACGATGGCCAGATAGTCGCCCCGCAGGCGCAGTACCGGCACACCGATGATGAAGCCCGCCACGCAGGCCGCCGCGCCGGCAATGAGGAAGGTGAGCAGCAGCCGCAGGGGCGTGGAGGTGACGCCGGCATTGTTCAGCCAGGTAGAGGCCACCACGCCGGTGAAGCAGCCCACGCTCATGAAGCCGGCGTGGCCCAGGCTCAGCTCACCGGAGATGCCCACCACCAGGTTCAGGGAGACAGCCATCACGATCCAGCAGCAGATGGGCACGATGAGGCCCTTGAAGGAGCGGGACATGGACAGGCCCAGCACGCCGTTCAGCATGAACTCACACAGAACAAAGGCCACGATCACCAGCGCAAAGGGCAGCAGGCGGGAAAGGAGCTGCTTCTGCTTCGTTTTCATCCCGATCACCTCACACCTTCTCCCGGACCTGCTTGCCCAGCAGACCCGAGGGCTTGACCAGCAGCACCACGATCAGCACCGCGAACACGATGGCATCGCCCAGCTCCGTGGAGATGTAGGCCTTGCCGAAGATCTCGATGACGCCCAGCAGGATGCCGCCCAGCAGCGCGCCGGGGATGGAGCCGATGCCCCCGAACACGGCCGCGGTAAAGGCCTTGATGCCGGGCATGGAGCCGGTGGTGGGCATCAGGTTGGGGTAGGAGGAGCAGAGCAGCACACCGGCCACAGCCGCCAGGGCGGAGCCGATGGCGAAGGTCATGGAGATGGTGAAGTTCACATTGATGCCCATCAGCTCGGCAGCGCCCTTGTCCTCGGACA
>R14__coassemble_976_pt1 | contig 16142 bp, 17 predicted proteins | sample R14__metabat2_high_PE_034 | metagenome-assembled genome bin R14
GGTTGGGGCCATTCTTGACCTTGCCCAGATGGCTGCACAGGATGACCTTGCCGCCGTCGGCGATCAGCTTCTTGATGGTGGGCAGAGCAGCCACGATACGCTTGTCGTTCGTGATCTTGCCGTCCTTCATGGGCACATTGAAATCGCAGCGGACAAGCACCCGCTTGCCGGTGACCTGGATATCATCCACAGTTTTCTTGGCCATGGGTTCCACTCTCCTTCGTTCATTCAGGTGTTATGATCTGTTGCAGCCCACGCGGGCGGGCAATCGGATACAGCTATATGATAACACATTCGGCAATGAATGGCAAGTGTTTTTCGGCGCATTGATATTTTTTTGCGAATCTGACATTACTGTTCAAGCCCCCCTATGCATTGGTGCGTGACCGATGGCGCTTTGCTGCCATCGGCAGAGGGAGGTCTGCAACATGCTGCTCCGCCCTATCCCCCCAGCCATCCGGCACTCAAAGACAGTGAGTTTGAGTAGTAACAATCTGACGATGCTGCTCAAGCCCCCGGGAATTGTCATGGGGCCGCAGGCCTCCAAATATTGGGAAATGGCTTGCTTTTTGGGGGAAAAGAGGGTACAATGGGAGCGGTTTATTGATACCGCATTCATAACCCCCGGAAGCCCGCAAGGGCTATCATAAGCACCAAGGAGGATCTCCCATGAGCTACGTGTTCATCACCGACAGCGACAGCGACCTGCCGTATGAGCTGAAGGTCAAATACGACATTCCCGTGGTCTACATGCCCTATTCCCTGAACGGCAAGGAGTACTTCGACGACCTGGGCCAGACCATTGACCACAAGACCTACTACGAAGCCATGCGCAACGGCGCGGTGCCCGTCACCTCCGCCCTGAACGAGATGGCCTACACCGAGTACTTCGAGCCCTACCTGAAGGAGGGCCGGGATGTGCTGTTCGTGGCCTTCTCCAGCCAGCTGAGCCGTACCCTTGAGTCCGCTCATGCCGCCGCCGATGCCCTGATGCAGACCTATCCAGACCGCCGCATCGCCATTGTGGATACCCTGTCCATCTCCGCGCCCATGACCCTGCTGGTGCTGAAGGCCCATGAGCTGTACTGCGGCGGCGCCTCCATGGATGAGGTGATCGCCTGGCTGGAGCAGAACAAGCTGCGTGCTCAGGCCTTCTTCATGGTGGATGACCTGAAGTACCTGCAGCGCGGCGGACGCGTGTCCAAGACCGCCGCCACCCTGGGTACCATGCTGGACCTGAAGCCCGTGCTGGTGGAGACGAAGGAGGGCAAGCTGGAGGCCGTGACCAAGCAGCGCGGCCGCAAGAAGGGCATCAGCTTCATTGTGGAGCAGGGCCTGGCCAATGTGGACCCGGATGCCTCCGAGTGTATCGTGCTGAACGCCGACTGCTATGACGATGCCGTGAAGCTGCGGGACACCCTGATCGCCCGCGAGCCCCGGCTGCGCATCCGCATCGAGTCCATCGGCCCGGTGATCGGCGCCCATGCCGGCCCCGGCACCCTGGCCTTCTGCTTCCTTGGCAAGGAGCGCCCCTATTGATCGACACATGGCGGGAGCCCGTCTCCCGCCTTTTTGCTGCGGCAGATCCAAATTTGGATACATGAGGAGGTATGCGGATGCTGCTGACCGACAAAAACCCAAGGCTGGAGGCCTCCGTCACGGTGCTGGGCATGTTCGACGGCGTGCATCGGGGCCATGCCGCCCTGCTGAGCAGCGGGCGTGCGCTGGCGGATGAGGTGGGCGTGCCGCTGGCGGTGCATACCTTCGAGCCTCATCCGCTGGCAGTGCTTCGGCCGGAGCTTCAGCCGGAGAGACTCACCACCCTGCGGGAGCGGGCAGGGCTGATGGCTTCCTTCGGCGTGGATGTGTTCTGCGTGAACCGCTTCACCCGGCAGGTGGCCGGACAGGCACCTGAGGCCTTCCTCCGGCAGCTGACGGAGGAGCTGCGGCCTCTGGCCCTGGTGGCGGGCTTCAACTACACCTTTGGCGACCGGGGCCGGGGGAACGCGGCGCTGCTGCGGCAGCTGGGCCCCGCGCTGGGCTATGAGGCCCACATCGTGCCGGAGGTGACCCTGGCCGGCGGCACCGTGTCCTCCACCCGCATCCGGCTGCTCATCGAGGACGGCCGCATGAAGGAGGCCGCGCTGCTGCTGGGCCGCGCCTACGAGCTGGGCGGCATGCTGACGGCGGAGGGCCTTCGCGCGGCGAAGGGCAAGGTCTGCCCCAAAGCAGGCAGCTACAGCGGCTGGCTCGTCCGGCACACGCTCCAACTGCCTGTGCGCCTCACGGTTACCGAGGACAGACGCGTGCTGCCGGAGCCGCTGTCCGGTGTGTCCCTCCCGGCGGGCTGCAGGGTCCGCATCCTTTTCTACCAATAAAAAGCGCCTCCCGCGGGAGGCGTTTTCTTTGGCATTGATCAGCTGCGGATCTTTTTGCGCATCCACAGCTTCATGGAATCCACGGACATGGAAAAGCGCTCAAGCTCCTTGCCGATGGCGATGAAATCGGTCATATCCTCCTCGGCAATGTCCTCGGCGGCGGCGATCTCCACAAAGCGGTCGCGCTTCTTGTACAGGGAATTCAGGGAGGCCAGGATCTCAAGGGTGATCTGGGAGAGCTCCTTGTCCCGGACGGCGGGGATATACAGCTGGCCGATGGGGCACTCCTGGGAGCAATAGCGGTTGCAGAGGGTGGCGTCGTGGTAGCACTCGGCCATGGCCAGCACCTCATCGGCGCGCACGGCGGACTTGCCGTCCTCGATCTTTTCGATGCGGTCCTCGGTCACGAAGCCCATCTGGTCGCCGGCATCCTGCCTGGTGAGGCCTGCCTGCTCGCGGCTGAGCTGAAAAATGTTTTTGTCGACGCGGGTGGATCTCCTGCCCATGCGGCATTCCTCCGTTTATCAGAAAAAGTCATGATTATTATAATGCACCGGACGGCAAAATGCAAGCCTGTTTTTGCGTCGGCGCGGAGCGACCTCTTATCCCCGTTCCCGGGCTTTGGCTTTTTTTTGTTTATTTGCTTCATCGGGCTAAAGTGGGCTTGAATGTATAAAAGTTCTATGTTATACTGTATATATTCATTGAAGGAGCTGATCTGACTTGACGATTGGCCTGATCCTGCCCCATCACCGGGCGGACGCCGTATCCCGTGCCCTGCGCGGCATTGAGCTGCTGACTGCCCTGGGAGCCTCCGTCTGCGCGGAGGAGGAGTGCCTTCCGCTGCTGCCCGGCACGGAGCCCCTGACGGAGGCTGAGCGGGTGGACGCCTTCCTCTCTATCGGCGGTGACGGCACCCTGCTGCGGGCCGCCAAGCTGTCCGCCGCGAGGGATGTGCCGCTGCTGGGCATCAACACCGGCCGCCTGGGCTTCCTGACCGAGGTGACGCCGGATGATATGGAGGCCGTGCTGCCCGCCTTCCTGGAAGGGCGCTATCAGCTGGATACCCGAAGCATGCTGGAGGCCTCCGTGGATGGGCTGGGCACCTGGACCGCCCTGAACGACGCCATCGTCTCTCGGGCGGGCTACGCCAGGCTGATCAAGATGCGGCTCTTCATCAATGGGCAGGAGGCTGCCGCCTATATGGCGGACGGCCTGATCGTATGCACGCCCACCGGCAGCACAGGCTATTCACTCTCCGCCGGCGGCCCCGTGGTATCTCCCCATGTGGACTGCATGCTGGTGACGCCCGTATGCGACCACAGCCTGGTGCACCGTCCCCTGGTGGTGCCGGGGAGCGCCTCCATCCGCATCGAGCTGGGCGAGGACGAGGAGATGCAGGCCCGTCTGGAGGCTGACGGTCAGACCTGCGCCGCGCTGAAGGGTGGATGCTCCCTCAGGCTGCGCCGCTCGGAGCAGTGCGTGAAGCTGGTGCGCATGGACAGCCTGCGCTTTTTCAGCCGGGTGCGTGAAAAGCTCTCCGGCCCCAACGAATAAACATCTGCATATGCACAGGAGATACATTCAATGAAGAGTGAACGACAGATCGCCATCCTGTAGATCATCAACAGTCGGGAGATCACCACTCAGTCCGAGCTGACCGATGCCCTGCAGGAGCGGGGCATCATGACCACCCAGGCCACCGTCAGCCGGGATATCAAGGAGATGCGCCTGGCCAAGATCCTGGCGGAGAGCGGCAACTATAAATATGCCGTGGCCGAGATGGCGGAAAATGAGATGAGCAACCGTCTGCGCCGGATCCTTTCCGACTCGCTGATGAACATTTCCACCTCCGGCTGCATGGTGGTGATCCATACCCTGGCCGCTGCCGCGGGAGCCGCCGCCGAGACGCTGGACGCCCTGCGCTGGCCGGAGGTGCTGGGTACCATCGCCGGGGACAACACCGTATTCCTGGTGGTCCGCGCGGATGTGGACGCCCAGGTGGTGGTGGACCGCATCAACGATCTGATCAGCTGAGGAGGCCTCCATGATCCTTTCCCTTCGGATCCAGAATATCGCCCTGATCGAAAAGCTGACGCTGGACTTTCATGAGGGCATGCATGTGATGAGCGGCGAGACCGGCGCCGGCAAGTCCATCGTGGTGGACGCGGTGAACCTGGTGCTGGGCGGCCGCGCGGACAGGGACCTGATCCGCACGGGCACCGAAAAGGCCTGGGTGGAGGCCGTGTTCGACGCTTCCGATGCCCCGGATGCTCTGGCCTTCCTGAACGAGCAGCAGCTGGACTGCGAGGACGGCATCATCACCCTGTACCGGGAGATGACCCGCAGCGGCCGCAACCTGTGCCGCATCTGCGGCATGGTGATGCCGGTATCCGCTCTGAAGGAGCTGGCCGCTCTGCTGATGGATGTGCACGGTCAGCATGAGCATCAGTTCCTGATGGACCCCCGGTTCCATCTGCGCTTCCTGGACGCCTCCGGCGATGACGCCCATCAGCAGCTGCTGCAGAAGGTGGCGGACGCCTACCAGGCCTTCATCACCCGGCATCGGCAGTACGCCCACCTGGTGAAGGAGAACGAGCGGAAGCAGTACCGCATGGAGCAGCTGAAGCAGAGCCTCGAGGAGCTCTCCAAGGCCCGGCTGAAGGATGGCGAAGAGGAGGCTCTGGTCCGGGAGCGGGATCACTTCCACGCCTTTGAGAAGATCAATACCGCCCTGCGGAGCGCTTATGAGGAGCTATCCGGCGCCGAGCAGAAGCCAGCCCTGGTGCGGCTGAAGAACGCCCTGGACAGCCTGAGCGCCCTGACGGAGCTGGGTGAGCCCTACGCCGCCCTGTCCGGCAGGCTGTAGAGCGCCTACTATGAGCTGGAAGAGGTGGGCTACGACCTGGCGGGCCTGCTGGAGAAGGACGAGTACGATCCCGTGCGGGCCCAGCGGGTGGAGGACAGGCTGGACCTGATCCACCGGCTGGAGCGCAAATACGGCGAGACCGTGCGGGATGTGCTGGCAGCCCAGGAGCAGCTGCAGACGGAGTACGACAATTTCGCCTCCATGGACAGGCAGGTGGCCGCCATGGCAGCGTAGCACAAGAAGCTGCTGCAGGTCTATCGCCAGCTGGCCCGTCAGCTGACGGAGAGCCGCCATGCCCTGGCCTCCGCCTTTGAGGAGCGGATGATGGGGCAGCTCTGTGACCTGGGCATGGAAAAGACCGTGTTCCGGGTGGAATTTGCCCAGCGCCCCGAGGGGAAGCAGCTGATGCCCCAGCTGCTGGGTGACGACGCGGTACAGTTCATGATCTCGCCCAACCCCGGCGAGCCCCTGAAGCCCCTGTCCCGCATCGCCTCCGGCGGCGAGCTTTCCCGCCTGATGCTGGCCATCAAGACCCTGGAGGCCGAGAAGGGCGGCGTGGGCTGCATGGTGTTCGACGAGATCGATACCGGCATCTCCGGCCGCATGGCCCAGGTGGTGGCCGAAAAGATGGCGCAGATTGCCTCCCGCCGCCAGGTGCTGTGCGTGACCCATCTGCCTCAGATTGCCGCCATGGCGGCCCACCAGCTGCTGGTGGTGAAGCAGGTGGAGGACGGGCGCACCGCCACCACTGTGCGGATGCTGACGGAGGAGGAACGCGTCAACGAGCTGGCCCGCATGCTCTCCGGCACCGACGGCATCGACGAGAGCTCCCGGAGCCATGCCGACCATATGCTGCGCCAGGCCGCAGCCTACCGCTTCCAGCAGGAGCATCACGACTGACATCTGCGAACAAAAAAATCCTTCCTGCCGCTTTCCGGGAGGAAGGATTTTTGTTTGCCTTTTACTTGGTCTTCTGGGCCAGCTCCACCCAGCTCTTCAGACGGACATACAGCTCATCGTTATCGGAGGTCTTATCCACAAAGCTCTGCAGCTGCTGCAGCGCCTGGACCTGCGGCAGGGCCTTGACGACGTTGGACTGCACCAGAGCGTAGCCCTCCTGCTGCTCTTTGGTGGAGAACAGCTCTGTGCGCCGGGTCACGGACATGGTCAGGTTCAGCGCGGGGCTGAGCCCGCGGGCCGCGGCGGAGGCATCCAGCACGATGACGCTGTTGGCTGTGCCGCGGAATTCCTCCACCACGGAGTCATCCACCCGGTTGCCGTTCTCCACATTCATGATGCCGATGATGGTCACGCTGCCGCCCTCCGTCAGCCGCCTGGCCGCGCCGAAGAGCCGCTTGGCCCGGTACAGGCTGGCAGGGCTGACCATGCCGGGCATGGCCCTTCCCTGCTGGGCGCCGGAGGAGGTGAATACCTTCGACAGGCGGGTCAGACTGTCCACCAGCAGCACCACATCCTTGCCCTGCTCCGCCAGACGCTCCGAGCGCTCCAGCACCAGATCGGCCATGCGCAGATGGGTATCGGGGGTCTGATCGAAGGTGGAGGCCAGCACCCTGCAGCGGGTCTGCTCACGGTACATGGTCACATCCTCCGGCAGCTCCTCCACCAGCAGCAGCATGACCACCGCGTCGGGGTTGCTGTCGGTGATGGTGTTGGCCAGGCTGATGAGCAGCTGCTCCTTGCCGGCCTCCGGCGGGCAGAGCACCAGCGCCCTGGAGCCGAAGCCGAGGGGCGTCACCAGATCCAGCACGCGGCCCATGGGGCTGCTCTGCAGGCTGATGCGCCTGTTGGGATAGGCAGGCGTCAGCTCTTCAAAGGGCACCCGCTGGCTCAGCTCCTCGGAGGGCACGCCGTTCACGGAGGTCACATACAGCATGGCGGCGAAGCGGTCGCCCTCCCGCTGGGGCCGCACCTTGCCGGCCACCAGATCGCCGGACCGCAGCCCGAAGCGGCGGACCTGTGCGGCGGAGATATAGATGTCCCTGCTGGTGGAGGCCATGGTGACCTCGGAGCGCAGGAAGCCGTAGCCGTCGGGATGGAGCTCCAGCACACCGCTGCCGTCGCTGCACTCCATGGGGCTCAGCAGCTCGCTCTGGGTGAAGGGAGTGGCCGGCGCGTCCGGGGCAACGGGCTACGCGGCACGCTGCCCGTAGGCGGGCTGCTCGGGGCGGCGGTCCTGGGATGCGGGCCTGTTGTAGCCGCGATTATCGTCGTTCTGGGCATCCCTGTAGCCGCTTCGCTGGGGCTGCTGCTCCGGAGCGGCGCCGGGGCCGAACCGGGGCGTATAGCCGTTGGGACGGACGGTGCCCATCCTCGGCGCGGGATCCTGCTGCTGCAGGGCCCGTCCTCCGGTCCCCCAGCTGCCGCCGGCCGGCCTGGGCTGCTGATTCATAGGCTGGCGGCTGTTGTATCGGGGCGGATTGTTGTTTGAATACCGCAGATAGAACTGCGGGTTGGTGCCCGCCGCCGGCTGGGCAGGCCTGAGCGGAGCCGCCGGCGTGGCCGCGGGAGCGTTCTGGGCTGCGGGCGCCTCAGGAGCCGCCGGGGCCACAGGCACCGCGTCCTGCTCCGCAGGGACGGCGGCTTCGGGCGCTGCCTTCTCCGGGGCGGCCGGAGCCTCGGGGGCCTCAGGCTGGGAAGCGGCCGTTTTCCGCTTCGCGGGTCCCCTGCGGCGAACGGCGGGCTTTGGCTCAGCCTCCGCGGCCTTCGCCTCGGCAATGGCCTCATCCATGGTCAGCTGATGGCCGTCCTCCTCTGCCAAGCCGGCTTCCTTTGCCTTTTCGGCCTCTATTTTCGCGAAGGCACCACAAAGGCATTCCACGATGCCGGCCTTGGCAATGCCGGCCCTCAGCGGAACGCCCATTTCACGCGCGAGCCTGCGCAGCTCGATGACAGTTTTTGCGCTCAATTCTTCAGCAGACAAGGGTCCAACCTCCTAAAATTGCGGCATACCGGCAAAACAAGTGTATCAAAAAGGACTGAATCAGCATCGTTTGGGCGGCAATGTCAATGCAGCCGCACCAAAACAGGGACATTCACCGATATGTTGATGATATGGTATCATATTTGATGCGCAAAAGCAAGAACATTTTACACTTTTTTCATTATTTTTTCATCCGGGCGGTGTTTTTGACCGGCCCATTCCGTACAATTCGTTCCACGGGTGCTTTGCGTTCATTGCACGAGGCATAGCCTGAGCGGCGGCGCGTACGGTTACCGTTCAAGCTCCCCTGTCTTTGAGTGCCGGATGGCTGGAGGTGTGGGGGCGAAGCCCCTCCCCTTTTTGCGATTTTGTGATTGCATTTCACGCAAAAGAGCGGTATAATGTCATGCTGTACACGAATGTACATTCATCACGCGATCCCGCGATCATGAGGAGCTGAACGATTTATGAAGCTTGGTGTCGTAGGCCTGCCCAATGTGGGCAAGAGTACGCTTTTCAACGCCATCACCCAGACCACCAATGCCCAGGCCGCCAATTTCCCCTTCTGCACCATCGAGCCCAACACGGGCATCGTGATGGTGCCCGACAGCCGCCTGGATGTGCTGGCCGATATGTATCATCCCAAGAAGGTCACCCCCGCCACCATCGAGTTTGTGGATATCGCCGGTCTGGTGCGCGGCGCCAGCCACGGCGAGGGCCTGGGCAACAAGTTCCTGAGCCACATCCGCGAGGTGGACGCCATCGTGCATGTGGTGCGCTGCTTCGATGACGACAACATCATCCGCGCCGACTGCTCCACCGATCCCGCCTCCGATATCGAGACGGTGAACCTGGAGCTGATCTTCGCCGACCTGGAGACTGTGCAGAAGCGCCGCGACAAGGCCCTGCGCGCCAAGAACGGCGGCGATAAGAAGGCCATCGCCGAGTGTGAGCTGGCGGACCGCATGCTGGCTCACCTGGAGGCCGAAAAGCCCGCCCGCACCCTGCCCGTGTCCGAGGCGGAAAAGGAGATCCTGGACAGCTGGTTCCTGCTGACCACCAAGCCGGTGATCTACGCCGCCAATATCGCCGAGGATGACCTGGGCAAGGATGTCTCCGAGGTGAAGGACCTGGATAAGGTGAAGGCCATCGCCGACGCCGAGGATGCCGAGATGCTGGTCATCTCCGCCGCCATTGAGGAGGAGATCTCCCAGATGGACGCCGAGGAGAAGGCCGAGTTCATTGAGGAGCTTGGGCTGGGCCAGAGCGGCCTGGACCGCATGATTGTGGCCTGTTACCGGCTGCTGGGCCTCATCTCCTTCCTGACCGCCGGTGAGGACGAGTGCCGCGCCTGGACCATTACCCGGGGCACCAAGGCACCCCAGGCCGCGGGCAAGATCCACACCGACTTCGAGCGTGGCTTTATCCGGGCCGAGATCGTTCCCTTCGAGACCCTGAAGGAGCTGGGCTCCATGGCCGCCTGCAAGGAGAAGGGCCTGGTCCGCTCCGAGGGCAAGGACTATGTGATGAAGGACGGCGACATCACGCTGTTCCGCTTCAATGTCTGATCCGGGTCCGACCGGAATATTCAGAGCAAGTCAGGAGGTCCTGTGACATGAGCAGGCTGACCTACTTTTTCAAGCGGGCGGTACGCATCGACTGGAAGCGGATGTGGCAGACCACCGGCATCGTGCATGAAAGGAGCGGACGCTCCCGCCCGTGGCTGATGAAGGACATGCTGCACTGCGCCGTGAAGTACAACGCCGGCTATATCGACTATAAGATCGCCGAGATGTACCGCCTGAACGACGCCCAGCGCCGCACGGTCATCACCCGCGGCATCAGCAACAGCATCGTGCGCCGGATGAACGACAAGGCCTACTGGCACTTCTTTGACGACAAGACCCAGTTCAACGAGCTGTTCAGGGAGTACATCCCCCGCAAGTGGGTGCTTATCACCGCCGATACGAAGGATGAGGACCTGGCCCGGGTGTGCGCCGGCGAGACTCAGCTGATCGGCAAGCCCCTGGAGGGCTCCAGCGGCCAGGGCATCCTGAAGTATACCGCCGCCGACTGGGCGGAGGGTATGCCCGCCTTCCGTGACAGGCTGCTGAAGGACGGCATCGGCATCCTGGAGGAGATCGTCATCCAGCATCCCGCCATGGCCTCCCTGTGCCCCACCTCCGTGAACACCTGCCGCATTGCCACCCTTCTGGGCGACAAAAAGCAGGGCATCGTCTACGCCTTCCTGCGCATCGGCAACGGCAAGGTGATGGACAATGTGGACTGCGGCGGCATGGCGGCCCGCATCGACCTGGACAGCGGCAGGCTGCTGACCGTGGGCGCCGACAAGCAGGGCAACACCTATGAGAAGCATCCCGGCACCGGTACGCCCATCGTGGGCTTCACCGTTCCCTACTGGGAGGAGGCCAAGCGGATGTGCCTGGAGGCGGCGCAGAAGGTGCCGCAGATGCGCTTCGTGGCCTGGGATGTGGCCATCACGCCGGACGGCCCCACCTTCATCGAGGGCAATTCCTTCCCCAGCCATGCCATCCCCCAGTTTGCCGCCCACTATCCCGACGGCATCGGCATCCTGCCGGAATTCGAGAAATTCATCGATCTGTGACGCCGAAAGGAGACGGACCCCTATGTTGAAGCGAACGGTCTGCGCCCTGCTGGCGGTTCTGCTGCTCCTCTGCGGACTGCTGACGGCCGGGGCGGAGCTGACCATGACCGAGGTGGAGCTGCTGGATGATGAGGAGACGGAGGAAAGCACCGAGCTGACCCCCCGGTAGGACTTCATCAACCGCATCATCAGCTACGGCGAAAAGCTGTACAAGAAGGCCGGCGGCAAGCCCCAGCGGGCCCATTACAAGTCCGACCACTATGTGTGCAAGAACTTCACCACCTATGTGTTCAACCAGACCAAGAAGGACTTCCGCATGGCGGAGTATCCCGATGTGAAGCTGGTGATCCCGGACAACGCCACGCCCAAGCAGTGCAAGCCCTACGCCTACGGCTACCGCTGGATGAATGTGGCAGCCTCCAAGGGCAACCCCTTCGAGGTGGCGGCCCAGTTCGTGTACAACACGGACCTGACCCAGGAGGAGAACATGGAGCTGGCCCTGTAGTTCATGCGCCAGGCGAAGCGGGGCGACTTCTTCCAGCTGACCGGCAATTACGGCGGCGGCGTGGGGGCCCACAGCGCCATCATCGTGGGCGATTACGATCCGGAGACCGACAAGGTCTACTGGATGGACAGCAATATGCGGGGCACCCGGATCAACGGCATCCGCTACGGCTATGTGCAGTTCAACGCGGACGCCACCATCCAGTGGTGGGCCGAGACCTTCTGCCGCAAGACCCGCGGCGCCACCCTGTACCGGCTCCGTGACGACATCATCTACAAGCCCTGAGCCGCGGCGCTGTGCTCCCGGGCGCTTTCGGAGGTGCCTCTTGAAAAAGCTGAGCTTCCTGATCCTGACGCTGCTGCTGCTGGGCTGCGGCTCCGCCCTGGCTGCGGAAAAGCTGTCTTTGTATGTGCAGCCGGCCTCCGCCGATCCCGGGCAGATGGCTGCCGAGGCGGTGACCCTGTACCGCAAGGGCAGCAAGGACGCCTATCTGTTTCTGCCCGCGGGTGTGGATCCCGCCGCGCTGCGGGTATTCTATTCCGGTGTGGACAGCCTGACGCTGGACGGTGAGCCCATCGTCAGCGGCCAGGAGCTGGACCTCTCCGCCCTGGTGGGGCAGACCGTGCGGCTGAAGGGCGGCTCCGTATCCACCTCGGTGAAGATCATGCAGTCCGCCAGCATCGCCGCTCTGTACCTGACCACGGAGAGCGGCTCCCTGACCTACATCGAAAAGACCAAGGGCAACCGGGAGCCCGGCACCCTGACGGTGCTTTATCCAGACGGCGAGACCACCGTCACCCGGGACATGGACTACCTGAAGAGCCGCGGTAACGGCACCTTTGAGTACAGCAAGAAGCCCTATGAGATCAAGCTGAGCGAGAAAGCCGGTCTGCTGGGCATGGCCAAGGCGAAGCACTGGATCCTGCTGGCCAACGCCAAGGACAATTCCCTCATGCGCAACAAGCTCTGCCTGGACCTGGCGCTGGAGGTGGGCATGCAGTACGCCGTCCACTCCGAGTTCGTGGACCTGTACATCAATCATGAGTACCGGGGCAACTATCTGCTGACGGAGAAGGTGGAGGTGGGCAAAAACAGAGTGGCCATCGCCGACCTGGAGGAGGCCACCCAGGCCGTGAACGACCAGCCCCTGAGCAGCTACAAGACCTTTGGCACGAAGTCCTACAAGGCCAATGTGCGCAAGGGCTATGAGATCCCCAACGATCCGGAGGACATCAGCGGCGGCTATCTGCTGCAGCTGGACCTGTCCTACCGTTACCGGCTGGCGAACAGCGCCCTGGTCACGAAGGAAGGTCAGCCCGTTGTCATCAAATCCCCCAAGCATGCCAGCAAGGCCCAGGTGACCTACATCTCCGACAGGCTGCAGGCCCTTGAGAACGCCCTCTTCAGCAAGGACGGCGTGAACAGCGCCACCGGCCTGCACTACTATGACTACATTGACAAGGACTCCCTGGCCCTGTACATGCTGCTGGAGGAGACGGTCAAGAATTATGACGCCAACCGCTCCAGCCTGTACCTGTACAAGCCCGCGGACAGCCAGAGTACCCTGCTTTATGCCGGGCCCGGCTGGGACTTCGACCAGGCCCTGGACAACTACGGCTTCGTGGGGGCCAAGGTGACCACCGCCATCACCTCCTCCACCCACTATCACTGGATGCCCCATGCCTACCGCATCACGGACCTGCGTGAGCGGATGATGGCGCTGTATCAGGAGCGCTTCGTGCCCGCCCTGGCTATCATGCTCGGGGAGAGCGACGCAGGCGTCTACCTGCGCTCCATCGATACCTACGAGGCCCAGATCTCCGCCTCCGCCGCCATGAACTACACCCGCTGGAAGTACACCTCGGTGGACCGCTCCAATCAGGTGGGCCGCACCTTTACCTCCAATGTGGCGCACATCCGCACCTTCATGACCAATCGTCGGGTGTGGCTGAACAAATGGTGGATCGACGGCGTGGGTCTGTGATTGACAACGGAGCGGATTCGTGCTACAATGCATTCTGTTCGGCTGTGATGGGAAGAGCGCGTCCGATACGTCTGCCAGAGAGGGGAGCCAAGGCTGAGAGCCCCCGGCGCAGCGGCGCGGAGACACCCCGGAGCCATCCCGCGAGAGCGGGACGCGTCCCTCGCGTTACAGGGGGTCGAGGCGGAGCCATGCTCCGTGAAGCAGGGTGGCACCGCGATGCTTTTCATCGCCCCATGCAGTGACTTTTGTTTGCTGCATGGGGCTTTTCAGTCCCCGCAGCGGGACCGACAAAGGAGGAACAATATGCTGACACAGGCACCCAGAGGCACCAGGGATGTGCTGCCCCAGGACAGCTACCGCTGGCAGTATGTGGAGAGCCGCATGCGCAAGGCCGCCGCGGAGGCAGGCTACCGGGAGGTACGTACCCCCGTCTTTGAGCACACCGAGCTCTTCCTGCGCGGCGTGGGCGACACCACCGATATCGTGCAGAAGGAAATGTACACCTTCAAGGACAAGGGCGACCGCTCCATCACCCTGAAGCCGGAGGGCACCGCCGGAGCGGTGCGCTGCTTCGTGGAGAGCGGCTCCTTCAACGATCCGCTGCCTGCCAAGATGTACTACCTGAACGCCCCCATCTTCCGCTATGAGGCGCCCCAGAGCGGCCGCCTCCGCGAGCATCACCAGTTCGGCGTGGAATGCTTCGGCGCGAAGGACGCCACCGCCGACGCCGAGCTGATCCTGTTGGCCTACCGCGTGCTGAACGGCCTGGGCGTGAAGAACCTGTCCGTGAACATCAACTCCATCGGCTGCCCGAAGTGCCGCCCGCTCTACCATAAGATGCTGAAGGATTTCCTGGGCGAGCGCATCGGCTGCATGTGTGAGACCTGCCGCGGCCGCTTCGACCGCAATCCCCTGCGTGTGCTGGACTGCAAGGAGAAGAAGTGCCAGGAGCAGGTGAAGGATGCCCCCAGCATGCTGGATGTGCTGTGCGACGAGTGCAGGGACCACTTCGCCTCCCTGCAGGAGTGCCTGCGGGTGTCCGGTATCCAGTACCGCATCGACAGCCGCATCGTTCGCGGCCTGGACTACTACACCAAGACCGTGTTCGAGCTGATCACCACCACCAAGGACGGCAACCTGACCGTCTGCGGCGGCGGCCGGTACGACAACCTGATCGAGCAGGTGGGCGGCCCCGCGCTGCCCGCCGTGGGCTTCGGCATGGGTATCGAGCGCGTGCTGATGCTGCTGGAGAGCGACGGCATCCGGCTGCCTGAGCCCCGCACCCTGGACGCCTTCGTCACCTTCATGGGCAACCACGGGGTGGAGGCCTTCTCCCTGGTGGAGGCCCTGCGGAACAGCGGTCTGAAGGCCGACATGGACCACTGCGGCCGCAGCCTGAAGGCCCAGTTCAAGTTTGCCAACAAGACCGGCGCTCCCGTGACCGCCACCATCGGCGATGACGAGGCTGCCGCGCAGAGCGTCAAGCTCAAGAACATGAATACCCGCGAGGAGCGGACCGTGCCGGTGAGCGAGGCTGCCGCCGCCGTCCGCGCCATGCTTGGAGAGGAGTGAGCCTTATGCAGAACCGTACCCATACCTGCGGAGAGCTGCGTCTCGGTGACTGCGGCAAGCAGGTCCGCATCTGCGGCTGGATGGAGAATGTGCGTGTGGTCAGCAAGGACCTGGCCTTCGTCATCATCCGCGATTTCTACGGCACCACCCAGGCCGTCATCGAGTCCGAGGACATGATGGCCGCCGTCAACGATCTGAACAAGGAGTCTGTCATCGCCGTGGAGGGCGTGGTGCGTGAGCGCGCCAGCAAGAACCCCAGGCTCGACACCGGCGATATCGAGGTGGTGCCCACAAAGATCGAGGTGCTGGGCCGCTGCCGCTACAACGCCCTGCCCTTCCAGATCAACCGCAGCAGGGAGGCCGATGAGGCCATCCGCCTGAAGTACCGCTATCTGGACCTGCGCAACCCCGAGGTGAAGAAGAACATCGTGCTGCGCTCCAAGGTGGTGGCCGCGCTGCGCAGCGCCATGATCGACCATGACTTCCTGGAGATCACCACGCCCATCCTGACGGCCTCCAGCCCCGAGGGTGCCCGTGACTACCTGGTGCCTGCCCGCAAGCATCCCGGTATGTTCTATGCTCTGCCCCAGGCGCCCCAGCAGTTCAAGCAGCTGCTGATGACCTCCGGCTTCGACCGCTACTTCCAGATCGCCCCCTGCTTCCGCGATGAGGATGCCCGCGGTGACCGCAGCCCCGGCGAGTTCTATCAGCTGGACATGGAGATGGCCTTCGCCGGTCAGGAGGATGTGTTCTCCGTGCTGGAGGATGTGCTGCCGCCCATCTTCGCGAAGTACGGCAAGTATGACCGGGCCTCCTCCGCGCCCTTCCGCCGCATCCCGTATCTGGAATCCATGGAGACCTACGGCTGCGACAAGCCCGACCTGCGCATCGATCTGACCGTGCAGGATGTGACAGAGCTGCTGGGAGGCTGCGGCTTCGGCCCCTTCGAGGGCAATGTGGTGAAGGCTGTGGTGGTCACCGACTTCACCGCCACCCGCAAGCAGATCGACAAGCTGATGGCCGACGCCGAGGTGATCTCCGGCAGCAAGCCCTACTGGTTCCGCCTGGATGACAAGGGCGAGCTGACCGGCGGCATCGCCAAGTTCGTCAAGCCCATCGAGGCCAAGGTGAAGGAAGCGCTGAAGCTGGCTCCCAACACCTTCGTGGCCCTGTCCTGCGGCAAGCTGGGCGCTGCCCAGAAAACCGCCGGCGTGCTGATCAAGCAGATCGGCCCCATGTGCCCCAACCATATGGATGCGGAGAAGTA